>Ga0180009_10001662_pt1 | contig 26961 bp, 22 predicted proteins | sample OS_PC_MetaG_FD_123537 | JGI IMG/M metagenome (GOLD analysis project Ga0180009, IMG submission 123537) | Groundwater microbial communities from the Aspo Hard Rock Laboratory (HRL) deep subsurface site, Sweden - OS_PC_MetaG | ecosystem: Environmental > Aquatic > Deep subsurface > Groundwater... | reverse complement strand
GCCGCTGGTCAGTTACGGCCGATATCGCTGATCAGCCAGAGCCGAAACGGATGATCAGTTACCGCCGACATCAGTGATCAGTTTGGTCCGATACCGGTGATCAGTTGGGGCCGAAATACGCAAACGGCGCGCTCGTGCCCATACGGCGGGCGAGTTCTGCCCGGCTTACCTGCTGCCGCTCCAACTCGGCGGCAATGCCGTCCGCAACGTCGAGCTTGAGCTTCTCAGCCCAGTACGCGGGTTGCCGGCGTGCCCACCGAAGATCGTCTTCGAAATCGGGCTCATCATCGGGGAGGTACTCGATGGGGTTGTCGGTCACGTCAACTTCCTTCGTGGAGGCTGGCGCTTGTTCACCAGCACGGTGGGTTTACTGTCGCCGGCCATCGTCGCACGGAAGCTCCAGTAGTCATGTTCGTCGCCGATCTCCAAGGCGTAGAGGGAGAACGCCACACCGTCCCAGAGATGTCGCACCTTCCCGGCCATATTAACCCATGGGGTAATGGTCGGCCACGGTCTATCCCCGATGGCCGCGCTCTGGCGGTTGATCTGCCTGCGCCGCTCGCTCAGCGGGAATCGATCCGGTCTGGAAGCTCCGCGGTCCAGTCGAATACCGACTTTGCCGGCCTCATCCTTTCGGCGTATGTACGCCTCGCCGGGTCGTCGATACAATGGCCCAACAGCCGGGACTCCGCCGGCGCCGGCGACCACAGGTAGCTCTGGCCGTTGTGGTTGATGAACGCGTCCGTATGCGGGTGAACAGGGTGAGTGAGGTCGCCGCGGATGACGCCACTCTGCACGATTGCAAGACACTTCCGCGGTGGGCCTGCCCCCTGGGTATGCAAACCTACTGCGTACATTTGCGATTGACAAACTAACGCAGTAGAATAACATACATGGAAAAGCGCCCCACAGGTGGATACGGTCTCTCTGCCGGTATCGCGTTGGCCGGGAGCCTCGCCGAAGCGGGGCTCTACGTGTTCACGACCGATGACGCCGTTCGGCTGCGCCCTCCTGATACTCCGCCCGCCACGATACCCTACGTGCTCAAGGCGCTCGCCGACGCAGGCTGGATAATCCGTCTGCGCCGCGGCTTGTATGCCGGCACGGGAAGACTGCCGGGCGAAGCCGACGTACCTCCGTTCGTTGTCGCGACCTCACTGGTTCAGCCATCGGCTGTCGCCCATCTGTCTGCCCTTGCTCACCATGGTTTCACCGACCAGATCCCCCTGGTCGTCAGCGCGGTCACCCCTCGCAAGGTGGTACTGCCAAGTATGAGAGGAGCTGAGCGAACCGAGGGTCGGCATCTCTGGCACGCGGCCGGCCTCGACTTTCGTTACGTGGTGATCATCCCGAAGCGCTTTAGTTTCGGGATCGATACGATCTGGTTGGATGAGCGTTTTCGGGTGCCCATCACCGACCGAGAGCGTACTATTCTCGACCTGTTCGCTCTACCGAGGCTGTTCGGGGGGCTCGGTGAAGGTCTCGCCGTGCTGGAGCGCGCGCGGGACCAGATTGACATCGACAGACTGGTCGACTACGCGATTCGTTACGACTCGATCGCCGTCGCCAAACGACTGGGCTGGAGCCTCGAAGAAACCGGCACCGACCCGTCAAGGCTCGCTCGTCTTCTTGAGCTGCCTGCCTCCGGTTACAGCGTCCTTGATCCAGGCCGGGCCCGACGCGGTCGGCACGACCGTCGTTGGATGATCATCGACAACCGCGCCGAGGACCGGGTGTGACCGATCGGCTTCCTCCGCTTCGAGAGCGGCTGCTCCGCGAGGCCCGACGGCTGAGGGTGCCCATCGACATGGTGGAACTCGACTATGCTCTGAGTTACGTCCTGGCGGCGGTGTTCGCCAGTGAGGGCCTGAAAGATTCCCTGGTGTTCAAGGGCGGCACGGCGCTTCACAAGGCCTACTTCCCGGACTATCGCTTTTCGGTGGATCTGGACTTCACCGCCCTCGGTGGTCCCAGGGGGGACGCACTTGAGCAGTCCGTGGTAAACGTGGCCGGGGAAACTGAGCGTCTGTTGAGAGAGTACGGGCCATTCATGGTTTCTTCCTCTCGCCGAACCGAACGGAGTACTCACCCGGCTGGGCAGGAAGCGTTTCTCATCAAGGTCCAGTTCCCGTGGCATAGATCACCGCTGCGAAGCATCAAGATTGAGATCACCGTTGATGAGCCGCTCCTGCTCTCCGCGGCATCACGGCCGCTCTTGCATCGGTATGGGGAGTCTCTTGCCGTCAGTCTTCGAAGCTATCGCCTGGAAGAAATCGTCGCCGAGAAACTCCGTACCCTGCTTCAGGCGCAGAAGCGGGTCGACGAAGGCACATGGGCCCGCAACTGCGCCCGCGACTACTACGACCTCTGGCATCTGTGTCGTCTACCCAGTGATGCCTTCGATCGCGCTGCGGTTGTGACGATCCTGCCACAGAAATGCGCCATGCGCGGTGTGTCGTTCGGCGAAGTAGCGGACTTCTTTCCACCGCTCATCGTGAGCGAGGCAGCGCGCCAATGGGAAACGAGTCTCGCTGATCTGGTAAGGCCCTTGCCGGACTTCGAGGCGGTCATGGCCGGCCTTCATGAGAGTCTCACGGCGCTCTTGGGCGGCCGATAGGCGAAAGGGCACGCGTTGGAGTTGCCCACGTCCGAGGGTCCGGGTTCCCGAGGGGGCCGGTTGCCGAATTCTGCCCCGTGCCCTTGCGCTCACGACCTCTTATGCGTTATCCTACGATAACGAGTGGGAGGTGAGGTGGACCGGCGGAGCAGGGTCGTTCTATTTCTGGAACTCATGAAGTTGACAGCCCGCTCCAGGTTCGTCTTCGTGGGGCGACGCAAGAACTTGGACACTCTAGCCATGCTCGGCATGACACGGGAGCATGCGCAATCCTTGGTCCTGGGACTGACGCCCGACAACTACGTTGGCGGTCCGGACGCAGACCACAACCACCCTGGCCTCGATGTGTGGGTGTTCGGGCTCGGCGACTCCGGCCACGAGGTGTACGTCAAGCTACAGGTGATTCCGGACCCGGCCGCGTGCTTGTGTGTCTCTTTCCACGAATCCGAACGTCCGCTGCACTATCCCTTGAGAGAAGCCCAACCACCCGAGAGCGAGGAGAGTCAGCAGTGAGCACGACCTTCTGCCCCACCTGCATGAAGGACGTCGTGGTCCGGGTCGAGGAACGCCGCGAGAGCGTGCCGGTGCGCGGTGAAGCGGTCGAGGTCCCGGCGCGAGTCGCCGTGTGCCCGGCGTGCGGGGAAGACGTCTGGTTGGACGAATTCGAAGACGAGACACTCGCCCGAGCGTACGCTGAGTACCGTCTGCGACACCACCTGCTCCAGCCCCCCGAGATGACCCGCATCCGCACGCGATGGGGTCTCGGCCAACGGGCTTTCTCCTTGTTACTCGGGTGGGGCGAGATCACGCTACATCGGTACGAATCGGGCTCGCTGCAGGATGCCGCGCACGACGCGCAGCTGCGCATGGCCGAGCGTGCCGAGAATATCCGGATCCTGCTCGACTCGAACGGCGATCGACTGACCCCGCGGCAACGGGCAGCGGTCGAGCGCCCTTTGTTCGAAGCGGAAAGGGCCGAGGGGGTACGGGCGTGCGAGGACGAAGAGCTCGAGCGGCTCCTTACACGCGACTCAACTGGAGCCTACAGCGGCGATGTCCCCGTCTCCCTGGCCAAGGTCCGCGAGATGATCGTGTTCTTCTGCGAGGCGCCGAACGTGTTCGTGACCAAGCTCGCCAAGCTGATGTTCTACGCCGACTTCCTACACTGCAAAGTGAGCACCATCTCGATCACCGGGCTGGCCTATGCCCATCTGCCGCACGGGCCTGTGCCCGAGCACTACGAACGCCTGAGGGCCGACGTGCTGGAAAACGCGCTCGTTCGCATCGAGGAACGGCTCGGCGATGACTGGGCGGGCGAAGTCCTGATCGCAGAACGCGCTCCGAATCTGGACGTCTTCTCCGCGGGCGAGCTGCAGGTGCTCGGATGCGTCCGCGTAGAACTTGGTTCGCTGTCGTCGAAGACCGTGAGCGACCGCTCGCACTCCGAGACGGCCTACACGTGCACGGCGATGGGCGAACGCATCCCCTACGCCGCAGCGCGGGAGCTGTCGTTGACGATGCCCCGGCAGAGCTGATCGGCCCGATGCACAACCATGGTCGTATGGTCCGCGAACCAGATATGCGGTACAACATCCGTAGTGTGGTTCGGCGGCGTTGCTTTCACGGCGCCCCGCGCTATAATCGGCTTACTAGGTCCCGCGGCGGTGTGTTGGCGTATAGCCAGATAGTCCGGCCGCTATTATAGCCCCAGGGAGCCGCGATGCGGCTCCCTGAATCATACGTGGCCCTGGCGGGCGATGGGAGGTATGGGCGAATGACAGACGCCACCGGCTACGTGGCTCCCATCCAAAGGGTGCGCGTTTTTCGTCCCCTCGGTCGAGTTCCTGAACTCCAAGGGGCGACGTGTGATTCACGCCGGTTTCCCTCCACAGGGGACGAATCTGTGGCGCGGACCTGCTGGGCGGCGGTCAACCTCACTCCTCACCTGGTCTCTCTTGAGCGAGGCTAGCAAGGCCGGTGGACCAGTGAACGACACTCGCGAAGTGGATCTGTCACCCTTCTACGTTGCTGAAGTCCAACTGGCGGACTATGTTCTCAGGCTACGCGAGCCATTGGTTCTCACTCCGGAACTGGACGATTCGAGGCAGCTGATGTGTGTGGCCTATCCCTCGCTCGGCGTCGACGTGTGCGCCTTTACTCGCGATGACCTCGACGAGGCGCTCGTAGTGGAGTTCGATGTCCTGTGGCGCAACTACGCGAAGGCCGACGATGGGGAACTCTCTCCCGCCAGCAGGGAGTTGAAGCGCGGACTACTCGCCCGAATGGAAGAAGTAGCTCGTGCCGAGAGATAGGCGCATCGTGGAAACGAGCAACACGATGCGAGGGCCTGACGCGTCGTTGGAAGACGCCGTTACCGGAACAGAAGAGATCTTGCGCCTCGCCGCTGAGCTCTACGCGGAATCACGGCCCGCGAGCCGCGAGGAGCGCACTGCCGCCTATTCGGCGCTTCGGAGGGCAGGCCGCCCTACCCGCCGGTAGTCAGCCATGGACTTCGGGGAGGTCGTCGGCACACTCTTCTTCGTGGCCGAGGAGCAGCGCGTTCCGTGGCTCGGCCCTCGGTGGTTCTTGCGATCATGGTGATCGAAATCTATTGGGAATAGATTTCGGGGGCCTTATCGGCAACACACACCCGAGCGGCTGGGCGACTGAATGGCCGGCCTGTCGCATGTCGCTCGGGGTCACGGCCGGGCCCTCAGCAGCGAACAGGAGTCGCGCCGCCGGGGACAGGTGCCAGGAACCCTCCGGATGCCGCCGATTGCCATCAACCCCGTCGGAATCTATCCTGTGCCTATCAGTTCGGAGTCGAGCGCCTGTGCCGCCGTACCTTGATGGTCTCGCCGTTCTGTTTCCGGGTGTATGGCTTCACCGGAACGATCTTCTTGCCGTCTTCTGTCTTGGCCATGGGGTCACCTCCTTTCGCCGCTTTGTGTGCTAGTATCGCACCATATCGACGATCTAGCAAGACGAGAGTGTGTTCACAGCGCACAACGGGAGGGGAGCCGTGATTTCTCAGGGGGAGATGGGCAGCCGCGTCCGTAATGCCAGAGAATCGGCTCGAGTGAGCCAGGCGGACCTCGCAGCGGCGGTCGGCATCAACCGCAGTGCCATGACCCGGATCGAGTCGGGAGAAAGAGCCTTGGGCGCCCTGGAGATCAGCCTGATCGCCCGCGTGCTCGGCCGCTCGCTCGACCACTTCTTGGAAGCAGATATTGCCTCCGAGGACGTTCTGCTGCGGGCGGATGCCGCGAACGACGAGGATCGCGGTGTCCTGGGAGTATTCCTTGATTTCTGCCGCTCATATGCCCAGGTCGAGAGGCTGCTGTGGGGAGAGATCCACTACGACATCCCCGTCCACGCGCCTTTGCCGCGCCTCCGCGCGATCGAGCAGGGAGAGCATCTTGCAAAGGAAGAGCGGAAGCGGCTGGGCATCGGGGACGACCCGGTCGGGGACATGTCGTCGCTCATCGAGGAACAGGGTGTCCGCCTGTTCCGTCGCCGGCTTCTCGATTCGGGGATCATGGGAGCGTTCCACTATTCGGAGGAACTCGGCCCCTGCGTCTTTATCAACACCGGAGTGCGGGAGAGCCGGCAGAGCTTCAGCGCCGCCCATGAGTATTGTCACTTTCTGATCGATCGGAGGATGAAGGGGTACGCATGCCCCCGCTTTGGGGCCGTCGGGAAGAAACCCCATCACGAGATTCGTGCGAACAGCTTCGCGGCTGCGTTTCTCATGCCCGAGCAGGGCATCCGGCGCCTGGTTGCCGAATACGGATTCAACGGCATTGAGGGTGTGGCGTATCTGCAGCACTTCTACGGCGTGAGCAAGGAGTCGCTGCTCTACCGGTTGCTGAACCTCGGCATCATCAACAAGAGCGAACAGGAACGTTTCCAGGGGATGAGCACCGAGGTGCTCAAGCCGTTCTTCGGCGATGACTGCGGTGACACAACGCAGGAGACCGGAGAGCCGAGCGCTTTCGGCAAGCGGTTTGTCAGCCTGGTGATCCAAGCCTACCGCCTCGGGAAGATCTCAGCGACCAAGTTGGCTGAACTCCTGAATCTACAGGTATCCGAAGCACGCGACATGCTGGTCGCGCTCGGCGGGTAGGAGGCAACCGTCCGCCATGACCTGCGGCCGCTCGGATTTGCTGGTCATGGACACGACTGCGCTCATCAACTTTCGGGGCACGGCAGAGCTGCGAATAGTCAGCCGATCGACGGGCCTACGGCTGGCCACAACCGCCGTCGTCTTCCACGATGAGTTGCTCCGGGCGGAAACGAGGGCCTCGGCTCAGGTGGCGATCAACGACGAAGTTCTTGAGCTGGTTGACTTGGTGGGTGAGAACCAGCTGAATCTGTGGCAACACTTGCGCCGGCGCTTTGGGACCGGAGAGGCTTCGGCGCTGGCCTACGCCCACATTCATGGGACGTGCCTCATGACCGATGACCAGCGGTGTTTCGACGAAGCCGCCGCGCTTCTCGGCGCGGGCCGGTGCGTCCGGAGCGGCAGGGTGCTCGCGGAGGCTTGTGCCGCCGGGCTACTCACGCGGACGGAGGCGGAGAACATCTTCGCCAGGTGGCTTGAGGAGACATTTCGGATGCCGTGGGAGACCTTCGAGCAGCTTTGGGATGGCGTTTTCCCCGGAGAGGACTACCCCTTGTAGGCAACGACGCGCTGCCGCAGTCGTCACCGTTCCTGTTGCTCAAAGGCACGTTCTCCCTATATAATCTGCTTGCAGATCAAGGCAGTTTTTTCCGCAAGCGTCGGTAGTTATTAACAAGTACCGACAAAAACGGAAAAGACAGAGAATACGAGAATAAAGATGCAAGACAAGAAACAAAACAAAGCGGAACGCGTGTTGCGGCTCGCGGGGGAACGGGGAGTCCTCCGTCCTCGCGATCTTGAAGAGCTGGCCGTCTCCCCGCGCTACCTGTCTGTGCTGCGCGACCAAGGTGCACATCTACGGATCCGCGAAGACGATCGCCGACTGTTTCAAGTACCGCAACAAGATCGGCCTCGACGTGACGATCGAAGCGTTGCGCGACTGCTGGGGACGGCGCCTGTGCACGATGGATGACCTCCTGGAGTACGCTCGGGTGTGCCGGGTAGGCCGTGTGATGCGGCCCTACCTGGAGTCGCTCACATGACTCCATCTGCCCGACGCGCAACATCGCCCTCCGAGGAGGCAACCGCCCACGCGGGAACGGGTGAGCCGCCTTCGATGGCGCCATCCCCAGATTGGCAAGCTTCCCGACGTCTGCCCGCCCGTCGGCCGAGATGCTATCGTGAGCAGCCAAGCCGATGAATCGCGAGCCAGGGAGCACCAGCAGGGCCGGCATGACACCCTCTCACCAAGAAAACGGAACCGACGGGAAGTTCCTCCAATCCGTGACTCTGCGGAACGTGCTTTCGTTCGGCCCGTTCACTGATCCGCTCAGCTTGGGCTGCCTTAACGTCTTCATCGGTCCGAACGGCTCGGGCAAGTCGAACCTGATTGACGCTCTTGCCCTCTTGCGCGCAGCGCCCGAAGACCTAAGGACTGTCGTGCGGCGGGGCGGAGGGGTGCGGGAGTGGATCTGGAAGGCGGCGCCGCGCGACGCTGTGGCGTTGATCGACGCAGTCGTTCAGAACCCACGGGGAGGTCAGGCTCTGCGCCACGCGCTCTCCTTCATGGAAGAGAACCAGGGCTTCCGTTTGTGCGACGAGCGGATCGAGAACGAGATTCCCTACGAGGGGCACGACGAGCCGTATCTGTACTACCGGTACCAGGTCGGCCGGCCGATTCTGAATGTACGGGGTGAAGAGAGGCGCCTGACTTCTGAAGCCGTGGAACCGGATGTTTCCATACTCGCACAGAGGCGGGATCCGGAGGCCTACCCCGAGATCACGTTCCTGGCCGAGGCCTACTCAGGCATCCGCATCTTCAGGGAGTGGGCCTTCGGACGCAACACGGTCTTCCGGGAGCCTCAGAAGGCCGACATGCGCAATGACCGCTTGGAAGAGGATTTCTCGAATCTGGGCCTGTTCCTCAACCGCCTGCGGCGAACCCCAGCCGCGAAACGGGCGATACTCGAGGCGCTGGGGGAGCTTTACGCGGGCATCGACGACTTTGATGTGACTGTCGAGGGTGGGACGGTCCAGGTGTTCCTGGTTGAGGGTGATTTTACGATTCCCGCCACTCGGCTGTCCGATGGGTCGTTGCGATACCTGTGCCTGCTTGCCATCCTCTGCGATCCGACACCGCCGCGGTTAGTGTGTATCGAAGAGCCCGAACTTGGCCTGCACCCGGATATCCTGCCGAAGGTCGCTGATCTCCTCGTTGAGGCCTCAGGGCGCACCCAGCTGATCGTCACAACGCACTCCGACATCATCGTTGACGCGCTCAGCGAGCGGCCGGAGACAGTAGTTGTGTGCGAGAAGGCGGACCGGCAGACGGTCATGCGACGCCTGGATCCTGACGCCCTCTCCGGCTGGTTGCGCGAGTATCGCCTAGGAGCCTTGTGGATGTCGGGTCAGCTGGGAGGCACGCGCTGGTGACCGTCTACCTCTACGTGGAGGGTGGCGGCGACAGCAAAGAACTACGTACTCGCTGCCGGCGCGGTTACAGCCAATTGCTCGAGGCGGCAGGCTTCGGCGGGCGTCTGCCCCGCATCGTCGCCGCCGGAGGCCGTGGCGCCGCCTACGACATGTTCAAGACCGAGCACGGCACGGACGAGGGCTCGAGGCTACCCATGTTGCTGGTCGACAGCGAGGAGTTCGTGGCCCGGGACAACGACGTCTCCTCCACCTCTCGTGTGCCGCCGGATTCCGATTCGTGCTGGCGCCACCTGGAAACGCGCGACGGTTGGACCCGACCGGCCGGCACTCGGGCGGAACAGGCTCAGCTGATGGTAACGGCCATGGAAACGTGGATCATGGCAGATCGGGTGACTTTGGGCCGGTTCTTCGGGTCGGACTTGCAGGTGGGAGCTCTCCTGCCTGCTCATGATCTCGAGGCCAGGAGCCGGGGCGAGGTGCTACAGGCCCTGGAGAGGGCAACGCGGCCTTGCGGACGCGACCGCGCATACTCCAAAGGAAGGCGCTCGTTCGAGCTTCTCGCCCAACTCGATCCGACAGTACTGCGTGGTGCGTTGCCCCACTTCGAGCGGTTCATGGAGAGCCTCGACCGCTTGTTGTAGGCTAAAGGGTTCGAGGAAGCGAAAAGTGTATTGCTTCCCGCAACTTATCAGGAACCGATAAGATTCCGGGATCGTCGCGGCTCTTGTCTACCTGATGATGCGCATGGCCGGCGCATCCCAGCGGGCTCAGGAACTTTGGCCGATGGACTACCACGCGGCCTGAATGTATAGTCGCTGTGATGCTAATACCAAGAGGAAGGTAGTAACATCACGCAGAATATATCGGAACTGGGCCCCCGCGAGTTGGCACTGCTGGCCACCCTCTCGCAGAAGGGTCGCCGGCTGTTCAACGCAGCCGAGGCAGAGCCCTTCTGGGGCAATGCGGCTCAGGCCCGCAAGGCGCTGGCTCGCCTGAATGAGAAGGGCTGGCTGGAGCGGCTCGACCGTGGGCGCTACATGATCGTCCCTCTTGAAGCCGGCATGGAGCGCAAGTGGTCGGAAGACAGTCTTGCCGTCGGTACGTTCCTGGCACCCGAAGGCGCGGCAGCTTACTGGACCGCGGTGCAGTACTGGGGTTGGACGACCCAACTGCCTGCGACAGTCTTGTTTGCTACGCCGACGCAGCGTCATCGCGCCCGCCCGACTGTGCTGGGAGTTCACTACCGCTTTGTGAGGGTCAAGCCCGAGCGTGTTTTCGGGATCCACGAGACGCGGGAGGGAGAGCTTCGTATCCGCGTAACCGATCGAGAGCGCACAGTGATCGACATCGTCGACCGTACCGATCTCTCCGGTGCGCTGCCGGAAGTGAGCGCCGCCTTGGGTCAGGCCTGGCCGGAGCTTGACCTCGACAGACTTACTCAGTACATAAGCCGCTTTGGGAGCGGGACGGTACCCAAACGCCTGGGCTTCCTAGCCGAGCGGCTGAAGCTGGCCGACCCTGATCAGAGCGTCACTGAGACATGGCGGCGGATGATCGGCAAAGGAGTCTCGCTCCTGGAGCGGGGAGGTCCACAGCAGGGCCCCATCGTGAGTCGTTGGCGCTTGCGCGTGAACACGTCGAGGTTTCTCGATCCAGAAGTCACGGGATGATCCCCGAGGCCATGGTCAAGGCCGAGGCACGACGTCTGGGCGTGGATCCTCTCGTCGTTGATCGCGACCACGCGCTCGGCGTCGTTCTGTGCGCGCTCGCCCGCGCTGGAATTGAGGCCTGGGGGTGGATCTTCAAGGGTGGTACGTGCCTCCGCAAGGCATACTTCCCCTCCTACCGCTTCTCGGAAGACCTCGACTTCACGTGCGTCGGTGCCATGAGTTCAGAAGCCGCCGGCCGCCGGATCGCGCAGCTTGCCCCAGCTACCGAAGTACTGGGAGTTCGTCTGCTAACAGATCGCCTCCGGATCGACGACAAGAGCGGCGGGGGAGAGGTTTCACTCGAGATTAAGGTTCCGTACGAGGGCGCGGTCCGGCGGAGCGGCCCTCCCCCGAATTTGCAAGTGCATTTGAGCTTCGGTGAGACCTTGGCGTTCGCCGTAGTGTCGTGCCCGCTGCTCCATCCATACGACGATGGTCCGGACGTTGCCTGTCTGCTGCCGTGCTATTCGCTTGAGGAGGTTCTCGTCGAGAAACTGCGGGCCATCTGCGGCCAGCGACGGTTTGCGATTGCCCGCGACCTTTACGACATCTGGAAGGTGACCGCAGCGATTCCCGAACCGGGGGCGGCATCTTTGGACCGAGCTGCGGTGAACGTCGAATCTGCGCTCCGCGCGCTTCCCGAGAAGGCGGCCGCCATGGGTGTTGGCCTCACCGACGCGCTCGAGCAGCTTGACGCCCGGTACGAGGAGTACCGCGCCAATTGGGAAGCAGCCGTCGTACCGCTCGCCCCGAGAATGGCAGCGGGAGCCTTCGACCAAGCATGGGCAACAGCACGAGGTTTGGTGGAGCGGGTTACTCCAACGGGAATGGAGGCTGCGCGATGTCTCTGAACCCCATCACCTACACCGAGAAGGTCGTCGGCGACTTCCTGCGCTACCAGCTGACCACCTACCCGTTCGCCGATCCGGGGCTCTACGCTCAGCTGCGCTCACTCCTTTCGCTGGAAGAATCGCGGCGCACACCCCTCCTCAAGGGCCCGTATGTCAGTCTGTCTCGGCCGTTCCGCAAGGGCGCGACGGTCGCGAACCTCGTGGTTGAAGCATTGCTTCATCCGCACATGCGTCAGCTGGTCCCCTTCCGGAATCTCTACGGCCATCAGGAGCAGGCGGTGCGGGCCATCGCCGCGCGTCAACCGACCATCGTCTCCACCGGGACCGGCTCGGGCAAGACCGAGTGCTTCCTCTATCCCGTCATCAGCCGCTGCCTGGAGCTGCGCGATCGGCAGGCGCCTCCGGGGATCATCGCGGTGCTCGTCTACCCGATGAACGCCTTGGCGGAAGACCAGCTGGGCCGCCTCCGAGAGCTGCTCGCGGGAACGGGGGTCACGTTCGGCATGTACGTGGGTAAGACGCCGGAAAACGAGGCGGAGATCGGAGGGGTGCGCCTGAAGGGGGGCGCCTCCCAGGCCGACTATCTGGCGGCCGTGGCGAAAGAGCAGGCTCAGGGGGGAGGTGGCCGAGCGGTGCACCCGCCCGAGGAGCGTGCCTCCCGCGAAGCCATGCGCGCGCCGGGCGGCCAGCCTCGCATCCTGCTGACAAACGTCAAGCAGCTCGAGCTGTTGTTGACCCGTCACCGCGATGTCGAGCTCTTCGAAGGCGCCCGACTCGAGTACCTGGTGTTCGACGAGGCCCACACCATCTCGGGCACCGCCGGCGCGGAAACCGCGTGCCTCGTACGACGGCTCCGGGCTTTCTTGGGGGCGTCGGTTGCCGACACCGTGTGCGTGGCCACTTCGGCCACCATCGCCGACGCCGCCCGGGCCGGCGCGGGTCGGGAGTTCGCCGCCCGGCTATTCGGGGTGCCGCGGGACGATGTTGTCTATATCGGCGAGGAATACGAAGACGAAGATTGGGCCGCTCCCGGACGGCGCATCACCGACTTCAAGGGCGATGCGGCCACCCATCTCCCCTATGTCTTGCAGGCCTTGGACCGCGACGACGCCGGCCCCGGCGTGGCGCAGGTTGTACGGGCGATGGTGGGGCGACAGATCTCCTCTGGGGAAGGATGGCGGGAGGTTCTGTTCGACCTCCTGGCCGGCCACGAAGCGGTGTTTCGGCTTGCGGTGGCCCTCCAGCGGCCACGCTCCCTACTCGACCTGCTCGACTCAGTGAGCAAGGCGCTCGGTCGCACGGTCACCGAGGAGGAGGCACTCGTCTGGCTGGCCTTGGGGGCGGCCGCTCGAAAGGACGGTCGGCCGCTCCTCCGTCCCGTGGTCCACGGCTTCGCCCGAGGCATACCCGGAGCGGTGGTGACCTTCCCGGACGATCAACCGGGCCCGCGTTTGTGGCTCTCGGCCGAAGACGAGGCGGGCGCCGTGGGCGTTGCTCAGCCGCAACCTCCTGCGCAACCCGGCGGTGCCGCGGACGGCGACGGCCCGACCCTCTTCCCCCTGCCGGTGATGACCTGCAGCACCTGCGGCCAACACTACTTCTGGCACTTCGTGAAAGATCTGACCGTGGGCACCAAGGGTCTGGGGGGTGGCGACGCCTGCGGCGACGCGGTCGTGTGGCCACACCTCGAGGAGAGCCTCGGCGGAAACAGAGTAGTGCTCACCGATCGCCTCCTAACCGACGCGGGCGACGGCGACCCCGACGGGAACGGACCAGACGACCCCGGCAGCGACGCATCAGACGAGGACAGTCGGCGCGACAAAGCGGATGCCGCCCTGCCCTCCCGCGCCCACAGGACCTTCTTCTGCCGCGCCTGCGGTGCCCTCCACTACGAGCAGGGGGCCACGTACGAGCGGGGGGCCATATGTCTCTCGTGCGGGAGGGCGGGCGCCCTCGTACCCCTCCTGGCGGTCGAGCAGAACGAGAAGCACGCAGGGTTTCTCACCTCCTGCCTGTCGTGCGGCGCCCAGGGTCGCCGACCCTGGGGAGGCCGCTACCGCGAGCCGGCGCGGCCGGTGCGGGCGGTCACGGTTTCCGACGTGCACGTGCTCGCCCAGAACATGATCCAGTACGCCGATCGGCGGCGGCTGCTCGTCTTCGCCGACAACCGCCAGGACGCCGCCTTCCAGGCCGGCTGGATGCGCGATCACGCCCGCCGCTTCCGCCTGCGGGCGCTGATGGCGCAAGGCATTGCCGCCGCCCCCGGCATCGGAGTGGGAGATCTGGTGGCACACCTCGACGCCATGCTCGACGCCGATGACGAGCCGTCACGGGCGATGGCCCCTGAGGTGTGGCAGATGCACCGGAAGGCGGGGGAGCCCCTCAAACACGCCGAAGAGCGACGGTACTTCCTGCGCATCCAAGTGTTGCGCGAGGTAGCCACCGGCGTCAAACAGCGCGTGGGTCTCGAGCCCTGGGGGCGGCTCCGCGTGGGGTACCGGGGTCTGGATCTACGCCTGCCCTTTGTGCAGGAGTGGGCGCCGCGGATCGCCGCCGATCCGGCCGACCTGGCCGAGGGGATCGCGGCACTGCTGGACGTCTACCGCCGGGGGACGCACCTCCTCGATCGGGACGGCCGGCTCTTCTCGAAGTTCCTGCGCGAAGGCGCTCGAGAGATCCAACGGGGATATCTTCCGCTCCTGCCGGGGGGACCGAAGGGACTGAAGCTCGTCCGCAACCCCGGGGACCGCCCCGGACGCGTGACGCAATGGCTGAGCTCCGGCGGAGGCACGCTGGCGAAACAGGTGGTGCGCGGGTGGGGGGTGCCGCAGGAGCAGGTGGAGGAGTTCCTCACCGGTTTGTGGGGTCTGCTCGCGGACGATCTGCGTCTGCTGGCGCCGGTAACCCTCGAGTCGGCCGCAGGTAAGCCTCTGGCGGGTGCCGCCGGCGCCCACCAGATAGACGCCGACCTGCTCGAACTCCATCCCCATCGGGGCCTCTGGCGTTGCTCCACCTGCCGCCGCACCCAGCTCCGGCGTGGGCCGAGCGGGCGCTGCCTGGCTTGGCGCTGCGGTGGCACCGTGCACCTCGAGGAGGAGAACCCCGACGACTACGACCTCACCGTGCTCGACCTCACCGTCAGTCAGGGCGACTTCGCCATGCTCAGACCTGCCGAGCATTCAGCCCAAGTTCCGAACGATGTGCGCGAAGCCCTCGAGCTGTCTTTCAAGGACGAGGGACAAGAGCGGGTGAACACTCTGGTGGCGACGCCCACCCTCGAGTTGGGGGTGGATATCGGCGCCCTCGACACGGTATTGATGCGGAACGTTCCGCCGCTGCCCGCGAACTACTGGCAAAGGGTGGGGCGGGCGGGGCGGCGTCACCGCATGGCCGTGAACTTGACCTACGCCCGAGCGGCGAGCCACGACCGCGCCTACTTCGCCGATCCGCTGAAGATGCTGGAGGGCGCGGTGGCGCCGCCCCAGTTCAACATGCGGAACCCGCTCCTCATTCGCAAGCACGTGCACGCTGCGACGCTCACCCGACTGCACCAGCTGGCGCGCGCCGGAGGCGGCCCTGCGGAGGCTCAGCAACGCGAGATAGCGTGGGCTCTCCAGCACTGCTTCCCCACCTTCGTCCGCGGGTATCTCTTCGACAACGACGGCCACATCCTCCCAGGGGCCTTCGACGCCTCAGTCCTCGACGCCGTCGTGCGAACCCACGAGTCCTACCTGCTGCACCATGTCGTCGCCGCCTTCTCGCAAGGGTGGCCGGACGAGGCCGCCGATCTCGTCACCGTGGAGCGGTTGCGCGAGGAGCTTCTCGGAACCACCGCCCACCTAGCCGAGGTCGCCCGCACCCTGCGCCGTCGGCTCGACTGGGCGATGTCTCAAATCGCCCGCCTGCAGGCTGTGCAGCGCCGGAAGGGAGCCCTCGACAACGACGAAGACGCGCTCCACGAACGCTGCAAGCGCATGATCCAGCGCTTGAAGGGCGGGGGTGGAGACCGGCCGGCCGCCGAGGGCTACGACGAACGGTACACCTATGCGGCGCTCGCCATCGAGGGCTTCCTGCCCGGCTATGGGCTCAACGCCGGGTCTATCGTGGGGAATGCCCAAGTGCCGCGCTTTCTCTCCGGCAGTCGCGACTTCACCCTCCCCCGGCCTCCCGCGCTCGCGCTGAGGGAATACGTTCCCGGCAACCTCATCTACGCCAACGCCAACCGATTCGTGGCCCGGCGTTACCATCTCGAACCGGTGGAGCCCGCCCTCTTCCAGGTAGATCCCGCCCACGAAGCCATCCGTGAGGTCGGCGTTGCGCCTGCGCCCGGTGGCGGGCCGGCCGCGGAGACTCTCGGTGCCACCGGCCTCTCGGCCATCCCCATGTGCGACGTGGACCTGCCTCACGTCTCCCACATCTCCGACGACGAAGAGTTCCGCTTCCAGATGCCCGTAGCTGTCTATGGGTACGAGCAAGGCAGGCACGGCACCGGCACCGCCTTCATGTGGGGCGACCGGGCTCTTGGCTTCCGTCGCGGCGTCCACCTCAGGCTGGTGAACGTCGGCGCCGGTCGGAGCGTCCAGGTGGGAGAGCTCGGGTATCCCCTGTGCCTGGTCTGCGGTCAGAGCCGTTCGCCCTTCTCATCCCAAGCTGAGCACGATCACTTCGCGCAGAATCACCTGGAACGCTGCGGCACGCCGGTGCGAGCGGTGGGCTTCTATGCCGACGTCGTGGCCGACGCCCTCTCCCTGCGGGACTGCGAGGACAAGACGGAGGCGTACTCCTTGGCTGAGACCCTGCGGCAGGGAATGGCCGCGGTGCTCGAGATGGAGTTGGAGGATCTCCACGTTCTGGTCGTTGGCGAACCCGGGGCCGAATTCGCGCACGCCCTGCTCTACGACCCCATGCCGGGAGGATCCGGACTGCTCGACCAAGCCGTCGAGCGCTGGCCCGAGGTGGTAGAAGCAGCCACTGCTATCGCCGAGAGCTGTCCGGCCGCCTGCGAGCGCGCCTGCGTCGATTGTCTGTGGACGTTCCGCAACGCGTACTACCACCGGCATCTGGATCGACACGTCGTCCAGCGTCGATTCACCGAATGGGGCTCGGGTCTCTTCTTCTCGCACGACATCCCCGCCCAGGCCGGACCGATTCCCGCCCCCGGGGTCGGAGACGGGGCCGTCAACCTGGCGGAACAGAAGCTGCGGCATCTCCTACTCGCGGCCGGTTTCGCGGAACCCGTAGCGCAGCACCCGATCGCCCTCGGAAAACCGTACGAGCGGACCGTGCCCGACTTCTTCTATCCCGGGGAGGACGACGGCGACCCCGGTGTATGCATCTACCTCGACGGGCTGAGCAGCCACCTCCACGGTAACCAGGAGACCGCAGCGGTGGACAGGGCCATTCGGGCAGAACTCGCCGGTCGCGGGTACCTGGTCATCGCCATCGCGGCCACCGAACTCGACGACCAGGGAGCGATGACGAACCACTTCCGCCGCCTGGCTCGACACCTGGTGGGGAAGGACAAGGCGGACGACCTCAAGGCCGATGGCGGATGGTTCGAGCGATCCTGAGAGATAGAGACTAAGACAGCACCTCCGGGTTCACAGGATGCGGCACCCTCTTTCCCGACAGGGCCGCGATCGCGTTCCGCGCGGCCAACTCGGCCATCCGACCCCTGGCCGCATGTGTCGCACTACCCAGGTGAGGCAGGAGCACCACGTTCTCGAGACCCACGAGGCCCGGGTGGATGGCGGGCTCATCTTCGTACACGTCGAGGCCCGCGGCGCCCAGCGGTCCTGCGCGAAGGGCTTCGACCAGCGCCTCCTCGTGCACCACGGGGCCGCGGGCCGTGTTCACCAGCACGACTCCCGGCCTGACCAAGGCCAGCTCGCGCGCGCCGAGCAGGTGACGGGTGCCCTCCGTGAGCGGCACGTGCACGCTGATGATGTCGGCCTCGCGCAAGAGGTCGTCGAGATCGGAGCAGTAGCGCCACTCGACCCCGGCCGGTGTCTCCTCCAACTTGAGTGGGCCTGAACGCCGCGTGTAGACCACCGGCATGGAGAAGCCGGCAGCCCTCCGCGCGACGGCCCGCCCGATCTGGCCCATCCCCACGATGCCGAGCGTCGCGCCGGCCACATCGGCACCCAGCAACATGGTCGGGGCCCACCCCTGGAACGCCCCCGAACGAACCATGCGGTCGCCCTCGACGACCCGACGCGCCGCCGCCAGGATCAGGGCCCAGGTGAGATCGGCTGTGGCGTCGGTCAACACCCCCGGCGTGTTGGTCACCAGGATGCCGCGTTCGGTGGCCGCGGCGACGTCGATGTTGTCGTAGCCCACGGCGTAGTTGGACACGACCCGCAGCGAGGATCCCGCGGCGTCGAGAACGGCGGCGTCGATACGCTCGCGTAGAGTGCAGAGCACGGCGGCCGCTCCCCGCACACCATCCAGCAGGTCGGCGCCGGTCAGATCGCGATCCTCGTCCCCGCCGCACACGGTGAAACTGCCTCGGAGCAAAGTGGGCCCGGGTTCGGGGATGCGCCGCGTGAGGAACAACAACGGCAGATTGCCCGCACCCATATCCCCACCCCTCCTCCGATCGCCCGCCGCGCGGCCCACCACGTGTGGCCCGTCGGCTCGAGTCTACGGGAAGTCTATCGCCCCGGCACTGTCAGTAGAGCCCGGCGACACCTACAATGGCGGAGGGAAACGAACGAGGGGGGGAATGTCCTGAACGCCGGCCAGCCCGCGGCAAGCGCGGCGCCTCACTCCGCCTGGTATCGCGATAGGCGCGTCTTGGCATGGGCGATGTTCGACTTCGCCAACACCCCCTACGTGGTGATTGTCGCCACCGTGGGCTTCTCCACCTACTTCAAGGACGTTGTCGTGCACGGCGCCCGGTCGGGAGACTTCCTGTGGGGCCTCGCCGGGTCGATCTCGATGATCTTCGTAGCCCTCACCGCCCCCTACTTGGGCGCGTATGCCGACGCGGCCGCGGCCAAGCGGCGTCTTCTCTTCATCTATACGGTCTTGGTCGTAGTCGCGACGGCGCTCCTCGGCACCGTCAAGGCGGGCATGGTGGTGTGGGGCATGCTGCTCTACATCCTCGCCAACATCGGATTTCAAGGTGGTCAGGCATTCTACAACGCCTTCCTCCCCGAGGTGGCCCGCGACGAAGACCTGGGGGCGGTCTCGGGCCTCGGCTCCGCCGCGGGGTACGTGGGCGCGCTCCTCTCCCTCTTCGCCGCGCTGCCGTTCTTCTGGCACGGCTTCGAGGAGGGGAACCTCGGCAACGTGCGCGCGATGTTCGTGGCCGCCGCCGTGTTCTTCGCCATCTTCAGCGTCCCCACGTTCCTCCTGCTGCGGGACGCCCCGCGACCGCGAGCGGCGCTCGCGGCTTCCGGTCTCGCGGGAAGCCTCCGCAGGTTGCGGGAAGACGTCACAGACCTGCGCCGGAACCGGGCCCCCTTCCTCTTCCTCGTCGCGTACCTGCTGTACATGGACGCGATCACCACCCTCACGACCTTCGTGGGGATCTACGCCCGCCAGACCCTCGACCTCAGTCTTCCGCAGATCTTCAGCCTGTTCATCATCTCGCAGATCACGGCGATCCCCGGCTCGGTGATCCTAGGCCGGGTGGCCGATCGCCACGGCGCGAAGCCCACGATCAGCTGGCTTCTCGTGCTCTGGATACTCCTCATCGTGCTGGGCGTGGTGGCCACCGGCTACAGAGAGCTCGTCATCATGGCTCTCCTGGCAGGCGTGGCCACAGGGGCTCTGTTCTCGGTGAGCCGGAGCATGATGGCGCTCCTCTCACCGAAGGACCGCGAGGGTGAGTTCTTCGGCTTCTATGCGGTAGCGGGGCGTATCTCGGCCATCGTGGGGCCCGTGATGTTCGGAGCGATATCGTCGATCTCGGGGAACCAAAGACTGGCGCTGAGCTCACTCCTCCTGATCATAGTGGCCGGATTGCTGGTGCTGCGGCGTGTGCCCATGGACGACGTGCCCGCGGACCGGACCGACGAAGAAGGTGCCACTGCATGAGTGGCGCCGCGCCGCCGCCCGACCCGCCGCGCAGGCTGCCTCCCGCGCCACCCTCCGCGCCGGCGCCGCCACCCGGCCGCGTGCGCGTGGGCACCTGTTCCTGGGCCGACAAGACCATGGTCGCCGCCTGGTACCCGAAGGGGGTAACCTCGGCCGAGGCCCGGCTGCGCTACTACGCGGAACGCTTCGACACGGTAGAAGTGGACTCCAGCTACTACGGCCTGCCCTCCGAGCGCAACTCGGAGCTGTGGGCGGAGCGCACTCCGCCCGGTTTCACTTTCCACATCAAGGCCTTCGCCATGCTCACGCGGCACGCCGTGCGCCCCAACCAGCTGCCGCCGGGACTCCGCTCGGCCTACGACCTCGAGGTCGACAAGTACGGCCGGGTGATACACCCCCCCGACGAGCTGCGCGAGACGGTGTTCGAGTGGTTCTCGTCGGCACTCACGCCGCTGCGCGAAGCGGGCAAGCTGGGTCTAATCCTGCTGCAGTTCCCGCCGTACTTCGTGGCCGACCCGCGCAATCGCGACTACATCGTGCGGGCCGCCCGGCTGCTCGCCCCCGACCCCGTGGCCGTGGAGTTCCGCCACGCGAGCTGGGTGGCGGGCGAGGAACTCCCCCGCACGCTCGCGCTCCTCAGCGACAACGACCTCACCTACGTCTGCGTCGACGAGCCCCGGCTCGACTCACCCACGGTGCTGCCGCCCCTGGCCGCCGTGACGGCGCCTGCCGCCTACGTGCGCTTCCACGGACGCAACTCCTCCACCTGGAACGCCCGAGTGGAGACCGCGGCGGAGCGCTTCCGGTACCTGTACACCGAGGACGAGCTGGGGGAGTGGGTGGAACCGATCACTACGATGGCCGCGGAGGCGGACACCACCTACGTCATGTTCAACAACTGCTACGGCGACTACGCGCCCCGCAACGCCAACCAGCTCTCGGGATTGCTGCATCTCGACCTGACGACACCGGCCGCGGAATGAGACGGGCCCCCGGCCGATTCGGCCGGGGGCCCGCAACGCACATCAGGTTCGCGAGCGGCGACGCCCCAAGGGCGGCGACGGTCGCGCTCTTCGGACTACCCTACTTGCGGCATGCGAGCCTGGGCTTCGGCCACCTTCTCTGCAGGATATGCGTAGTCCTGGAGGTTGCCCGAGAGGTAGTTGTCGTACGCGGCCATGTCGAAGTGACCGTGACCGCTCAGGTTGAACAGGATGGTCTTGGCTTCGCCGGACTGCTTGCACTGCTCGGCGGCGTTGACCACGCTGGCGAGAGCGTGCGAGCTCTCGGGAGCCGGGATGATGCCCTCGGTGCGGGCGAACTGCACGGCGGCCTTGAAGCAGGCGTTCTGCGTGTAGGCCTCGGCTTCGATCAAGCCAAGCTGAAGAGCATGAGACACCATCGGAGCCATCCCATGGTAGCGCAGACCACCCGCGTGGATGCCGGCGGGCACGAAGTCGTGGCCCAGAGTGTGCATCTTGAGCAGCGGCGTCAACATGCCGACGTCGCCGAAGTCGTAGGCGTAGATGCCCTTGGTGAGGCTCGGGCAGGCCGCAGGCTCGACCGCGATGATGCGGGTCTCCTTGCCCTCACGGATCTTGGCGCCGATGAACGGGAAACTGATGCCGGCGAAGTTGGAGCCACCGCCCGCGCACCCGATGACGATGTCGGGATATACGCCGGCGTCGGCGCACTGTTCCATGGCTTCCTGACCGATGACGGTCTGGTGGTGCATGACGTGGTTGAGCACGCTACCCAGAGAGTAGTGGGTGTCCTCGTTCGTGGCGGCCACTTCGACGGCTTCGCTGATGGCCATACCGAGGGAGCCGGTAGAGTCGGGATCGTTGGCCAGGAACGCGCGGCCGGCGTTGGTGGTGTCCGACGGGCTCGGGATCACTTCCGCGCCCCAGGTGTGGATCATGCTGCGCCGGTACGGCTTCTGCTGGTAGGAGATCTTCACCATGTAGACCAGGAGTTCCATGCCGAACATCTGGCAGGCCATCGAGAGGGCGGAGCCCCACTGACCGGCGCCGGTCTCGGTGGTCAGCTTGGTGATGCCTTCCTGCTTGTTGTAGTACGCCTGCGGCACCGAAGTATTGGGCTTGTGCGAACCGGCCGGGCTGACGCCTTCATACTTGAAGAAGATCTTGGCCGGGGTGTCGAGCGCCTTCTCCCAGTGGGGCGCCCGGAACAGCGGCGTGGGCCTCCACAGCTTGTAGATGTCCTGCACTTCTTCCGGGATCTCGATGTAGCGCTCCGGTGTCATCTCCTGCATGATCAGCGCCATCGGGAAGAGCGGCGCTAGATCGTCAGGTCCGGCCGGCTGAAGCGTGCCCGGATGCAGCGGCGGCGGCAATGGAGCCGGGAAATCCGAGTTCAGGTTGTACCAGGACGTCGGCATCCGGTCTTCCGACAAGAAGTACTTCGTCGCCATTATTCCCCCCTTGGAATAGATCGTGGCGCGGTAGGACTTTCAAACTAGACCACCGGACGGTGCACGTCAATACCGGACGTACAGTCAGCACTGTACGTCGTACAGCAGGGTAGCTTGTTGTTTGCAGGCAAAATCCTTCACAAGCCGGGTTGGGCGGCGCGCAATTGGAGCGGGGGCTCTGGGCTTATTGACTGCTCGGCCGGTTATTCGGGGCGGCTCGGCTCCGCCGGTGTCGGTCGCGGGGCGGGCCGTCATTGAAAGATCAGTGTGCGGCGGGAGTCGACTTGCGGCATGGCGCTGGACACCGCGCCCAGAGTGACTCCCCTTCTCCACGTCCGGAACTGATCCGAAAGTGGCTCTAGACACAGCGCCCGGTAGCTGTATAGGATGCGCCTCAAAGCTGAAACTTGGCAAGCAGACCGAACAAACACCAGGTAGTTCGGTGCCAGAGCCGCAGGTTCCAGCCCCACAGACGGACCACGGGAGGGGCAATGGGGCAGAGAGGTCTCGGCAGGTACGTCTCCATCGCATCGTTGCTCGTGGCGCTTGGCGCTCTTACCCTCTTCCTGGGTGGTCCAGCGGCACCCGCTCTGGGTGTGTCTCCGTCCGTCTCCACCGAGCCGGGCGTCGTACGAGAACTGGTTGAGAAGCGCACGGCCAACTCCCAGACCTTCCTGCTGTCCGACGGTCGTCTGCGTGCGGTGGTCAGCAGCGGCTTCGTCAACTACCGCGACAAGAGCGGCACCTGGCGGCAGATAGACACCCGACTGGTGGCCGGGTCGAGGGCCGGCGACTACGTCTCCACCGCGACCCCGATAGAGGTCACCGCAGCTTCGGACTCGTCGGCTCGTGTCTCTCTCGCCTACCAAGACTCCACCATCACCATCGGCCCGAGGAACGCCCATCCCGCACAGTTCAGCGTGCGGGATTCCGTCGCCAGCTACCGCGGCATAGCGACGGATGCCGATCTCACCTACGAGGTCCTCGACGCCGGGATGAAGGAGACCGTCTACCTCCGTTCGGCCAAGGCGCCCACCACCTACGCCTTCACCGTGCAGCACCCCGGGCTCACGCTTGCCAAGGACGAAGCGACCGGACAGTGGGGCTTCCATACGGCCCTGGAACACCCACCGGTGTTCCAACTGGGCGGTCTTCTCGTCTTTGACTCTTCCGTGAATGCGGCCGGTGACCCCGCCTACTCTGACGCGGCCAGGATGATCGTCGAGCCGGGGAAGGATGAGAGCACCATCACCTACGTGGTGCCGCCCTCATGGGTGACTGACCCGGCCCGAGTCTTCCCCATCCAGATCGACCCGACCGTATACCAGGGGGGTGCGCTCGCCGACACCTTCCTCTCGACCGCCTTTCCCAACACTTCCTACGGCACCAGCACAGAACTGAAGGTCGGCTACTACGATGCGACCACGGGCTTGAACTACGGTCTGGTCAAGTTCGACCTGCCAAGTGACCTGAAGAACGGCGGGTACGTGCAAAGCGCCGATCTCTATCTCCGCCAGAAGCACCAGTCGGTTCTCTCTCCCCGCATCGCGCGAGTTGGCGAGATGACGAAGGACTGGGGGGAATCGACCACCCTGAACGCCCTCGGCGGCATCCCCTACATCTCCAACGCCAAGCAGGTACCCACGATCGCCGCCCTCGAGCAGAATCTGAACTTCGACTTCACCGACGTGGTGCGACGCTGGGCCACAGGTCTCGACCCCAACTACGGGTTCATCATCTACCAAGACTTCACCGAAGGCCAAGACTACTGGCGCAAGATCCACTCGAAGGAGTCCGCCACCGCGAGCTATCGCCCCAAACTCACCATCACCTACACGGCACCGATCGATGTGAAGGCTACCTATGGGGCGGTGGGCGACGGCGTGGCCAACGACACCCTGGCCTTCCAGAACGCCCTCAACGCCGTGAACGCAAGCGGCGGTACGGTCCTTGTCCCCGCCGGCACCTACAAGGTGAGCGGGATCACCATATCCCGGAGCAATGTGGTGCTTCGAGGGCTCGGCACCTCGAGCGTCCTCATTCCCGATCCCGAGTCAGTCGGACAGAGCCACCTGGTCCAGGTAGGGGGCTCCGCGGCCATCTCCAACGTCGTCATTGAGAAGCTGAACATTCGCCTACCCGGAGTCGATCTGAGCTCACCCACCGGGGGAGGCAGCGGGATCAAAGTGACGGGGACCGGAGGCGGGAGTGTTATCCGGATCAGCGAGAACACCTTCAGCGGCGGCAACGACTCGGCGGTGACCCAGGCGATCTCGGTGGGCGCCAACTTCAGTGATCTCGCGATCACCGACAACGATCTTGCCCTTGTCACCTCTGTGCCTCTCGGGATCTCCACAGACGGTGGGGCGGGACGCACCCTCAGCCGCAACATCATGCCGCTCCAACCCTACAAGGCTGACCTCATGTGGGGCAGCGATCGCTACGACACAGCGATTCGCCTCTCTCAGGCGGCCTTCCCCGATTGGGCGGATGGAGTGGTGCTCGTCCCCGGCGACAACTATCCAGACGCGCTCTCAGCGGCGCCTCTCGCCGCGGCCTGGGGCGGACCCACACTCCTTACCCCCGCCTCCGGCCTCGATTCCCGCACCAAGGCGGAACTGCAGCGTCTGAACCCGAGCCGGGTGTTCGTCGTGGGGCTTTCTACCGCGGTCCGTGACGCCGTGCAGTTCGCGCTTCCCACCACCACCGTGACCCGGATCGCCGGTGCCGACCGCTACGACACCGCGGCGCAGGTAGCCACCCAGGTGAAGACGCGCCTCACCTCGCAGGGCAAGTCGATCACCAGGGTGGTAATCGTACCCGGGGACGACTTCCCCGATGGGCTCACCGTAGGCCCTGTGGCGGCCAAGAACGGCTGGCCCATCCTTCTCACCCCCAAGAATGGTCCGGTGCCGTCGGTCACGGTGAATGCCTACACGACCACTCTCGGAGTGACCACCGCGACTACGGTGGGGGTGTCCACCGGCGTCACCATCCCGAACATCACGAGCCTCAAGCGCATCAACGGCACCGATCGCTATGAGACCTCGGCCTTGGTGGCCACGTGGGCGGCAGAGGAGAACCCCTTCGCTTCCTACAAGCATACGGCCCTGGCCACCGGCGACAACTACCCAGACGCCCTGGCGGCCGGCTCCTATCTGGCCAAGGACGGCGGCGTCTTGCTGCTCACCAACGGCGAGACCATTCCGCAGAACACGATTGATCAGCTGAAGAAGAACTACAGAGCCCTTGAAGTGATGGACTACGTGGCTCTCCCGGGTCGATGGAAGGACGATCAGAACTGCGGAGTCTGGCTACCGAGTGCTCCCCAGCACACCGTGTACGACCTGGGTGATTTCGCGGAGCACAGCGCGGTCGCGGTACTTGACACGGGGACGTTGGAGGTTACGACGACCGACCTCGAGATCGACACGTTCGGCCCCAGTGCCTCGCTCACCCGAACCTATTCTTCCGCCCGCACAAATATTAATTACGGCCCGCGTGGGTGGCGCTACAGCTTCGAACGCTCGCTCACTATCGCCGGCACACACGTCCACTACATCGACGAGACCGGTGACACATACGAGTTCCTAAGCAGCGGAAGCTGGTGGACGCCACCCTCGGGCTACGCGGCGAACCTCACCGAAGGCGCCTCTGACTGGAAGCTGAAGCTGCCGAGCGGCAACACTCTGACGTTCGATTCGGCCGGCAAACTCCAGAGCGAGGCCGACTCCAACGGCAACACGGTCAACTACACCTGGGACGCAATAACGAAGAAACTCTCCACGATCACGGCCGCGAACGGGCACACGATCAATCTGACCGTGGTGAGCGATAGAATCACCGGGGCGACCTACACAGTCGGCACCGAGACACGGCAGGTCAGCTTCGCGACGGCCGCACCGTGGACCGTCACCTACTTCCCCGGGCAGTCGGGCCTCGAGCGCACGGTCACCTACACCTATGCCGCGAACCTCCTCTCCGGCATCAAGGCGACGGACTACGCCGGCACGGCCGACCCTGTCATGGCCTTCAGCCACACGGCCGCCTCGCTGACCGGGGTTAACTTCCCCGGCTACCATCAGACCACCAACCCCGACGCCCGCGCCCAGATCACCTACAACGGCCCAAGTGCGACCATCACCACCTATGGCCGCGTGTACACACCGTCCAGCGTGACCGGGGACACCGGTACCCCGATCACTCAGACCTTCACCTGGAACCCTTCCGGGACCATGGCTACCAAGACCAACCCCAAGACGGCCGCGGAAAACGATCAGACCTGGGCGTACGAATACTCACCGTATGCCAATCTGCTCGTCAAGGAGACGTCCCCCCTCAATAAGACCAAGACCTGGACATACAACTACCGCGGTAACGTCATCTTGGAGAAGGATGAACTCGGTCAGACGACCAGCTACAGCTATCCCGATTCCGACCCGGGGATTCCCCACCGCATCCAGGTGCAGGTGGCGGCCGGCTGGGATGACTGCCGCAAGGAAGGCTCCACGCTTTACGTGGACAACGGCGACATCTGGCAGACCGTGGGTCGCGGCAGTGTCAACGCACTTAGGCGCCGTCAAGAAAAAAGTAGGATATAGGCTGGGGGTGTCGAAGTAGGCCTCCATGATCGACGAACATGCCATAGGAGAGCGTTACCGGGCTCTGGCGGGAGAGCTCGATGAGAGGCGTCGGCGCCTGTGGGCGGCGTCGGAGGCGCGGGTGTGCGGGCGTGGCGGGATCGCCGCCGT
>Ga0180009_10001661_pt1 | contig 26964 bp, 10 predicted proteins | sample OS_PC_MetaG_FD_123537 | JGI IMG/M metagenome (GOLD analysis project Ga0180009, IMG submission 123537) | Groundwater microbial communities from the Aspo Hard Rock Laboratory (HRL) deep subsurface site, Sweden - OS_PC_MetaG | ecosystem: Environmental > Aquatic > Deep subsurface > Groundwater... | reverse complement strand
GCCTGGGTCTGAAGGAGGCCAAGGAACTGGTCGAGTCCGCTCCCGTGGCCGTCAAGGAAGGCGTGTCCAAGGATGAAGCCGAGGACCTCAAGACCAAGCTGGAAGAGGTCGGTGCCATCATCGACCTGAAGTAGCCTTCTGCTTCACCAGTCCAAGGAACCCGGGGGGCCGGCAAGCGGCCCCCCGGAAGGCCGATTCGCCCGTGATGTGATGATGCCGGCGCCAGGATGCCGGCGCCCTACCCCTTCTTCCGAGGAAGTGGTCCAGTGAAAAATATTCCCATCGACAAATTCACCGGACGCGTCAATTACTCCAAGATCCAGCGGGACGAGAAGATGCCGAATCTCTTGGCCGTCCAGCTGGATTCATATAACGAATTCCTGCAGACCGGAACCAAGGCGGACGATCGCCGGATGCAGGGGCTCGAGGCGGTCTTCCAGACGATCTTCCCCATCGAATCGACCCGGGGCAACCTCGTCATGGAGTACATGAGCTACAAGACCGGCGAGCCCAAGTACGGTATCGAGGAGTGCGGCGAGCGGGGGCTGAGTTTCAGCGTCCCGTTGAAGGTGAGACTGCGCCTGGTCGTCAAGGAGGCCGCGGAGGGTTCCGAGGAACTGATGATCCGCGACATCCAGGAGCAGGAAGTCTATCTGGGCGAGTTGCCCATGATCACGGCCAAGGGCACGTTCCTGATCAACGGAGCGGAGCGGGTGATCGTCTCCCAGCTCCACCGGTCGCCGGGCGTGTTCTTCAGCGACGAGATCCACCCCAACGGCAGGCGTCTGTTCCGCAGCCGGATCATCCCCTACCGGGGGTCCTGGGTGGAGTTCACGACCGACATCAACAACCTGCTTTACGTCCATATCGACCGCAAGCGGAAGCAGCCCGCGACCATGCTGCTGAGGGCCCTGGGGTTCCAGACCAACGAGGAGATCATCGAGCTCTTCCACAAGGTCGAGATGGTCAAGATCCCCAAGCCGGGCAGCAAGAAGTTCACGGCCTTCGAGGAGGAACTCGAGGGCAGGATCCTGGCGGCCGACCTGTACCGTCCCGGTGAGGACGACCCCTTCGCCAAGGCCGGGGCCATCATCGACGCCCTGCTGCGCGAAAGCATCATCGGCAGCGGCTTGAAGGAGGTCAAGCTGGTCGCCGCGGGCGAGGTCAGCCTCAACGAGCCCAGCCTGATCATCAACACCCTGCGCAAGGACCCCACCAGCAGCCAGGACGAGGGGCTGCGCAGACTCTACAGCCTCCTGCGTCCGGGGGATCCCCCGAACGAGGAGGTCGCCCGCGCCCTGTTCGAGCGCCTGTTCTTCAACGACAAGCGCTACGACCTGGCCGAGGTCGGCCGTTACAAGATGAACCGCCGACTGGGGCTGGACGTCGACCCCAAGACCACGACCCTGACGCCCGCCGACTTCCTGGCCATCATCCACGAGATGATCGGCCTGTTCCTCGGCCGTGCGGAGATCGACGACATCGACCACTTCGGCAACCGCCGCATCCGGTCGGTGGGCGAACTGCTCGCCAACCAGTTCTCCGTCGGCCTGAGCCGGATGGCCCGGATCATCAAGGAACGGATGAACCTGGCGGACAAGGACAAGCCCCTGAGCCCGGCCGACCTGGTCAACGCCAGGACCGTCTCGGCGGTGATCCAGTCCTTCTTCGGCAGCAGCCAGCTCAGCCAGTTCATGGACCAGACCAACCCCCTGAGCGAACTGACGCACAAGCGGCGTCTGAGCGCCCTTGGGCCCGGCGGCCTGCACCGGGACCGCGCCGGCTTCGAGGTCCGCGACGTCCACTACACCCACTACGGGCGCATGTGCCCCATCGAGACGCCGGAAGGCCCCAACATCGGTCTGATCGCCAGTCTGGCCACGCATGCGCGCATCAACAGCTTCGGCTTCATCGAGTCGCCCTACCGCAAGGTCGAAGGCGGCGTCGTGTCCGGGCGGACCGAGTACCTCACGGCCGACCAGGAAGATACCGTCACCATCGCCCAGGCCAACGCGCACCTGGACGGCAACGGCAATTTCGTGGAAAAGAGGGTCCTGGCCCGGTTCAAGGGCGAGTACCCCATGGCCAAGCCCGACGAGCTGGACTTCATGGACGTGTCGCCCAAGCAGATCGTATCGGCCGCCGCGTCCCTGATCCCGTTCCTGGAGCACGACGACGCCAACCGCGCCCTGATGGGCTGCAACATGCAGCGCCAGGCGGTGCCCCTGCTGAGGGCCGATTCCCCGGTGGTGGGGACGGGCATGGAGAAGAAGGTCGCCATCGACTCCGGCGCGGTCATCGTCGCCGAGGCTCCGGGCGTCGTGGAGTCGGCGACGGCCGATTCCATCGTCATCCGCTACGACGATCCCGACAAGGTCGAGCAGTCGAGCTTCTTCGAGCAGGGTGGACTCATCGAGTACCACCTGCGCAAGTTCAAGCGCTCCAACCAGGACACCTGCTACAACCAGAAGCCCCTGGTGATGCCCGGCCAGAGGGTGAAGAAGGGCGATCCCATCGCCGACGGACCCTGCACCGAGCAGGGCGAGCTGGCCCTGGGCCGGAACCTCCTGGTGGCCTTCATGCCCTGGGGCGGGTACAACTTCGAGGACGCCATCCTGGTTTCCGAGAAGCTGGTGAAGGAGGACATCTTCACCTCGCTGCACATCGAGGAATTCGAGCTGCAGGTGCGGGACACCAAGCGGGGCGTCGAAGAGGTCACCCGCGAGATCCCGAACGTCGGCGAGGACGCCCTGAAGAACCTCGACGAGGACGGGATCATCTTCCCGGGCGCCCGGGTCAAGGCCGGCGACATCATGGTCGGCAAGGTCACTCCCAAGGGGGAGACCGAGCTGAGCCCCGAGGAGAAGCTGCTGCGGGCCATCTTCGGCGAGAAGGCCGGCGACGTGAAGGACGCCTCCCTGAAGGCGCCTCCGGGCATGGACGGCATCGTGGTGGACGTCAAGGTGTTCAGCCGCCAGGACCGCACCACCCGCTCCAAGAAGGAAGAGAAGCGGCAGCTGGACGCCCTGCGCCGCCGTCGCGACCGCGACCTGGGCAAGATCAACACCCTGGCCGCCGAGCGCCTGGGCGAGCTCTTCAGCGGCCAGACGGCGCACCACGTCATCGACGCCAACACCGGCGAGGTGCTGCTCAAGTCCGGACGGAAGTTCACCAAGCAGACCCTGGACGAGCTGGACTTCAACTCCATCCACTGGGGGCTGCCCCTGGTCCAGGACGAGAAGCAGGACAGCCGGATCAGGTCCGTGTTCGAGGCCGCCGCCCGCGAGCGCGACCGCATCGACGTCGAGTACGAGAAGAACTGCGAGCGGGCCCTGCGCGGCGACGAGCTGCCGCCCGGGGTGGTCAAGCTGGTCAAGGTCTACGTCGCGCGCCGGCGCAAGCTCAGCGTGGGCGACAAGATGGCCGGCCGCCACGGCAACAAGGGCGTCGTTTCCAAGATCATGGCCGACGAGGACATGCCCTACCTGGCCGACGGGACTCCGGTCGACGTCGTCCTGAACCCCCTGGGCGTGCCGAGCCGAATGAACCTGGGCCAGATCCTCGAGACCCACCTGGGCTACGCCGCCGCCAGCAAGGGCGTGAAGGTCATGACCCCGGTGTTCGACGGGGCGACCATCGACGAGATCAAGGAGTTCCTGACCGACCAGGGCCACGACCCCAGCGGCAAGAGCGTCCTGTACGACGGCCGGACCGGCGAGCGGTTCGACAAGGAAGTCACCGTCGGCGTGATCTACGTCATGAAACTGCATCACCTGGTCGAGGAGAAGATCCACGCCCGGTCCATCGGCCCCTACAGCCTGGTCACGCAGCAGCCCCTGGGCGGCAAGGCCCAGTTCGGCGGCCAGCGTTTCGGAGAAATGGAAGTCTGGGCGCTGGAGGCCTACGGCGCAGCCAACTGCCTCCAGGAGATGCTGACGGTCAAGTCCGACGACGTGACCGGCCGTTCCCGGATCTACGAGGCCATCGTCAAGGGCGAGAATCCGCCCGAGCCGGGGATCCCCGAGTCCTTCAACGTGCTCATGCGCGAGCTGCAGAGCCTCTGCCTCGACGTGACCCTTGAAGACGCGGGCTAGATCGGATCGTCTTTATCAGGCGGGGCCCGGGTGGGGCCCGGCGCCGGAATGGAGAATACATGCTCGGCCAGACTTTTCGTGACGAGACGAAGAAGAGCGCGGACTGCAACGCGATCATGATCCAGCTCGCCTCCCCGGACAAGATCCGGGAGTGGAGCTTCGGCGAGGTCACCAAGCCCGAGACCATCAACTACCGGACCTTCAAGCCGGAGAAGGATGGCCTGTTCTGCGAGCGCATCTTCGGTCCCGTGAAGGACTGGGAGTGCAACTGCGGCAAGTACAAGCGGATCCGTTTCCGCGGCATCGTCTGCGACAAGTGCGGCGTGGAGGTCACCCAGAGCAAGGTGCGGCGCGAACGTCTGGGCCACATCGAGCTGGCCGTGCCCATCGCCCACATCTGGTTCTTCAAGGGCCTGCCCAGCCGCATGGGCCAGCTGCTGGCCATGAAGGTCAAGGACCTCGAGCGGATCCTCTATTACGAATCCAGCGTGGTGCTCGACCCGGGCAACACCGAGCTGCAGGTCGGGGACGTGATCAGCGACGAGGAATGGTGGGAGCTGAAGGACGAGCATCCCGACTGGGAATGCCGGATGGAGATGGGCGCCGAGGCCGTGCGCAGGCTGCTGGCCGGCCTGGACATGGAAGAGCTCGACATGGAGCTGCGCGCCCAGGTCAAGGTCGAGACGTCGGTGCAGCGGAAGAAGACCATCCTCAAGCGCCTGAAGATCATCGACTCCTTCCGGCACAGCAACAACCAGGCCGACTGGATGATCCTGGACTGCATTCCCGTGCTGCCTCCGGACCTGCGGCCCCTGGTGCCCCTGGACGGCGGCCGGTTCGCCACCAGCGACCTGAACGACCTGTACCGCCGGGTCATCAACCGCAACAACCGGCTCAAGAAGCTCATCGAGATCAAGGCTCCCGGGGTGATCCTGCGCAACGAGAAGCGCATGCTGCAGGAGGCCGTCGACGCCCTGTTCGACAACGGGCGCCGGTCCCGCGCCGTCAAGGGCCAGGGCAACCGGCCCCTGAAGTCGCTCAGCGACATGATCAAGGGCAAGAAGGGCCGGTTCCGCCAGAACCTGCTGGGCAAGCGCGTGGACTACTCCGGCCGTTCGGTGATCGTCGTCGGCCCCGAGCTGAAGCTGTACCAGTGCGGTCTGCCCAAGAGCATGGCCCTGGAGCTGTTCAAGCCCTTCATCATCCGCAAGCTGGAGGAGAAGGGCTACGTCCAGACCGTCAAGAGCGCCAAGAAGCTGGTGGAGAAGGAGCGTCCCGAGGTCTGGGACATCCTGGAGGAGATCATCAAGGACCACCCGGTCCTGCTGAACCGCGCCCCCACCCTGCACCGCCTGGGCATCCAGGCCTTCGAGCCCGTGCTGATCGAGGGCAAGGCCATCCGGATCCATCCCCTGGTCTGCACGGCCTTCAACGCCGACTTCGACGGCGACCAGATGGCCGTCCACGTGCCCCTGGGGTACGAGGCTCAGCTCGAGGCCCGGTTGCTGATGCTGGCGCCGCTGAACATCCTGTCCCCGGCCAACGGCGAGCCGGTGGCCTCCCCCAGCCAGGACATGGTCCTGGGCTGCTACTACCTGACCCTCGAGCGCAGGGGCGCCAAGGGCGAGGGCAAGTCCTTCTCCAACCGCGAGGACGCCTTCGCCGCCTACTCCGCCGGACTGATCGACAAGCACGCCATCGTGAACATCCGGCTGGCGGAGGACAGCGGGCGCATCGAGACGACCATCGGCCGGATCCTCTTCAACGAGATCCTGCCCGTCGGCATGGACTTCGTGAACGAGGCCCTCAACAAGAAGGCCCTGGCCCGCATCGTCGGCGAAGTGCACGCGAAGCTGGGCATGACCGCCTGCATGAACTTCCTGGACCGCCTGAAGGAGCTGGGGTTCCACCATGCGACCGAGGGGGGGATCTCGATCGGGATCGACGACATCATCATCCCGCCCGAGAAGAAGGAAATCATCGCCGAGGCCCAGAAGGTGGTGGAGGGCTACGTCCGCGACTACCGCGACGGCGTCATCACCAACCGCGAGCGCTACAACAAGGTGATCGACAAGTGGACCCAGGTCACCAACGAGGTCCGTGACCGGATGTTCGACCACCTGAAGATGGACGACCAGGGCTTCAACCCGGTCTTCATGATGAACGCCTCGGGCGCCCGCGGTTCCGCCGACCAGATCAAGCAGCTGGCGGGAATGCGCGGCCTGATGGCCAAGCCCCAGAAGAAGATCACCGGCGGTTTCGGGGAAATCATCGAGCAGCCCATCATCGCCAACTTCCGCGAGGGGCTGACGATGCTGGAGTACTTCATCTCGACCCACGGCGCCCGCAAGGGTCTGGCCGACACGGCCCTGAAGACCGCCGACGCCGGGTACCTGACGCGGCGTCTGGTGGACGTGGCCCAGGACATCGTGGTCACCGAACCGGACTGCGGCACCCTGCGCGGCGTCGAGATCCTCCCCCTCAAGGAGGGTGAGAAGACCATCGAGAGCCTGGCGGAGCGCATCGTCGGTCGGACCAGCGCGGAGGACATCATCGACGGCCGGGGCGAACTGATCCTCGAGGCGGGGAAGGTCGTCGACAAGGAGATGTCCGTCCAGATCGAGGAGGCCGGCATCCAGTCGGTGCTCATGCGTTCGGTGCTCTCCTGCGAGAGCCGCCGCGGCATCTGCGCCCTCTGCTACGGCTACAACCTTTCGGAGCAGAAGCTGGTCGACATCGGCGAACCGGTCGGCGTCATCGCCGCCCAGTCCATCGGCGAACCCGGCACCCAGCTGACCCTGCGGACCTTCCACATCGGCGGTACGGCCAGCCGCATCGTCGAGCAGACCACCAAGCAGGCGGCGGCCAACGGCAAGATCGTCTTCAACAACGAAGTCCAGCTGGTCAAGAACGACGACAAGCAGATGATCTCCATCGGCCGCAAGGGCGAGATCAGCCTCGTCACCGACGCCGGCATCACCCGCAGCCAGATGACGGTGCCCTACGGCGCCGTGGTCATGGTCAAGGACGGCCAGAAGGTCAAGGTCGGCGACCCCATCTTCGAGTGGGATCCCTTCGCCGACTTCATCCTCAGCGAGGGACCGGGCGTCGTCGCCTTCAGCGGCATCGTCGAGGGCCTGACCCTCAGCGTCGACCTGGACGAGAAGACCCGCAAGAAGCAGCCGGTGATCGTGGACTCGCCCGACAAGTCCGTGCACCCGGCCATCCAGATCATCAACCCCAAGACCGGCCGCAAGCTGGCCGAGCACATCCTGCCCACCGGCGCCTTCCTGCTGGTCGAGGACGGGGCCAAGGTCTCCGGGGGCACCCAGCTGGCCAAGATCCCCCGCGAGCTTTCCCAGTCCGGCGACATCACCGGCGGTCTGCCGCGGGTGGCCGAGCTCTTCGAGGCCCGCAAGCCCCGCGAGTCCGCCACCATCACCGAGATCGACGGCGTGGTGGAGTTCCGCGGGAACGTTCGCGGCCAGCGCAAGATCGCGGTCGTGGGCGAGGGCGGTATCGAGAAGGAATACACGATCCCGCACGGCAAGCACGTCCGGACCTACGAGGGCGAGCACGTCATGGCGGGCGACCGTCTGACCGAGGGCCCCATCAACCCCATGGACATCCTGGCCATCAAGGGCGTGGCCGAGGTGCAGAAGTACCTCGTCAACGCCGTCCAGGAGGTCTACCGCCTGCAGGGTGTGAAGATCAACGACAAGCACATCGAGATCATCGTCTCGCGGATGCTGCGCAAGGTCATGATCCTCACCCCGGGCGATGCGCCGTTCCTGGAGGACGAGCAGGTCACCAAGCAGGAGGTCGAGGAGTTCAACAAGAAGATCCTCAAGAAGAACATGGAGCTGCGGGCCAAGGGGGAACCCGAGCTGGAGCCTGCCACGTTCGAGCCGCTGCTGCTCGGCATCACCAAGGCCAGCCTGACCACCGACAGCTTCATCAGCGCGGCGTCCTTCCAGGAGACGACCCGTGTGCTGACCGAGGCCGCCACCCGCAGCAAGCGCGACGAGCTGCGGAGCCTCAAGGAGAACGTGATCATGGGTCACCTCATCTCCGCAGGCACCGGCATGCCGGAGTTCAAGCACCTGGCCGTGGAGGAACCCGCCGAGGAGGACAACCTCATCCTCAAGGGCATCGAGGAACATGAGCTGGCCCAGGCCATGGCCGAGATCGAGATCGAGGAAGAGGAGTTCGACGAGGAAGCCGAAGCTGCGGCCGAGGAATGATCCGCATTCCGCGATGACATCGGAGAAGGGCGGCCGCCGGGTGGCGGCCGCCCTTGCTTAAAGCAGGGAAATCCCACTTTTTCGATTGAGCATCCTCTTATTTCCCCGGAGCTTTGTCTTGGCTCAAGCCGGGGGTTGCCCGATACTGGGATGGGAGATCGACCCCAACCCGGAGGTATCGCGGTGGATGTCGTCCTGCTGTCCCGGATCCAGTTCGCCGTCACCATCGGATTCCACTACATCTACCCCCCCCTGAGCATCGGACTGGGCCTGGTCCTGGTCCTGATGGAGGGGTTGTACCTGAAGACGGGTCGGGCGATCTACCACCAGATGACCCGGTTCTGGGTGCGCATCTTCGGGCTGATCTTCGCCATGGGGGTCGCCACGGGGATCGTCATGGAGTTCGAGTTCGGGACCAACTGGGCGGCCTACTCGCGTTTCGTGGGCGACATCTTCGGCAGCCCGCTGGCCGCCGAGGGCATCTTCGCCTTCTTCCTGGAATCGGGGTTCCTGGCGATCCTGCTGTTCGGCTGGGATCGCGTGAGTCCCCGCATGCACTTCCTGTCCACCGTTCTGGTCTGTCTGGGCGCCCATTTCAGCGCGGTGTGGATCATCGTGGCCAACAGCTGGATGCAAACGCCGACGGCCTACCGCATCGTCGAGACGGCGGTGGGCAGGCGGGCCGAGATCACCGACTTCTGGGGCGCCGTCCTCAATCCCTCCACCCTGGACCGGCTCAGCCACACCATCATGGGAGCCTGGCAGGCCGGGGCCTTCTTCGTGATCTCCGTCGGGGCGTTCTATCTGCTGCGCCGCCGCCACGAGGAGTTCGCCCGCAGGTCCATCGGCATCGCCCTGGGGGTGGCCATGGTCGCCTCCCTGGGCCAGCTGGCGACCGGCCATTCCAGCGCGGTGACCATGGCCGAGCACCAGCCGGCCAAGCTGGCCGCCTTCGAGGGACATTATTTCACCGGAGACCACGCTCCTCTGACCCTGATGGGCTGGGTGGACGAGGACGGCGAGCGGGTGATCGGCCCGAAGATCCCCGGCCTGCTCAGCTGGCTGGTGGGCGGCTCGACCGCCACGGTGGTCAAGGGGCTGGAGGAATTCCCCGCGGACGAACGGCCGCCCGTCCAGGCCACCTTCCAGTTCTATCATCTGATGGTGGCCATCGGCATGGCGCTGATCCTGCTGTCCTGGGGCGGGGGAGTGCTGGCCTGGCGGGGGATCCTGTTCCGCAGCCGCCCCCTGCTGTGGGTGATGGTCTTCTCGGTGCTGCTGCCCCAGCTGTCCAACCAGCTCGGCTGGGCCGCCGCCGAGGTGGGACGCCAGCCCTGGATCGTCTACGGCCTGATGAGGACCGCCGACGGGGTCAGCGACACGGTGGGCGCCGGCAGCGTGGTGGCCTCCCTGGTCCTGTTCACCCTGATCTACGTGGGGCTGCTGGTGGTCTTCCTGGTCCTGCTGGACCAGAAGATCCGCAAGGGCCCGTTGCCCGAGGATCTGGGTCCCGCCCGGGAGGTGGAGTGATGGATGCCGCCATCTACAACGAGATCTGGTACGTCCTGGTGGGGATCCTCTTCACCGGCTACGCCATCCTCGACGGCTTCGACCTGGGGGTGGGCGGGCTCCATCTGTTGACGCGGACGGACACCGACCGCCGGATCCTGCTGAATTCCATCGGACCCTTCTGGGACGGCAACCAGGTCTGGCTGGTCACCGGGGGCGGGGCCCTGTTCGCCGCCTTTCCCCACGTCTACGCCACCGCCTTCAGCGGTTTCTACCTGGCCTTCATCCTGTTGCTTTTCACCCTGATCTTCCGCGGCGTGTCGATCCACGTGCGCAGCCTGCGGCCGGGAGGCCGCTGGCGGGGGTTCTGGGACTGGGCCTTCAGCCTGTCCAGCATCCTGGCGTCCCTGCTGATCGGCGTGGCCATGGGCAACGTGGCCTGGGGCGTTCCGATCGGTCCGGACTTCCGGTATTTCGGGAGCCTTCCGTCCCAGCTGCATCCCTACGCCCTGCTGACCGGTGTCACGGTGGTGGCGGCCTTCCTGATGCACGGCGCCATCTACCTGGTGATGAAGACCGAAGGGGATCTCAACGAGCGGGTCCGCGAGTGGGTGCGGCCGGCGATCATCTTCTTCGTGATCATGTACGCGGTGACCACCCTGGCCACCCTGCTCTACCTGCCGCAGATGGTGGATCCTTTCCGTCGCAACCCGGCCCTCTTCCTGGTGCCGGTGGGGACGGTGCTGGCCATCGCCAACATTCCCCGGGAAGTCCACCGGGGACGGGAACTGGCCGCCTTCCTTTCCTCGAGCGCCGCCATCGCGCTGCTGCTGGGGCTGTTCGGCATCGGGATGTTCCCCGAGTTCATCCACGCCCGGCCCGACCCGACCCTGAGCATGACCGCCTACAACGCCGCCAGCAGCACCCTGACCCTCAAGACCATGCTGGTGCTCGCGGGCATCGGCCTCCCCCTGGTCCTGGGCTACACCGTCCACATCTACCGGGTGTTCCGGGGCAAGGTGAAGCTGGACGGGATGTCCTATTGAGGACGGGGCGCACCCCTTGAAAAAGTGGTGCGCCCCTGCCCATCCTCCCCTTATCCTCCCGGGGTGATCCCGAACCCATCTCAGGGGGAGATTCCCGACTTGAAGCGCATCATCGAATCGTACGGGCTGTTGCTGGCCCTCATCCTGCTCACCTACGCCCCGGTCCTGCACACCTGGTGGTTCCACGACGACTGGGTGTTCCTGGCCAATGCTGCGGGGCTCGAGGCGCGGCCGAACCCCCTGGTCCGCTGGTTCAGCTACCAGGCGTACTGGAAGGTCTTCTGGCCGATCTTCGGCCTCCATACCTGGGCCTGGGGACTGACCCGGCTGGGGCTCCTGTTCGGGTCCGCAGTCCTGGTGGGCCGGGTCGGCCGGCTGGTGGGTCAGAAACGAACCGAGGCCGCCCTGGCCGCCCTGGTGCTGGCCGCCAGTCCGGTGGCCTTCGAGAGCATGTACTGGGGGACGGGAGCCGTCGAACTGCTCTGGGTGTTCTTCACCCTGTGGAGCGCCGAGCGCTGGATGCGCAGAGGCGCCCGGAACCGCTGGCTCGCCCTTGTCTTGGCTGCAGTTGCCATCCTCTGCAAGGAGATCGCGGTCTTCCTGGTCCCCCTGTTCGCCTGGGACCTGCGTCGGCAGGGGATCAGGCGTCCCGGTCCGTGGGCCGCCGTCGGGGGGCTGGCGGTTCTGGGAGCGGCTGCGGTGTGGCTGATCTTCCGCGACGTCCAGGGCACCGGTGACTACGCCCTGTCCCTTGCGCAACTGCCCCGGGTCTTCCTGGTCTGCGGATTCTGGCTGATCGCTCCGGCATCCCATCTGGGTTCGGTGGCGGAGGTCTCCGGGCTGGGCATCGCCCTCGGGGCCGGGGTCTGGTCCCTGTGGGGGCTGATGGCCTACCACCGCCTGCAGCTGGACAACCCCTGGCCCCTGGTCCTGCTGGTCGCCGCGGTGATGATGGTGCTGCCGGTGGCCATCCTGGGCGACCATGCCGTTCCCCGCTACCTGCTCGGGCCGCAGGCGGCCTTCGCCCTGTTCCTCCTGAGCTTCCTGCGCCCGGCCAAGCTGAGGGAGTCCTTCAGGGTGGTGCTGATGGCCGCCCTGGTCCTCACCGTCCTGGCCATGACCACGGTCTCTTACCAGCAGGAGGCCCGCTGGCCCAGCGGCCGGGCCCGGCATCGCCTGGTGTTCAAGGAGGAGGTATCCCGGGCGGCTTACGAGCGTTTGCGGACCCTGGATCCGCCCCCCGGGGGGCTCCTGGCCCTGAGGCCGGCGGCGGGGACCGACCAGGGCCAGGTGGCGGTCCTGAAGGATGCGGTCGGGGGCAGTGCGGGGATCAGGCTGATGGTGGGCCGGGACGTCCAGGTGGTGTGGCTGGAGGCGGGGCAGCCGGTCACCCCTGGCGCTGTGGCGCTGGACTTGGTCGGGGCGAACCTGGTGCCTACCGGGCCCGGTGACTGAGTCTCGGTTTTGCGCAAAAGGGTGACAATCTCTTTTATTGAATTTTTACTATCAAAAAAACCCCGATCCTGGTAAAGTCCGACCACGGCCAAGAATGCCAGGCCCAATCGCCCGCCAATTTTCAGCTACGACCACCGGGGCTCCACCGTCCCTGTCAACTTCGGTATTGTCAGCTCAAGGTTTCGAAAGATAAAAGGAGGGATTCCATGAGGGGTGCTCGCCTGCTTTTCGCCGTCGCCATGGTGAGCTTTTTCGTGCTTGCCGGCCATCCCGCCTCGGCGGTTCCCGCCGATCCCCAGAGGATCTTCGACCTTCAACAACCTGACGGTCAGCCCTTCTCCGCCCGGCTCATCGGGGACGAGACCATCCACTGGTACGAGACCGAGGATGGGTACACCATCCTGAGGGACGCCCAGGGTTTCTGGTTGTACGCGGTCCAGGATCCCGGTGGCAGTCTCGTCCGGTCCGATCGGGTGGTGGGGGTGGACGCTCCGGTCTCGGACCGGCATCTGCGGCCAGACGAAGACCAGATCGCCAGGATGGCTGCCAAGGCCGCTTCGCCTGCGACTCGGCTGGGGCCGGTGTCCACGGACGCCATCACCGGAACCCAGGATGTCGTGATCATCCTGGTGGAATTCGCGGACACCGGGGCGGACGAGGGCTCGGACGGCGACCATGATGCCGCCTACTTCGGCAGTTCGGCAGACGGTCTGGTCCTCGGTTCCAGCGGTGGCAACCTTGCCGACTGGCTGGACGAGGTCTCCTACGGCCAGCTGGCCCTGGGTGGCATCGTGGCCAACAACCGGTGGCACCGCAGCGACAGGTCCGAGATTTTCTTCGGCGGGGATTGCGACCCCGGCTTGCCCTGCGAACCGCCGTACGACGTGCCCACCGTGACGGACAACTGCAACGCCTGCATCCCCGACCTGGCGCGCAATGCCGTGCAGATGGCGGACACCACGGGATTCGACTTCTCGGCCTTCGACGGGGACAGCGACGGGGTTGTCGACCACGTCATCATCGTCCATGCAGGCCACAACCAGGCCTCGCTGGGAGGAGCGGTGGACGACATCTGGTCACACTGGGGCGTGATCCCCGGAGGTGGCGAATCGGTGGACGGGGTTGTCGTCGAGAACTACATGATGATCTCCGAGCACGACGCCATGAGCGTGCTGGCCCACGAGTTCATGCACGATCTGGGCGCTCCCGACCTCTACGACTACGACGCGGACAGCGACCCGGTGGGCCGCTGGTGCGTGATGGGCGAACTGGTGGAAGGTCCGCGGCCCGTCCATCCCTGCGGGCTGCTGAAGGTCGACATCGACGGCGACTTCACCAACGGGATGACGGGCTGGCTGACGCCGGTCCCCCTGATCACCGAGGGCACCTACACGGTCAATCGCCTCGACCAGACGGCTACCGATGCAGTATACATCACAGATCCGGCCTTCTCCGGGCAGGAATACTTCCTGGTGGAGAACCGGTCCCGGGCGGGCTACTACGACTACTCGCTGCCCGAAGCGGGCCTGATCATCACCCATGTGGACATGGCGATGCCCGACGGAGGCGGCCGGTTCAACGACGGCACGCCGTCGAACACCTACCACGGGGCCTGGATCGAGCGTCCTTTGAATCTCACTTCGGCAGACGGTGCGGCCTTTTCGGCCGATGACGGGGAACATCAGTTCACACCGACGACGATCCCAAACACCAACGCCAACGGAAACGTCGGAACGGGGGATGTGTTCTGGGGGATCACCGCAGAGGCCAGTGCAATGGACTTCCAGTACCGGGCGGGGCCGACCGTGGTCAGCGGAATAACGAGCGGGTATACCGAGTGGACGGTGGATCATTCGCCCTACGTGGTGAACGCCGACCTGACCGTCGCGGACGGGGATACGCTTTGGATCGAGCCGGGGGTGGTGGTGAAGTTCAGCGGGACGAGCACATCCCTGCTCGTTAACGGAACCTTGATTGCCGCTGGCACAGAGACCGATGGAATCGTTTTCACTTCATATGCCGACGACGATTACGGCGGAGACACCAACGGAAACGGGCCGAGTATCGGAAGTCCGGGGCAGTGGGAACTCATCGACTTCAACGGTGCCGATGCGGGGTGCTCCTTGGGGCATTGCAAGATCCGATTCGGAGGCGATCAATATTCCGGAGGCACCGACAGTTACAGTCAATTCTGGTCTTCCATCCTAGTGCGGGGCGCCAGTTTCCTGACGATGTCCAACAGCGTGGTGGAGAGGACAATAACCGGGTCGACTCATTATTCCTATTACATGCCGACGGCGATCTACTCGGCAGCCGACTGCAGCCTGGAAATGAGCGACTGCACGGTGAGCGATAACGGGCACCGCGGGGTGACTGCAAGCGGCAACCTGGTCCTGCAGAACTGTCGGATTCTTCGCAACGGTTTGGAGGGAGTCCTCAGTTACGGGGCAAACAATGAGATCCGGAACTGCAGGATAGAGGACAATCTTGGGTCGGGCCTATTTGTTCCCGGAATGGGGGCGACAGTCGTGGCGGACACTGTTTCCGGCAACGGCAACTGGGGTATCTACCTGCCGACCTCTCCGGTGGCGTATTTCGACAACGTGGTGACCGACAACGCAGGCCCCGGCCTCGGCATCCCGGCCCCGCTGGTTACCAACGCCTGGCTAGGGTCCGGAGTGATGAACGGAAACGGTCGGAGCGACGCCATCTGGGTCTATTCCGGCACGATCACCGCCACCTCTACCTGGATCGACGAACACCCGTATGTGATCGGCGGCGACGTCGCCATCGCCGACGGCGTGACCCTGTCCCTGGAACCTGGGACGGTCGTCAAGTTCGATGGTGTCTCGAATTCCCTTTCGGTCAATGGAACCCTGATCGCCAACGGGACCGTGTCCGATAATATCGTTTTCACCTCGGTGGCCGACGACGATTACGGCGGCGACACCAACGGTAACGGGCCGAGCTCAGGGAGTCCGGGGCAGTGGGAACTCATCGACTTCAACGGGGCCGATGCGGGGTGCTCTTTTGCACATTGCCGGATCCGCTTCGGAGGAAATGATTTTGCTCCAAGCCCATATGTGGACGGTTACCGTGTTTTCTGGTCTTCCATTCTTGTTCGAGGCACCGGTTCCTTGACAATGTCCGACACTGTGGTGGAGAGGACAAGTACCGGGTCGACCTACTATTCCTATTACATGCCGACGGCGATCTACTCCGCGTCCGATTGCGCCCTTGAGATGAGCGACTGCACAGTGAGCGACAATGGGCACCGCGGTGTGACTGCAAGGGGCAGCCTTGTCATGCGAGGTTGCCGATTTCTGCGCAACGGGCTGGAGGGAGTTCTCAGTTATGGCGGAGGCAGCGATATCCGCAACTGCCTGGCAGCTGACAACGGCGACGACGGATTGAACCTGCAAGGGGCTTCGGCAGTGGTCCTTACCGACACCCTGCTGAACAACGGCGATCATGGCCTGCTGTTGAACAACCTGCCGGCCGAGTTCCGCGACTGCATTGCCGGGGGCAACAACCGCTCGGCCTTCGTCCTGCCGACCTCGATCCTGACGGAGGCCTGGCACAGCGGCAACAGCGTCCAGGCCGGCGATGCCATCGGGGTCTGGGGTGGCGACATCCCTGCCGGAACGACCTGGATCGACGAGCATCCGGTCAACGTGTACGGAAACCTGATATTGCCGCATGACCACGACCTGACCCTGGAACCCGGGGCCATCCTCAAGTTTGACGGCACCTTCGGTCTGACGATCAACGGCACCCTGGTCGCCTCGGGCACGGAGGCCGACAACATTGTCTTCACATCATACAAGGACGACGACCGCGGCGGTGATACCAACGGCGACGGGGCGACCGCTCCCACCCGCGGCTCCTGGCGCAACCTGACCTTCACCGGCACGAACCCGGGGTGTTCGCTGCAGCATTGCCAGGTCCGCTTCGCCGGCTATGCGCATGAGTCGTACTACCGCGAAGCCGTGGTGGTGACCGCGACCGGCGAGCTGGTCATGACCGACACCGTCATCGAAGAAACCGGCGGCGGCTCCACCTATCCCTACGCCCTGCGCGTCGAGGCCGGGGCGGGCTTCCAGGTCCTCGATTCGACATTCCGCAACAACGCCGGCCACGGAGCGTGGATCGCCGAGCCTACCGCACTCTTGACCGGTTGTTCCGCGGATGACAATGGTCTTTATGGTTTCTTCGTGCACCCGGAATTGGCGGGCGAAGCGGCCTCGCTCAACACCAATGCCGGCAACAGCTGGGACGCCGTGGGCGTCATGGCCGGAAACGTTACCATCGACGACTCCTGGCCCAACACGACCAATTATGCGCCCACCGGCACGGTTACCATCGCCCCCGGCGCGACCGTGATCCTGGAAAAGGGCGCCACCCTGAAGTTCAACGGGGCCTATTCCCTCAACGTCAACGGCGGGCTCTACGCCCAGGGGGACCCGATCGAGAAGGTCGTCTTCACCTCCTTCAAGGACGACAACTACGGCGGCGACACCAACGACGACGGGGTCAACACCGTCCCGGCGGCAGGCGACTGGGGTGGGATCAACTTCGCCGGAGCCCATGCCGGCTCGCACCTGGGATGGACCGTGGTCGCCTACGGTGGCGGCGGCAGCGTTCCTGCGATCATGGTCGACAACGCGACCTTCAGCGGGCCCTTCACCGAGTGCATCGTGCGAAACAACCTGGGCCGGGGGGTGCAGGTCGGGACCAACGGCGAACTGGCCTTCAACAACTGCGACCTGTACGGCAACGGCTATGGTCTCGAGAACCTCAACCCGGCGGTGCAGGTCGATGCCCGCGGCAACTGGTGGGGGCACCCCAGCGGGCCCGCGGGGGCCGGACCGGGGACGGGCGACGCGGTCAGCAGCTACGTCCAGTACGAACCCTGGCTCAGCCGGTCCATCGACAACCCCTGGGTCGCCTTCACCTCGCCGAGCACTTCCGGCAACTACACCGACGTTCTGGTCTTCGATCTCGATGAGGACCCCCTGCTCGACGTGGTGGCCGGAACCGAGAGCAGCGGGCTGGAGATCTATCTGCGGACCGGTTTCGAGGAGTGGGCCCCTGCCCCCTCCCCGATCACCTCCGGGCAGGTCCTGAGCCTGGGCCGCGGCGACTTCAACGCCGACGGCCACATGGACCTTTTGGTCGGATTGCCGAACGGCCTGAGGGTCTTCGCCGGTGATGGGACTGCAGGATTCACCGAAGTCTCCGCGCCCCTGTCCGGACCCGGGGTCAACGACGCCAGGTTCGCCTTCGTGGATCACGATGGGAATCTGGACATCGTGGCCTGCTCGGCCGACAACGGCGGGGTCTGGGTGTTCTACGGCAATGGCGCCGGGTACTGGTCCACCGGACTTCGCCCCACGCTGGCCGGGACCTACAACAGGATCGCCCTTGCCGATCTGGACAACGACACGTGGTTGGACGTCGTCGCCACCAGCGCCGAGTATCTGGGCATCCACACCTGGTACGGGGCATCCGACAGCACCTGGACCGCGGGAGCCCCCCTGGTCCCCGGCAGCGCCTTCTTCGGCCTCGATGTGGGCGACGTCGACAAGGACGGCAACTACGACATCGCGGCCGGTTCCGACCAGTCCGCCATCGGCATCGTGCTCTACCTGGGCGACGGGGCCCGGGGCTGGACCTCCCTGGACGGTCCCACCACGACCGGCCGGTTCGGGGACATCGTCCTGGCCGATCTCAACAACGACCAGCGGCTGGATCTGGCCGCCTCCAACCTCTTCGAGGGCATCAACGTCTGGATCGGGACCAGCGCCCTGAAGTGGAACTACTGGTACCATCCCGCCAGCACGAACATCTTCAAGGCCATCGACGTCTACGACTTCACCCTCAACGGTTCCCTGGATCTGGCGGGGGCTTCCACCGTCCATGGTCTCGCCCTGTGGGACAACCTGACGCCGGGCCTCTTCCAGGAATACTACGCCCTGGATCCCCAGGACCTTGACTTCGGCCGGGTGGCCATCGGCAATTGCGCCCACGAGGACTTCACCCTGACCAACGCCACGGTGGACGACACGCTTCACAACGTGGTGGTCTACACGACCAACGAGGCCTTCGCGGTGGCGGCGACGGGCAAGGAGGTCGGTCCGTTCGACATGCTGCCCGGGGAGGAGATCGCCTTGAGGGTGACCTATTGTCCGGTGGCGCCGATTTCCGAGAACGAGGTCGTCATCGTCCACAGCACCCAGGCGGTGACCCACCTGCGGGTCAAGGGCGAGGGCGTGGACTTCATCGAACCCATCTGGTCGGTGGATCTCACGGTCGCCAATGCCCTGGGCGGCGAGGGCAACAGCCGGACCCTGGCCTTCGGGGCGGCCATCGGGGCCACCGACAGCCTGGACATCCAGAGCGGGGAGATCGGATTGCCTCCTCTGCCTCCGACCAACGTCTTTGACGCCCGCTTCCAGGTGCCTGGGACCGAAGGATCGCTGATCAACGTCCACGACTACTACAACATCACGGACGCCTTCACCTTCCAGTGGCAACCGGGTGACGGGGGGTACCCCGTGACGGTGACCTGGGATCCGGAGGCCCTGCCCTCGGGGACCTTCCTGATCGGTTTGACCGAAGGGACCGCCGTGGACATGGCGATGAACGCCGAGTACGTGGTTTCGGCGGGTCCCGACCAGCTGACCATCTGGACCACCGTCCTCAGTTCGCACACCTACGATCTGCACCAGGGGTGGCAGCTGGTTTCGCGGCCCATCGCTACGGGCACCGACTCGCTTGCCACTCTGTTCCCTGATGCGACCAGCGCCTTCAGGTTCGCCGGCAATTACCAGCAGACCGACCTGATCGCCACGGGCAAGGGCTACTGGCTCGACATGCCGGCTGCCGGCACCGTGGTCCACACCGGAGATCAGGTGCGGCACATCGATCTGTCCCTGCCGGCCGGTTGGAGCCTGGTGGGTGCGCCCTATGACACCTACCTGGTGGCGGACATCGCCCAGAGCCCTCCCGGTGTGATCCGTTCGGTCTATGGATTCGGCGTGGCGTATTACCTGGCCGGGCAGATGCTGCCGGGCCAGGGATTCTGGGTGGACATGGCCCAGGCGGGCACAATCACCATGGACATGGACGCTTTCAAATCGGCCGGAGGGCTTGACCTGGCTGCTGCTTCCCTTCCTGCGGCCTGGGATCTGCCCCTCCAGGTGCTGCCGGCGCGGGGCGAGCCCACAGGGGCCATCGCGATCTGTTGCGGCGCCGCGTCCGGAGCGGCCGATGGTCTGGATCCCGAACTGGGTGAACGAGCCTTGCCGCCCGCTCCTCCGGTCGGGATCTTTGACGTGCGGTTGGCCATACCCGGCGGTGTCGGAGTCCACCGGGACCTTCGGGATTCAGGGGCTGACCGTTTCTCCTACAATCTGACCTTCGGAGGAACGCAGGCCAGCTTCCCGGTTCGCCTGACCTGGGACAGCAGCCTGTTGCCGGCCGGATCCTCGGCCGTCCTTTCGGACGCCGCAGGGGGCCGCCTGCTCGAGCCGGTGGACATGCTGGTTGTCGACGAGGCGGTGATCAACGCGAACGCAGCTCTCGCCGGGGGCGTCGTCATCACCGTGTGCCTGGCCGGTGAACAGCCGGATCTGCCCCAGGTGCTGGCCTTGCACGGCAACGTGCCCAACCCCTTCAACCCGGTCACGACCATCAAGTATGACCTGCCGCAACCGTCTCGGGTCCGGCTCGAGGTGTTCGATGTGGCCGGGCGGCTGGTCCGCACTCTGGTGACCGGGCAGATGCCCGCGGGTCGCCATGAATCGGTCTGGGACGGGCGCAGCGATTCCGGGGCCGGAGTGGCTTCCGGCAGCTACTTCTACCGCCTGGATGCGGGCAGACAGGTGCTGACCCACAAGATGTTGCTCATCAAGTAGGAGGACATCATGGGACAGCACATACGAATAATCCTGACCACGGTGGCGCTGGCGGTCTTTCTGGCCGCCGGCTCCGCCGCCGAGCAGTGGACCACCTCCTTGGCGGTGGAGAATGGATGCGGGGAATCCATCTCCTTGTCCTACGGCATCCATCCCGACGGGACCGGGGGGCTGGATCCGGCCCTGGGGGAGGTGGGGCTGCCGCCCTGGCCTCCGACCGCCGTGTTCGAGGCCCGGTTCATCGTCGATGGGCTGGAGGGCCTGGCCCTGGACGTCCGGGACGACAGCCGCACCGCGCGCACCCACCGGATCCAGTGGCAGGCCGGGGGATGCGGCTATCCCGTGGTCCTGCGCTGGGACGCATCGGCCCTGCCGCCGGCGACCTTCACCATGCAGGACGGCTACACCGGGACCTTGATCCCTGCGTTCGACATGGCGCAGACCGACAGCCTGGTGATTCCGGCCGGCCAGTCCTACATCAAGCGGGTCGACATCACGGTTCTGCCGGGGGAACTGCCTCCCGGTCCTCCTGTGATCACCCCGGCGATCCCGGATCAATCCATCTTCGTGGGCCAGCGGTTCGCCGAGCTGGACCTGGATGACTTCGTCGATGACCCCGACGATCCGGACGAGGACCTGGACTGGATCCTCTCGGGCAGTGGCCCCCCCTGGGCCGCTCTCAGCCCTGACCGTATCCTGGAGGTCAATGCGCCGGAAGGTTGGACGGGCTCGGCGACCTTCACCCTGCGGGTCATCGACCCGGGAGGACTTCAGGACGAACAGGAGTTCAGGCTCGAGGTCCTGGCCCCCGGGCTGCCGTCGTGGACAATCGGTCTTACGGTGAACAACGCGGGTCTGGAAAGTGAGGCCCTTGGCGTGGGGATCCACAGGGACGCCGGCGAGGGAATCGACCAGGACCTGGGGGAGGTGGCCCTGCCACCCTGGCCCCCGGCATCGATCTTCGATGCCCGGTGCCTGTTGCCGGACGGGTTCACTCATTCCCGGCTGGATCTGAGGGGCAGCGTCTCCCAGACCATCCGGTTCCACATCGAGTGGCAGGCCGGAAGCGGCGGCTACCCCGTGACGGTGACCTGGCCCGCGGATCTGCCCCTGGGGGAATTCAGCATCCGGGACGAACTGGGAGGGGCCTTCCTCCCGGCCCTGGACATGCGGTCGGCCGGGTCCATGGTAGTGCCTGATTCCCTTTCCTTCATCGAGGGACTGGTGATCGAGGTGAATCCGGTCGTGGACACCACACCCCCGTTCGGCCCCGAGGGCCTGGACGTGAGCGGCTGGTCCCCCTGGGACTGGGTGACCCTGGACTGGTCGGCCTATCCCTGCACCGAAGAGAATTTTGCATACTATGAAATCCTCTTCGATACCGAGCTCTTCGCCGAGGGGGCCACCCATTCCTGGGACTGGTCCGAGGACGGATCCCTCTGCAACTGGGAGACGACGTCCACCACGGTTGCGCTCCCCGGTCCTGCTGACCGTTACGTCTTCCGTATCAGGGCCTGGGATGTCTTCGGCAACCCGGGCGCCCTCTCACGCTGGGGCATCATCGGGGATCTCTCGGGGGCGCCCCTGCCCCTGGAGACCGGACTCGCCGTTCGTGACGTATCCTGCGCTCCCAATCCGTTCAATCCGGTCACCGGAATCCGATTCACACTGGGAGATGATTCACAAGTTCTTGTGGATGTTTACGATGCGCGAGGCCGGTTGGTGCGCAGGCTCGGGGAAGGACTCATGCGGGCGGGGCCCCAGGTCCTGGCCTGGAATGGTCTCGGCGATGGGGGAACGCCAGTGCCCTCGGGTACCTACCTCTGCCGGATCGAAGCCGGAAGCCAGGTGGTCGTGCGAAAAATGACCCTCTTGAAGTAGGGTCCGTTCCTGCCCGGAGACCCGGCGCCGGTGGGCTTCCACCGGCAGCCGGGCCGGGATTCCAGGTGCTCCGGAGTCGGGGCCGGGAGGGAATCCCCGATGGCCTGGAAAAAAATTCCCCAAACCTTGACAAAGCCCCAGCCCCCGGTTATAGTTCCCCGTCCATGACCGCAGCCGCGAAGGCTGCTGTTGTTTTCTGCCGTACATCGCGAACTAACAAGTTCTTTGTTTTGCCCGGTTTAGGACATTTCCTGCCGGGCCCTGAGCGGGAGAACGACCTTGCCTACATTGAGCCAGCTGGTCCGCAAGGGCCGCAAGCCGATCACCGTCAAGAGCAAGTGCCCTGCCCTGCAGGCCTGTCCGCAGCGCAAGGGCGTCTGCACCCGCGTCTACACCCAGACGCCGAAGAAGCCCAACTCGGCGCTGCGGAAGATCGCGCGTGTCCGGCTGACCAACGGCATCGAGGTCACCGCCTACATCCCCGGCGAGGGTCACAACCTGCAGGAGCACAGCATCGTGCTCGTGCGTGGCGGCCGGGTCAAGGACCTGCCCGGCGTCCGGTACCACATCATCCGTGGCACCCAGGACGCTTCCGGCGTCGACGCCCGGCGCCAGGGCCGCTCCAAGTACGGGGCCAAGCGTCCCAAGAGCTAGAGTCGGCGGGCCAGGGAAGGCACGCCTGAAAATTCTGCGCCCGAGGGCGCCCAAGGAACTGGATTTTGATGGCCGGCGCTGCCGGCACGACGGCGGGTGAACCGCCCAGGAGTTGAAAGAGATGTCGCGTCGCAGGTCCCCCGAAAAGCGTAGTCTTCCGGCCGATCCCCGGCACGGTGATGTCATGGTGACCAAGTTCATCAACTACTGCATGAGGGACGGCAAGCGCAGCGTCTCCGAGAAGTCCTTCTACCGGGCCCTGGAGATCATCAAGGACAAGAGCGGCCAGGATGGCATCGACGTCTTCCGCGCCGCCCTGAACAACGTGAAGCCCAGTGTGGAAGTGAAGTCCCGGCGTATCGGCGGTGCGACCTACCAGGTCCCCGTCGAGGTCCGGGCCGAGCGGCGGACCCAGCTGGCCATGCGCTGGCTGATCGGTTTCGCCCGGAGTCGGCCGGAGCATACCTTTGCGGAACGCCTGGCCGCCGAATTCATGATGGCGAGCAAAAACGAAGGACCGTCTATCAAGAAGCGCGAAGACACTCACCGCATGGCTGAAGCGAACCGCGCGTTCGCCCACTGCCGCTGGTAAGGGTCCCTCTCGTTCGCCGACAAGCGCTCAGCAGCACACGGACGATGTGGACATTCGCATAGCCTGATCATGCCCCGCGAAAGGATTCGCGCGGGCTGGAGGCAAGGGAGACGCACTGCCCTTCAGGGGTCATGTGCGCTTTGTTCGGTTGGGTCCGGTTGTGACCCGCGCCTTCGGGCGCAGGTCGGCCGGTCCGCTGGGAGATGAGTCGTGGCCCGCGAGATCGCACTGCAGTCGGTTCGCAACATCGGGATCATGGCTCACATCGACGCCGGCAAGACCACCACGACCGAGCGGATCCTCTACTACACGGGGAGGGTCCACCGGCCGGGAGACGTGGACGACGGCGCGACCCAGATGGACTACATGGAGCAAGAGCGGGAACGGGGCATCACCATCATGTCCGCCGCCACGACCTGCTCCTGGAAAGGCCACTGGATCAACATCATCGACACCCCCGGGCACGTCGATTTCACCGCCGAGGTGGAGCGAAGCCTGAGGGTCCTCGATGGAGCGGTCGCGGTCTTCTGCGGCGTGGGCGGGGTGGAACCCCAGTCCGAAACCGTCTGGAGGCAGGCAGACCGCTACGGCGTCCCCCGGGTGGCGTTCATCAACAAGATGGACCGGATGGGAGCCGACTTCGGGCGGGCCGTGCAGAGCATGGTCGACCGCCTGGGGGCCCGGCCCCTGCCGCTGAACCTGCCCATCGGGGCGGAGGACGGCTTCAGGGGGGTCGTGGATCTGCTGGAGATGAGCGCACGGCTCTACCACGACGAGGACCTGGGCGCGACCTTCGACACGGTCGCCGTTCCCGAGGGGATGGCCGACGAAGTCGCAGCCGCCCGGGCCGAACTCGTCGAGCGGGTCGCCGAGGTGGACGAGGAGCTGATGGAGCTCTTCCTGGCCGAGCAGGAGCCGGACCTCGAGCAGCTCAAGGCCGGCATCCGGCGAGCGACCCTGGCCGGGGAACTGGTTCCGGTCTTCTGCGGATCCGCCCTGAAGAACAAGGGCGTGCAGAAGCTCCTGGACGGGATCGTGGAGTTCCTTCCCTCGCCGCTCGACCGGCCGGCCATCGCGGGCCGCGCCCTGGTCGACAAGTTGCCGGGGGAACGGACCGAGTCCCGGGCGCCCTCGGACGACGAGCCGTTCAGCGCCCTGGCCTTCAAGATCCTGGCCGACCCGTTCGCGGGCAGGCTGGCCTTTCTGCGGGTCTACAGCGGATCGCTGGAAGCCGGCAAGGTCGTCCTGAACGTGAACACGGGGAAGAAGGAGCGGATCCAGCGCCTGTTGCGCATTCACGCGGACAAGCGCGAGGATCTGAAGGAGACCCGGACCGGCGACATCGTCGCCGCGGTGGGGTTCAAGCAGATCCGCACGGGGGACACCCTGACGGATCTGGAAAGCCCCCTGGTCCTGGATGAAATGACCTTCGCCGAGCCGGTCATCTACATGGCCATCGAGCCGAAGACGAAGGCCGACCAGGACAAGATGGCCGACGCCCTGCAGGCCATGGCGGACGAGGATCCCTCCTTCCAGGTGCGGAAGGACCCGGACAGCGGACAGACGGTGGTCTGGGGCATGGGGGAGCTGCATCTGGAGATCGTCATCGACCGGATGCGCCGCGAGTACAAGGTCGCCTGCAACGTGGGGCGGCCGCAGGTGGCCTACCGGGAGACGATCACCCGGGAAGCGACGGTCCGCGGTGAGTTCGAGCGCGAACTCGCGGGCAAGTCGAACTTCGCCGCGGTGGAGCTGGTCATCGCTCCCGGCAAGTACGGGACGGGCGTGACCTTCGCGAACGAGGTCGGCCCCGGGGTGATCCCCGCGGATTTCGTCCCGTTCATCGAGAGTTCGGCCAAGCAGGCCTGCGAGACGGGAGTGCTGGCCGGATATCCCCTGGTCGATCTGTCCATCAGGTTGGTGGGCGGCAAGTGGGTCGACGGGGAGTCGACCGAGATGGGGTTCCGCAACGCCGCGACCAGCGCGATCTGGGACGGGGCGAAGCACGCGGACCCGGCCCTGCTGGAGCCCGTCATGGCGGTGGAGGTAACCGCGCCGGCGGAATTCCTCGGGGATGTGACCGGACACCTGAACTCCCGCCGCGGGAGGGTGACCGGGATGGAGCAGCGGGGTGGCGACCAGATCGTCCTCGCCGAGGTTCCCCTGGTCGAGATGTTCGGGTACGCCACGCAGCTCCGGTCGTTGACGCAGGGGCGCGGCGTGTTCTCGATGCAGCTGGCCAGGTACGAGAAGGTGCCGGAGAAGGTGGCCAGGGAGATCACGCGACTGTACGCAGGAACTTAAGCGAGGCGGAGAATTCCCCGGGGCCGGGACGACCCAGATCCGGGCAGGGGAGATCCAACTTTTCAGGAGGTAGCCAGCAATGGCGCGCGCAAAGTTTGAACGGACGAAGGATCACGTGAACGTCGGGACGATCGGCCACGTCGATCACGGCAAGACGACGTTGACAGCAGCGATCACCGAGATTCTGTCGAAGCGGGGTCTTGCGGACTACACTCCGTTCGACCAGATCGACAAGGCTCCCGAGGAGCGGGAGCGCGGCATCACGATCGCGACGGCCCACGTGGAGTACCAGAGCGAGACGCGCCACTACGCCCACGTGGACTGCCCCGGCCACGCCGACTACGTCAAGAACATGATCACGGGCGCCGCGCAGATGGACGGCGCGGTGCTGGTGGTCAGCGCGGCGGACGGTCCGATGCCCCAGACGCGGGAGCACATCCTGCTGGCCCGCCAGGTTGGCGTTCCGTACATCATCGTGTTCCTGAACAAGGTGGACATGGTGGACGACGAGGAGCTGCTGGACCTGGTGGAGATGGAGGTCCGCGAGCTGCTGGACCAGTACGAGTTCCCCGGCGACGACACGCCGATCATCCGCGGCAGCGCCTTGAAGGCTCTGGAGAGCGGGGACGCCGACGCTCCGGAATCGCAGTGCATCTTCGAGCTGGTCGCGGCGATGGACAGCTACATTCCGTTGCCTGAGCGGGATCTGGACAAGGCGTTCCTGATGCCTGTGGAGGACGTGTTCTCGATTTCGGGTCGCGGCACGGTGGCGACCGGTCGTATCGAACGGGGGATCGTCAAGACGGGCGAGAAGGTCGAGATCGTGGGCATCCGGGACAACCAGAGCACGGTGTGCACGGGTGTGGAGATGTTCCGGAAGATCCTGGACGAGGGCCAGGCCGGCGACAACGTGGGACTTCTTCTGCGCGGCATGAAGAAGGAGGACGTGGAGCGCGGCATGGTGATCTGCAAGCCTGGTTCGGTGAAGCCCCACACGAAGTTCGAGGGCGAGGTCTACATCCTGACGAAGGAGGAGGGCGGCCGCCACACTCCGTTCTTCACGGGTTACCGTCCGCAGTTCTACTTCCGGACGACGGACGTGACGGGCAACGCCACGCTGCCCGAGGGCGTGGAGATGGTGATGCCCGGTGACAACATCAAGGTGAGCGTCGAGCTGATCACCCCGATCGCCATGGAGGAGGGTCTGCGCTTCGCCATCCGCGAGGGCGGACGCACCGTGGGCGCCGGCGTGGTCGCCAAGATCCT
>Ga0180009_10001660_pt1 | contig 26966 bp, 28 predicted proteins | sample OS_PC_MetaG_FD_123537 | JGI IMG/M metagenome (GOLD analysis project Ga0180009, IMG submission 123537) | Groundwater microbial communities from the Aspo Hard Rock Laboratory (HRL) deep subsurface site, Sweden - OS_PC_MetaG | ecosystem: Environmental > Aquatic > Deep subsurface > Groundwater... | reverse complement strand
GTTTCAACAAAGCTTGAGCCATTCGGTCGTTTAAGATTTTTAATCTCGAGACGTAGAGAGATATCAACATCAAGATGGTTATTAAAGACAATTTCAAAGGAGCCTGAACCGAAAACTGCTTTTTCGATATACGTCGAATCATCAATTGCAACGTTTCCATCTTTCGTGAAAGGGTCCTGCTCTGGAAGCGGAGCAACAGTCTCGCTGACAGATAAATTTTCGAATGAAACTTCTAGTTCAGTTCCGGCTTCAGAAGGTAGAGTTACAATAACGCCGCCGCTTCCCGGTGAATAAAGAGTGCCGTCATATTTAAGCGCATTTTTAATTTTCTTTCCGGCTAAATCAAAAATTACTGACGCGCTGTCGTTCGGCGGAATAGTAATTTTTTCGGAGGCTGGTTTTTGTGCAACAACGCTGTTATCGTCGGCATTTTTAATTATAATTCCTCTTAATTCGGTAATAACCGGAAGTTTGTTTCTTATCTTGATATTCAATGTACCGCTTTCTAACGTTACAGATTGAAAAGCAGAAATTTCAGGGAATGAAATTGAAACCGCGTTCTCATTCTCCGGGAAGATAGCTTGTGAACCGCTCGTAAGCGAAGTCCAGTCCTCCAACAATATACCGGTAATTATTGGATCAACATTATTAATTTTAATTGAGCCAATTTTTTGAGATGCATGAGTTGAAAATCCCGCCACATTCAAGTTATCTGCAATTTTTATTGCTGATATTGGCTGAACATCCGAATAGTATAGCAAACCTTCTCTGCCGGGATCCGTATACCACCGAATAATTGATGTGTCTTTTTCGATTGCTTCCTGAATGGTATAAGACTTTTCCGTAATCGGAGCAGTTATATTTACGTCCCACCTTGGCGCCACAAAATCACCCGGGGCATCAAAACATGAATTCAGCCCAAAGATCATAAGCATAAAAATCGGAATTAAAGTTCCAAATCTTTTAAGCATGCAAAACCTCTTAACTTTTATTAAAAAAAAGGATGAACTATAATTTTCTGCAATCAAAAGTGCATGTGAAAATTATAATTCATCCTGCAATGAAAAATACTATTTAACTAAAAGCATTTTCTTTGTGAGACTTATTTTTCCACTCTTGATTGCATAGAAATATAAACCTGACGCTAAATTTTCTGCGTGGAAAGTCGCTTCGTAAGTTCCGGCAGAAAGATTTTTTGAAACTAAGGTTTCGACTTCTGTACCGAGAATATTATAAACTCTCAAATCAACAAAACCTTGGGTTGGAATACTGAAACGAATTTTTGTTGATGGGTTGAACGGATTTGGATAATTCTGTTCAAGATTGAAATCTGACGGAATGTAATTCATTCCTTCCAATTCAACGCTGGTTGCAGATGAAATTTGTCCCTTTCCTCCGCCGAATTTTGACAAGTGTCTTGCCTTAAACGCTATAGAATCGGGAGTGCTAATCGTAACAATATCGTCAGCATTCCAGCCGGTATCTGTTATGTATGCAAATCCTAAATCGTCAGACTTAAGTCCAATTAACTGAAGCCAGTTTAGGAATTCCGGATGTTTTGGAATAGTAAGAGAAAGAATTTTATCTCCATTAAAGAAGTAGTCTCCCTCATATAAAGTAGAATCTGGCAAAACGAAGACATTGATTTCTAAATTTAAGAACAGGGTGTCACCGAATACTTTGAAGTATTCTCCAGTTCCTGCATCCAATCCGCCAAGAATAATGTTGAGGTGGATATCAGTATTAATCGATTCATTCTCGAGAAGAAATGCACCACCACGAATAGAATTATAAGCAGGCTGCAGTTTACTGAAATCGCCAGGAAGTGTGGCATCCGGAATTATGTACTTAGTACCTTCCATAAAGCTTCCTTCGTCAACAGTTGTGGTATTTGTAAACTGACCGAGAGGGAGTGTAATTGTTTGACTTACTTTAAACTTATAACTGACTGTATTCTGTGCGATCAAAGCACTAGAAAATAATATTAGAACAGTAATAACAATAAGTCTTGTAAAAACCTTCATTGAGTACTCCTTTGTATTTGTTAAAAACTTTGAATTCCAGGCTAATTTAACACAAAATCGCTATTTGTCAAATGAGATAGGTCGTGGTGTATCTCAAATCACAATTTCTTTAGCAACCTGAGCAGTTACAAATTTTCTTGTTGGATCAATTCCACTGTCCGGTTTAATGCCCCGAACAAAGTACATATCCATTTTTCCTTTGTTTTTGGCATCATGCTTTCCTCTGTATTCACAAAAGAAATAGTCTTTAATAAGCATATATGTAAAAGCTGAAATATTCACCTCGCCTGGTTCACCGGAACTTTCCATACGGGCGGCAACATTTACCGTATCGCCCCAAATATCGTAAGTAAACTTTCGTGTGCCTACAACTCCGGCAATAACCATTCCTGAGTGAATGCCGGCTCTCATATCCCATTTTATAGCGGCAGTTTTGCCCCGCTCCTTCATATAATCTTGCATCGCTGTAGCCGCCAACACCATATTAATTGCGTGATGCTCGTCTTCTTCCGGTAAACCGCAAGCAGCCATATAAGCATCGCCAATGGTTTTGAGTTTCTCCAATCCATAACGTCCTACTATATCATCAAAACCTTTAAATATTTCATTGAGTTCCTTAACAAGCTTATCTGCAGGCAGAACTGAAGCTGTATACGTAAATCCTTTAAAGTCAGTAAACAATATCGAAGTGTTTTTGTAATCTCTTGGTTGAACTACTCCTGCTTCTTTTAATTCAATAACGCAGCTTTCCGGCAAAATGTTCAATAAAAGTTCGTCCGATTTTTCTTTTTCCAGTTGTAATTCTTTGGTTCTCTCTTTTACCATGAGAGCGAGTTCGAGATTTCTCCTTTTAACCTGTCTTGTTTTAACCACATACAGAACGTAAACTGAAGAAATACCAATCAGAACAATTAGCGTTGTAAACCACCATGTTGCATAAAATGGGGGGTTGATAGTAAACGACAATCTCGCAGGAATTGCGCTGTAAAGTCCATCTCCATTTCTAGCTCTAACCTCAAACTGATAGTCGCCAGCCGGAAGAAATGGATAAGGAACATATCTCTCGGAGGTTTCCCGCCACGTTGTGTCCTGTAGTCCCTGCATTCGGTATTGATAGATCATCTGATCGGGCGAGTCAAAATCGATACCAATAAAATCGAATCGCAGATCGCTCTGTGTATGCGATAAATCGAAATAATGAGACTGCAGTGTGTCTAAAAAATATGTGCTGTCTACAATTTTGACAGTTGTTAAATGAATCTGTGGAGGATAGAGATTCGGCTTTTTCTTTGGATCGAATTTGGCAATACCAGCATGTGTTCCAAACCATAAATAACCTTTTGAATCTTTGAAAGCTCCGCCCTGAGTCATTTCAACGCTAGGCAGACCCTGTTTATTTGTAAACTTTTTAAATGCATCTCTTCCTTTATCTTCAATAGCATTGTATTCAATTCTTGTGATGCCGCGTGTAGTACTCACATATAGGTAACCGGCATCCTCAATTATAGAATAGCAAATATCGCTTGAGAGTCCGTCGGCTGTATTGTAATTATAAAACTCTTCCCCGTCAAAACGGTAAATGCCGCTTCCCTCGGATGTAAACCAAAAGGTTCCGTATTTATCCTGCATGATTGAAAAAATAGCATTACCCGGCAATCCATCTTCTTTTGTGTATGTTATGAATCTTCTGCCGTTGAACATACTCACACCGCCATCGCTGCTGCCGAACCAAATATTACCTTTTGTATCAAGATACGAACCGTAAATCCAGCCCGGGGCAAGTCCATCAGTATCTGTAAAAGTTGTAAGTTTATTACCGTCGTATTTAGCAACTCCGCCTTCGCCGCTGAACCACATGTTTCCATCATTGTCTTGAATAACAGAGAAAACCATTTCACCTAATAGCCCGTTTTTGAGTGTGATATTAGAAAATTTTGCTCCATCCCATTTACTTACTCCACCCAAAGTTCCGAACCAAATATTTCCATCTTTATCGTTGAAAATTGAACCGACGTTATCTTCAACCAGCCCTTCTTTTGTAGTGTAACTAGTTATTTTATTATTCCGAAATTTAAAAACCCCATATCCGAATTCTGCGAACCAAATATTACCAGATCTGTCCTCCGAAATTGCGTAAACAATTCTATCCTTTGCATTATCGTTTGATCTTAGTATCTCGAACCTTTCTGCCGGATATCTAACAAGACCGTTACTTGTGCCAAACCAAATGTCACCGCGAATATCCTCAAGTGCAGATCGAACTGAATTATTTGGCAAACCGTTCTTTTCAGTATATCTTGTAAAAACATTTCCATCAAAATGAACCACACCTTCTTTTTGATATGTGAACCAAAGATGCTGATAATTATCTTCGACAATTTGCGTAACTGCATCTTCAAAAAGACCCAATTTTAGACCGTAATTTTTAAAATTTCCATCCTTATAAATTGAGATTCCTTTCAAAGTACCGAGAACTAATTCTCCATTCTTGCGAACATGCATTGAAAATACAGAGTCGCTTAGTAGTCCATTTTTTGTTGTGAATTGCTCAAAAGAATTGTCTTTATACCTGAAAGCTCCCTGCCCGGTAGAAGAAAACCAAGTTGAGCCTTCGTTATCAAGCGCAATATCATTAATAGATTTTGCGGTTAAGCCTTGCGCTTCTTGAATTTTTGAAAATGCACCATTAAAATAAAGGGTTGCCCCTCCATTTAAAGTTCCAATCCATATTCCGCCCGATTGATCCTCAGCAATACAATAAATGTAGTTTTCACTTAGTCCATCCTGCATTGTGAACGAAACAAAATCATTCCCCTGTCTTTTGCTCAATCCAAGTGTGGTTCCTACCCAAAGGTTACCCTTTGAATCTTCGAACAAATAAGTTATGTGCGGCGCTGCGAGTCCATCTTTTACGCCAAAATTTTGAAAGACTTTTCCATCAAATTTGGATAATCCACCCTCGGTTCCAATCCAAATAAATCCATCGGAATCTTTGAGTAACGAATAAATACTGTTTTGGGGCAAGCCGGCTTTATCATCGGAAGTGAATTTATTTAAAAAGAGAGTCTGCCCGTAAACTTGACAAAAAAATGAACCGGCAAAAATTAGGAATGCAATATTTCTAATTAAACTTTTCAAAAGGAGCTATGTAGTAAGTTTAAAAATGAACCGCTTTCAAACAAAGACTTCTCTCTTTAACTCAAACCGAATATACTGAATCTGATTTATAAGATTTAATTTATTTTTTCTTTAGTATTTGCATTCGAAAAACCAAATTGGTGATTAGGCTGGTTTCCCTCGATTTTAATTTCGCCGAATCTACTTTCAAATTTTTCAATATTATCCTGAAGAGCTTTCATCAACATTTTAGCATGCTGCGGTGTTGTGATTATTCTAGAGTGTACTCTTGCTTTTGGAACCCCAGGAACAACGCGTGTAAAATCAATAATAAACTCTGCCGGCGAATGAGTAATAATCGCCAAATTTGAATAAATGCCTTCTGCTTCTTTTTCGCCTAATTCAATATTTATCTGCTGTGAATTAGGATCTTTCACTTGATTCATATTAATCCTCAAATTTAAATGCCCACAATCTGTCGTCCAATTTAACAAATTGCGGGCATTTATATAATCTTTATTTACTTATTATTTGTACATATCTGCTTTGTCGAACGCTTCTTTAGATTCTGCCTGCATTCCTAAATTAGCATAAACCCTTCCTAATAATTCCCAAACCTTACTGTCATCGGATTTTAATTCAATATATTTTTTCAAAGGTACGAGAGATAATTTAAATTTTTCGATGTACGAATTATCATCAACATTTGTTTCAGCAGCAGCTTCGCGCATCGTGGAAGCCCACTTAACGTAGGTAACGCCTAGATTATATTGAGCATTTGCATATTCAGAATCAATCTCAACTGCTTTATTAAATTGAACTGAGGCTTCTTCAAATTTTAATGCTCCCAGAAGTAAAACGCCGTAATTGTATCTGTAAAATTGATTGGTTGGGTCTTGACTAACGCCTTGCTTATAAGCTTCCATTGCAATATCTAATTTATCAGCAGCAACATAAGCATTAGATAAAATTAAAAGAATGTTATTATCAGAAGGATGAACTTTTTTTCCGTCTTCAAGAATTTTCAAAGTTTTATCGAACAATTCCATCGCTTTTACACTGTCAGCGCCATCATTGGAATCGTGATACGCGTTCATAGATTTAACGCCTTTGTTGTAATAGAATTCACCGAGCATAGCGTACGCATCGGCAGATTTAGTTAACGAAATAACTTTTATCAATGGAGTTTCACATTCATCATTTCTGCCTGCATTTATTAATGAATATGTTAGATTTTTGTAAGAATCTGCAGAATCCGGCTGACAAATTATTGCGCCATTAAATGCAGCTACCGATCTATCAAAGTGCATTTTAGAGCTATCTTCACTTGTCGATTTCGTACCTCTGTTAAAATAACCAACGCCTTTGTTAAAATTATTTTGCCAGTGGTAATTTCTTGAATCGACAATATTCTTTTGAAACTTGCTGCTAATTTTTAATGATCTTTCAAAGTTTTTAACCATTGCATCAAAGTTGCCTTCTTCGCCGTTGATGTAACCTAATAGATATAATCCTTCGTCGCTTTTAGGATTTTTTTGTACTTCTTTTTCTAATGATTCCTTTGCTCTGTCAAGATTTTTCTGCTGAATATATAATTTGGCGCTTGTGATTTCAGTTGATTGGCATTGAAACGCTAAAAATCCGAACATCATGCCCAAAATTATAAAATTCCTTAAAACCTTTTTCATTACTTCTCCGAGTTTTTTGTAAATAAATAAATAAAATTTTGTTGAAAAATTACCATTTTAGCCCTCGTATGTCAAGGACAAATTAGTCTATTTTTATTCCCCTTTTACTATAATTATTCGTTTCAATCCTTTCTTTCTGCAAAGGAATAAAAGGGTAACAATCACAGCCAAAAGAGATTATTCGCTTATTCATTGCTTTTGGAAGTCTAAAAAGATATTTTTTGAATTACAAATGGGAGCAGATATGAAGACCGAAGAAATTATTCATCAAGTGCCAAAAGTTCAGTTACACGACCATCTAGACGGCGGCTTACGAGCCCAGACTATTATTGAACTTGCAAAGGACATTAAATACAATAAATTGCCCACTTCAGATGCTGGTGAACTCGCAGAGTGGTTTCACCGGGGAGCTAATAAGGGTAATCTTGTAGAATATTTGCAGGGTTTTGAACATACATGCGCAGTGATGCAATCGAAGGAAGCGCTGGAGCGAGTAGCTTATGAAACCATCGAAGACATGAAAAAAGACAATGTCTGTTTCATTGAAACGCGATTTGCCCCAGTTCTTCATTTGGAAAAAGGACTTTATTTTGATGATGTGATAAACTCTGTTTTAAAAGGATTAGAGCGCGGGAAAAATGATTTTGGAGTTGGTTACGGCTTAATTTTGTGCGGAATGCGAAACATGAAAAATTCACTCGAAATTGCCGAATTAGCAGTGAACTTCCGCGATCAAGGAGTTGTGGGATTTGATCTTGCCGGAGAAGAGGGCGGCTATCCTCCCAAAAAACATATTGAAGCTTTCCAATTCATTCAAAGGCAAAATTTTAACATTACGATTCATGCCGGCGAAGCATTCGGAAAAGAATCTATATGGCAGGCTATTCAATTTTGCGGCGCGCATAGGATTGGGCATGCAACAAGATTGACGGAGGACATTGTAAAAGATAATGATGGTAATGTTGTGCAGCTTGGTGAATTAACCCAATACGTTCTTGATAAACGAATACCGCTTGAAATTTGTCTGCTAAGTAATGTTCATACCGGAGCTATCGATAAACTCGAAAATCATCCTTTCATTCTTCTATACAAACAAAAATTCCGTGTGTTTCTTAACACGGACGACAGGCTAATGAGCGATACAACACTTACAAAAGAATATCTAACAGCATCCAATCTTTTCGACTTGAGTTTGGATGACATCGAAAAACTAAATCTTAATGCGATGAAGTCTTCATTTATACCTTACGCAGATAGACTACATTATATTTACAAAGTTATAAAACCCGGATTCGCGTCAATGCGCGAAAAATTACTTTCACTTAAAAACTAAATGAGAAGATGAAGAAAAAACTATTTAAAAATTACTCCTTCGAATTCGATAAAAACGAAGCGAAAATTATTACTACTTTCTGCAAGCAGGCAATAAATCAAATGTCGTCTGACGAAAGATTCTATACAGATAAAAAGGCTTTTGCTTCTATTGTGGATAAAATAAATGCTGACCTCGCGGATGTAAAATTAACAAAAGATGAAAAGACAAGACTCGTGCTGCAATTAAAGAATAACATTAAACACATTAACTCCAGAATTCAAAAAAGCTGGTTCATCAAAAAGTGGTTATACCGTTCCATGTTAAAACAGTATAATTCAATAATTGAAAATCATTTTGAAGAATAGTATGAAAACAGAAAGAAGAATAATTACGGCGCCGAGAGGAACAGAATTATCTTGCAAGGGATGGCTTCAGGAAGCTGCATTAAGAATGCTTATGAACAATTTGGATCCAGAAGTTGCGGAAGACCCCGCAAATTTAATAGTCTACGGAGGTTCCGGGAAAGCGGCAAGAAATTGGGAATCGTTTAATTCAATAGTTGACACGCTCAAGAATTTAAATAATGATGAAACTCTTCTCGTTCAATCCGGTAAACCTGTAGCAGTTTTCAAAACTCATACAAACGCACCGCGAGTGATTATTTCGAATTCAATGCTCGTTCCGGATTGGGCGAATTGGGATGAGTTCCGCAGATTGGAACAACTCGGATTGACGATGTACGGGCAAATGACTGCCGGAAGCTGGATTTACATCGGCACGCAAGGAATTTTACAAGGCACTTATGAAACATTTGCCGAATGCGCAAAACAACATTTTAATGGAACGCTAAAAGGTAAGTTTCTTTTAACTGCCGGCTTGGGAGGAATGGGCGGCGCTCAGCCATTGGCTGCAACAATGAACGGCGCAGCTTTTTTGGGAATTGATGTTGACAGAAAGCGGATTGAAAAAAGATTTGAAACCGGATACATCGATAAAATTACCGAAGACATCGACGAAGCTCTGAAATTGGTACTTGAAGCAAAGGAGAATCATCAAGCCCTATCTGTTGGACTAGTCGGGAATGCCGGTGAAATTCTACCAATGATTTTGGAGAAAGGAATTCTTCCCGATGTGTTAACAGATCAAACGTCCGCGCACGATCCTTTGAATGGATACGTTCCCATGGGAATGAGTTTGAACGATGCATTTTCATTAAGAAATACAAATCCTACAGAGTACATTAAGAAAAGCAGGCAGACAATCGTTGCTCACGTTAATGCTATGCTCGAATTTCAAAAACGCGGTGTAGTTACTTTCGATTACGGAAACAATATCCGCGGCGAGGCAAAAGAAAACGGAGTGGAAAACGCTTTCGATTTTCCAGGATTCGTTCCCGCATATATTCGTCCGTTATTCTGTGACGGCAAAGGTCCATTTAGATGGGTTGCGCTTTCGGGCGACCCGAATGATATTTACGAAACTGATAAAGCCGTAATTGAAACTTTTCCTGAAGACGAAGCGCTTGTTAGATGGATAAAACTTGCTCAGGAGAAAGTTTATTTTCAAGGACTTCCGTCGCGAATATGCTGGCTTGGATATGGCGCCCGAGCAAAGATAGGAAAGATTTTTAACGATCTTGTAGCATCCGGAAAAGTGAGCGCGCCAATTGTAATTGGAAGAGATCACCTCGATTGCGGCTCTGTTGCTTCACCTTACCGCGAAACCGAAGCGATGCTGGATGGAAGCGATGCAATTGCAGATTGGCCTATTTTAAATGCAATGCTTAATTCAATCGGAGGCGCGAGTTGGGTTTCGGTTCATCATGGCGGCGGAGTAGGAATTGGTAAATCTATTCATGCCGGAATGGTGATTGTCGCGGACGGAACTAAAGAGGCAGAAGAACGATTAGAGCGAGTATTGACTTACGATCCCGGAATGGGAATAGTTCGGCACGCAGATGCCGGATACCAACAAGCAATTAAAAATGCAAAAGACAGCGGTGTAAAAATACCAATGTTAAAATAAATTGAAACATAGAGGTTAGTATGAAAGTATTAGTAGCAACCGACAAACCGTTTGCGCCATCCGCGATTAAAGAAATTATGCCTATTGTTGAAGATGCCGGATATGAATTTTCACTTCTGGAAAAATATGAATCTCCCGCACAATTGATCGAAGCGATGAAAGATGCAAACGCTGTAATAATTAGAAGTGATATTATTAGTGAAACTGTTTTGAATGAAGCCGCCAATCTTAAAATTGTTGTCCGCGCAGGCGCCGGATATGATAATGTAGATTTGAAAGCCGCTTCCGCAAAAGGAGTTGTGGTAATGAACACTCCCGGGCAAAACTCAAACGCTGTTGCCGAGTTAGCTTTGGGATTAATGGTGTATGCAGCAAGAGGATTGTTTAACGGAAAATCCGGAACAGAGCTTAAAGGAAAAACGCTAGGCATTCATGCTTATGGCAATGTTGGAAAATTAGTTGCAAAAATTGCACAGGGATTTGGAATGACGGTTGGCGCCTATGATCCTTTTGTTTCTTCAGAATCAATTGAAGCAGATGGAGTAAAAGTATTTGATTCCGTTGAAGAACTTTATTCTTCAAGCCAGTACATTTCACTTCATATTCCTGCAAATGAAAAAACGAAGAAATCTATTAATTACGATTTATTGAACAAGATGCCAAAAGGCGCAACATTAGTAAACACTGCCCGCAAAGAAGTTATTGACGAAGAAGGATTATTGAAGCTTATGGCTGATCGTACTGATTTCAAATATTTATCTGACATTGCACCGGACAACGCCGGCGAACTTCTTGGTAAGTATGAAGGCAGATGCTATTTTACTCCTAAAAAGATGGGAGCGCAAACTGCGGAGGCTAATAATAATGCGGGCGTTGCAGCAGCTAATCAGATTGTAAATTTCTTTAAAAACGGTGATACAACTTTTCAGGTAAATAAGTGACAGCCAAAAATTTCAATAAGGGACGTTTGCGCGTCCCTTATACGAATCGTATTTCTTTTATCTCTTCCCCAATACCGTGATAGAAAACTAACCTCATCGTTTCGTGTAATCCGGTAATCTCGTTTTCTGTCATTTCGTAGTAAACAGAATTAATGTTGTTTTTTAAGAATGAAACAATTTCACTTTTTAAACTAAGCTGAGAAACAATTGTATCAAGTTTATCATCAATGTTTTCATCAATGTTGCTAATCAAAGAATTAAACTCGGTAATTTTATTTTGGTCTTTAGCGGCAAAAATAAAATTTGAGTAAGGATAATTTATTATCTCCGCAAGACTCTCGGAAAAACTTACTCCGTTCCTCTTGATTAAATGTTCCAGGTTCTCGTTACCGGAAATTAAGTAGTTGTTATTTTCAAAATCTATCTCGCCGCTGTCAAGTTTAATTTCGGGATTAATTTTATAAGACTCCGAGAACAAAATTTTGCTTAAAACAATTTCATTTATGGAAACGTCACCTCTAAGCAACACAGATTCAACATTTGCCTGTTCGGGAATAAAATACAGATATGAATTTGAGATCGGTCCATCGAATGATATTGCCGTTTTTGAGGAAACAAACAGATCGTTGTGCTTTAGCAAATCCAGAGAAGGGATTAACGCTAAATCATAACTGCCGCTTTCCAATTCAGAAGTTATCATCGATGCCGGTTTAACTTCAATATTTGCATGCAATTCTTTTGAGACTACAAAAGCAAAAATGCTGGCAAAAATATTTTGTGGAATAATAATTTTCATGCTTACCTTTAAAAGAAAAAAAGCCGCCAAAGCGGCTTAATTCCGTTGAATTATAATTATCTCTGATTTTTATCTTTAATTCTTGCCGCTTTACCAGATAGCTTTCTAAGATAATACAATTTTGCTCTTCGAACTTTACCTTCGCGTACAAGTTCAATCTTTGCAATTTTAGGAGAATTAAAAGGAAATATTCTTTCAACTCCCACACCGCTGGAAACTTTACGAACTGTAAAGGTTTTGCTTGCGGAACTGCCTCTAATACTAATTACGTCTCCTTCGTATGGTTGGACTCTTTCCTTATCGCCTTCAATAACTCTAACATGAACGCGAACGCGGTCTCCGGCTTTAAATGCCGGGTAGTCGTCTCTCATCTGATCCGCAACTATCTCATTTAGTTTATCCATAACTCACTCCATAGAATTTATGTTTTTCCATTTCTTTGTCAAGATTTTTGACTGTTCTTCTTTCCAATTGTTAATTAATTTTTCATTTCCAGAAAGAAGAACATCAGGGACTCTCATGCCCTTATACTCTGCAGGTCTTGTATAACATGGCGCTTCTATATAATTCCCATCCATTAAAGAATCGTTAAGCGCCGATTCACTATCGTTAAGAACACCGGGAATAAGCCGAATCACTGCATCTGTAATCATTAATGCAGGCAGTTCTCCGCCGCTTAAAACAAAATTTCCGATTGATATTTCTTCAGTAACAAAAGCTTCGCGGACTCTATCGTCAATTCCTTTATAATGTCCCGCAAGTATAATTATATTCTCTGCAAGCGATATTCTATTCGCAAGGGATTGGTTAAATACCTTCCCTTTTGGAGATGTTAACAGAATATGATCGTACTTTCTATCTCGCTGCAGTTTTTCAATACATTCAAAAAACGGTTCAGGTTTTAATATCATTCCTGGTCCGCCGCTGAATGGTTTATCGTCTATCTGTTTATGTTTGTCGTAAGCATAATCCCGCAAATTGTGTATATGTATTTCAACTTTCCCCTTATCCTGCGATCTTTTAACGATGCTGGTATTTAGCGGACTTGTTAACAGATCCGGAACGGCAGAAATTATATCAATTCTCATCATCTTCAAAATACTCTAAATTCTTTATCAAAATAATTCGTCTCTTAACAATATCAATTTTTTCGATATAATCTTTCACGGCAGGAATTAGAACTTCATTACCTCCGGAATCTATAATTACATAAACATCGTTTGCAGGGAATTGCATAACGTCAATCAAAGTCCCAAAGAACTCATTCTTAAACAATATTTCACAACCGATAAGATCGTGAATAAAAAAAATATCCTTTTCTAACTTTACAGATTGCTCGGATTTAATGTAGACTTTATTTCCAACAAGCGGTTCAACGTCTTTTTGGGAATCGAAATTTTTGAACTTCATCAAAATTTCGTTACCGCTCATTTCAATTTCTTCAATAAATAATTTCCGTAAACCGCCAAAAAGATCAACAAAAACATTCTTCAAATTGAAAAATCTTTCAGGAAAATCAGAAAATACTTTAGCCGAAACAAAACCATCTTTATTATAGACGGAAGAGATTTCGGCAACTAAAAAAAAATTATCCAAACTTTCTAATAGCTTAATCTAGAATTTTGAGTATTGCGCGCTTACCCTCTTTAGCTGCAATTGCAGTTAATAAGGTTCTCATAGCCTGAGCCGTTTTACCCTGTTTGCCAATAACTTTACCAACATCATCCGGACCAACCTTCAGGGTAAGTTCGATTGTTTTTTCGTTGGGCTGAGCTACTTCAATACTGACGCTATCTGGAGCGTCGACAAGGTGTTTTGCGATAAATTCAACGAATTCCTTCATGAGACTACCTTCATTATATTAGTAAAAAGGGCGCAATAAAAACTAAGTGCTTAGCCGCAACCGAACAAAAAAAAGGAAAATTATTCTGAATCTTTTTGCTCGGGAGCTTCATCAGAAGCTGCGCCCTTTACTTCCGAAGCACTTTCTATCTCTATATTTGCTTCTTCTTTGGATTCAACTTTTTCTTCTTTTTTAACTTTTTTTACTTCAGCTTTTTTAGTTATTGCCGCATGCTTGGCTTCGTTTTTCTTATTCCATTCATCCATTTTTGCAGCAATTTCTTCTTCAGATAATCCTCTTTTCAATAAATCTATTCTTAAAAAGACGCCCTTCTTAGATAAAATATTTCTTACTGTATCTGTAGGTTGAGCGCCTACTCCCAGCCAATATAAAGCTCTGTTTTCTTGGATACTTATTGTTGCCGGATTGGTTTTTGGATTATACAAACCAATTGCTTCAATAATTTTTCCATCTCTTGGCGAACGTACGTCAGCAGCAACAACCTTGTAAACCGGTTGTCTCTTCTTTCCCATCCTACTTAATCTTAACTTAACAGCCAAATTATTAATTCTCCTATTAGATTTTTTATATTGTCAATTATATTTTAAATTTTTCAAATTTCCCATCATACCGCGGTTTCCCATAGATTTGAACGCTTTCATCATTTTCTGCATTTCACCAAACTGCTTAATAAGTTTGTTCACATCTTGAACAGAGTTTCCGCTTCCAACTGCAATTCTTTTTCTTCTGCTGCCATTCAATACTTTAGGATTCTTCCTTTCAACTTTCGTCATAGATTGAATTATTGATTCAACCTTTACCAGTTGTTTATCATCAACATCTATGTTCTTTAATTGAGAACCTAAGCCCGGAACCATAGCTAAAAGCGATTTCAAAGAACCCATTTTTTTAATCATTTTAATCTGCTTCAAAAAATCTTCAAAATCAAACTTATTAGCAAGTAATTTTTTTTCTAGATCCTCGGTTTCCTTTTGATCGAATTGCTCGTGAGCCTTCTCTACTAAGGAAATAATATCGCCTTTACCCAGAATTCTTGAAGCTAATCTCTCCGGATAAAACAGTTCAATTGAATCTAATTTTTCTCCGAGACTAATGAATTTAATCGGTTCATTAACCACAGACTTAATCGAAAGTGCGCATCCGCCTCTCGAATCACCATCAAGTTTTGTAAGAACAATTCCGTTGAAATCTACTTTATCATGAAAAGACTTAGCAGAATTCACCGCATCCTGACCGGTCATTGAATCGACTACAAATAAAGTTTCCGATGGATTAACATTATTTTTTATTGCCAGAATTTCATTCATCAATTCTTCATTAACATGAAGACGACCGGCAGTGTCAATAATAACAGTGTTAAATCCGTTTTCCTTTGCGTATGCAACTGAATCGGATGCAATTTTAACTGCATCCTTGCTTCCATCAATTGTAAACACAGAAACATTAATCTGTTTCCCAAGTGTCTGCAATTGTTCAATGGCAGCAGGTCTGTAAATATCCGCCGCAGTTAAAAGAACTTTTCTTTTTCTGGCGGAAAGATGTTTAGCAAGTTTACCGGCAAAAGTTGTTTTACCGCATCCCTGCAATCCGACAAGTAAAATTACAGTAATTCCGCTCGGATTTATAGACAAATCTGAATTTTTTCCGCCCATTAATAAAGTAAGTTCATCGTAAATGATCTTTGTTATTAATTGACCAGGCGAAACGGAAGATAAAACTTCCTTTCCAAGGGCTTTAACCTGAACATCGTCTATAAATTGCTTTGCGACTTTGTAATTTACATCAGCATCAAAAAGAACTCTACGGATTTCTCTAAGAGTATCCGATATATTGCTCTCGGTTAGTCTCCCCTGCCCAGTAATTTTTTTTAGCGCTTTATCGAGCTTTAGGGTTAAATCTTCGAGCATACTCTAACAATTATTTGCTGAACAAATCTATTTATGCGTCCTTAAGAGCATTTGCCCCGGACACGATTTCTAAAATCTCATTGGTAATTGCTGCCTGCCGTTCCTTATTATAAGTAACCTGCAGAGAGCGTATCAATTCTTTTGCATTTTCAGTTGCCATATCCATTGCCGTCATCCTCGCTCCTAATTCAGCAGCGTAAGAATCAAGCAATACTGTCCACATCATGGAATTAAGATAACGAGGGAGCAGAGAATTTATAATGCTCACTTTGTCGGGTTCATAAATAAATTCAGCTACATTTCCTTCTGCTTTAGTTTCCATTGACGGTTCAATTGGGAGCAATTGCTTAGTTACTATTTTTTGCTGAACAACTGACTTAAACTCATTATAAACAACAAGTACTTTGTCAATTTCTTTTTTAATAAATCTGCCGGTTAGATTATTAACCATCTCAACGGCAAACTCAAAATTCAGATGCGAAAAAACACCAACTTGTTCAGCATAGGTTTTAATTCCCTTAGCGCGGCAATAGTCGCTTCCTTTTTTGCCGATACAGTATATATCAAAATTATTTTGGATGTAATAATCAGAGAAATTTCCTTTAACCATTTCTTCAACTTCTCTGATCGCACTCATATTGAAGCCGCCGCAAAGACCTCTATCGGAGGTAACAAGAAGAACAGCTACACTATTTACTTCTCTTTTCTCAAGTAGATCGTTGGAATAATTTTTTTCAACATTAAGGAGTGTGTTTAACACTTCTGCAATTTTTCGAGAATATGGTCTGGCATTAATAATATTATCCTGCGCTTTTCTAAGTCTAGCAGCGGCAACCATTTTCATTGCCTTTGTAATTTGCTGCGTATTCTTAACGCCGGTAATTCTTCTTTTTATGTCTCTTAATGTTGCCATACTTTTATAATTGATATTCTATTTGAATATCAACAGATAATTAATCTACCTTAAATTTCTCGACGAATTCTGTTAATGCTTTTTTCAAAGATTCTACTGTGGCATCGGATAATACTTTTGATGATCTAATAGCAGTCAATATATTTTTATACTTTAGTTCAATAAACTCATGAAGTTCCTTTTCGAATCTCTTAACATCCTTAACAGGAATGGTATCTAAAAATCCTTGAGTTCCGGCAAAAACGCTAACTACTTGCTTTTCAACAGGCACCGGCGCAAACTGCCCTTGCTTCAATAATTCAACTAAGCGTTCTCCTTTTGAAAGCGTAGCTAACGTTGATTTATCGAGATCGGAACCAAATTTTGCGAATGCGGCTAATTCACGGTATTGCGCTAGATCGAGTTTTAACGAACCGGCAACTTTTTTCATCGCTTTTATTTGAGCATTACCGCCCACACGCGAAACACTTATACCAACGTTTATCGCCGGTCTAACGCCAGCGTTAAACAAGTTCGGTTCAAGATAAATTTGACCGTCTGTAATCGAAATTACGTTTGTAGGAATGTATGCGGAAACGTCTCCCTGCTGAGTTTCAATTATCGGTAATGCAGTAAGACTTCCACCGCCGAGTTCATTATTAAGTTTTGAAGCTCTTTCCAATAGTCTGGAGTGAACATAAAAAACATCTCCCGGATATGCTTCTCGTCCCGGAGGTCTTCTCAATAAAAGTGAAAGTTCTCTATAAGCAACAGCCTGCTTCGAAAGGTCGTCATAAATTACTAGTGCGTGCTTGCCGTTATCTCTGAAAAATTCTCCAAGTGTTGCACCAGCGTATGGTGCAATATATTGAAGTGGTGCGGGTGTAGACGCCGGAGCGGCAATTACGGTTGTAAATGACATAGCACCCTGCTCTGTAAGTTTTGCAACAACTTGAGCAATGGTAGAATCCTTTTGACCAACTGCAACATAAACACAGTACACTGGATCTACGCCATCTTCTTTAGCTTCTGGAGTGTGAGTATATTTTTGATTAATAATCGCATCAATAGCAACTGCAGTTTTACCTGTTTGTCTATCTCCTATTATCAACTCTCGCTGACCTCTTCCAATAGGAATCATAGAATCAACAGCGGTAATACCTGTTTGAACTGGTTCCTTAACGGGCTGGCGGGCAATTACACCGAGCGCTTTTCTTTCAATAGGCATAAATTTTTCATGATTAACCGGACCTTTGCCGTCAACTGGCTCACCAAGAGGATTAACCACTCTGCCCAAAAGTTTATTGCCAACCGGAAACGACGCTAATCGTTTAGTACGTTTTACCGTATCACCTTCTTTGATAAGAAAACTTTCCCCGAATAAAACACAGCCTACGCTGTCCTCTTCCAGGTTAAGAACCATTCCCATAACGCCGTTTGGGAATTCCACAAGTTCGCTTGCCATCACTTTACTTAATCCGTAAACCCTAGCAATACCGTCACCAACTTGAAGTACAGTTCCGACATCGTAGATATCTACTTCATTATCAAAACCTGATAGCTGCTTCCTTAGAATGGCTGAAACTTCGTCCGGTTTAACTACTGACATTTTTATACCTATAAATTTTTAATTCTAGTTTAGTACTAATTCTTCTTCTAAAAATTTCTTTTTAAGCAAAGTAAGCTGATGTTTAGCGGAGCCATTAATCAAGGTGTCTCCGATTTTAATTACAAAACCGCCGATAATACTCTCGTCTATTTTATATTTTAACTCCACTTTCTTCGCTGTTCTTTTTTCCAATTTTTGAATAAGTTCTTTTTTTTGAGCATCGCTTAATTCCTGTGCGCTTGTAACTTCTGCAACTACAATTCCGTGCTTCTCATTATAAACTTCAATAAATCTTATAAATATTTCTTCAATCAAATCTTCTCTTTTCTTAGAGACTAAAAATTCAATGAAGTTTTTTGTTTCCGCACAAATCCTCTCCGAAAATATTTCAAGCAGAATTTCTTTTTTCTTTTCTTGTTTTATGACCGGGCTTTTCAAAAACCGTTTTAACTCTACCGATTGCGACAGAGTATTTAAAAGTAAATTAACATCCTCATGAACTTTTGGCAGTAACGCTTTCTCTTCGGAATCATCTAAGAGCGCTTTTGCATATCTGGATGTGATGTTAAAATTACTCATATTAGTTCTTCGATAAATCCTTCATGTACTTATCAACAAGATTCTGCTTTTTATCTTTGTCTAAAGTTTCTCTTAAAATCTTTTCAGCCGCTTCAACAGCGATTGATGCCACCTGCTCTTTTAAGCTATTGAACGCTTCTTGATTTCGCCTTTCAATTTCTGATGCAGCGGCATCAATCATGCTTTTAGCTTCTTGCTTACTTTGATCAAGAATTTGAGTTTTTAATGATTGTGCATGTTCTTTACTTTGCGCAACAATTATTTTTGCTTCTTCATCAGCTTTGGCTAATCTGCTTTTATTTTCTTCTAAAAGCTTTTGAGTTTCATTCTGAGCAGCCTCAGCTTTTTCTAAAGATTCTCTAATAAAATTCTCTCTTTCAGAAAGCGAGGAAAGAATCGGCTTCCAAGCTATCTTTTTAAGAATCAAAAGAAGCAAAACAAATGTGATCACAGTCCAAAATATTAGACCGGGATTTACGTCTAGTAAACTACCTTGAGCGCCCGACGCAAAAGCAATTAATGCAATATTTAACATAGATACCATTGCATATCCTTAATAATTAATTTTTATCGAAATAATTCTAATAATCAATTAAATGATTTTTGGTGAATCAAATTCCGAATTATTTTAAAGCTAATAAAATGCAGATAACTAATGCAAACAATGAAATACCTTCAATAAGAGCTGCGGCAATAATCATTGATGTACGAATATCTCCGGCTGCTTCGGGTTGACGACCGCTAGCCTCCATTGCAGAACTAGCTAACTTACCAATACCAAAAGCACCGCCGATAACTGTTAAACCTGCACCAAAACCAGCTGCCAAATATGCGAATTCCATTGATTCCTCCTTTATGAGTTATTTTAATGATCTTGATGAACTGCCATTCCTATGAATAAGGATGACAACATTGTAAAAATATACGCTTGTATTAATGCTACTAAAATTTCCAATAGATAAATAAATAATGCAAAAGCAATAGATACAGGAGCTACTACATAGGTATTAAGAATAAAAATTAAACCCATAAGAGCTAAAATAACAATATGACCGGCAGTCATATTCGCAAATAATCTTATTGCTAACGCAAACGGTTTTGTAAATAATCCTAACAATTCTACAACAGCCATTATCGGAATTATCCAAGCCGGAACGCCATGCGGAATAAGTCCCTTAAAATATCCGATTGAGCCGTTCTTCATCATACCGCCGATTTGAATCACAAAAAATGATAGTATAGCCAACGTAGCTGTTACCGCTATATTACTTGTAGCTGTACTGCCGTATGGTATAAGTCCTAAAAAATTGCAAGTTAAAATGAAAAAGAAAGCCGTTAACAAATATGGAAGAAATTTTTCATATCCTTTGCCAATAGTGGGTTTTGCTATTTCGTCTCTAACAAAAATTATAAGAATTTCGAGAAAATTTGCGAGCCCTTTTGGACTTTTATTAGTTTTGTAGCTCTTTGCTGCAATTCTGAATAACACCACCAATAAAATAAATGCAAGCCATATAAAAACAACGTGCTTGGTTATAGAAATATCCATTCCAAATAGATAAATTTCAGGGAGGTGGATTGTTCCAAACGGTTCAAAATCTAATTCCCTGGAATCCAGGATATGGTGCATCAGCCAGCCGGTGTCTTGCGACTTTTCGACTGCTTTTTGCAGCGTATCTGCAACCGCAGTATGCACGTTTTCTTCCATAAATGCTTAAATAGTTACTCTATATTTCGCGAATTCTTGTGAAAATGCAGAATTTCGAGCGTAATATAGACAAAATATAAAAAAAAGAAAACTAATATAAATCCCTGCAATTCAATATTCAAGAATTTTATCAAAATAAACACACCGAATAAAATTAAAATGAGTCTAAGTCCCATTCCTCCGAGGTTATATTTGAGAAAAACTTTATGCGATTTATTTTTAGAAATCTCAAAAAGAAAATAAGCAGAAATAAAATTTATTACATTTAGAATTAGCGCATAAATTCCGGAAACTGCGGTTCGTTCAGAAATCAGCTCTCCTGAAAATAGAAAAAAAAGTAATAATATTACAGGAATAGAAGGGTAAAGAATATATTTAAGAAGTTCGATCATTTTTTTTCTTATTTAAAGATAGCGTTGTTTTTATAAAATTATATATCCCCGATGCCCCCCCCAAGAAGGAAAACACAATTGTCCAAAGCGGCTCTGTTTCGAACTGCGCATCGAGCCATCTGCCAAAAAAAAACATTAAAATTATTGTTGCCGCTAATTGAAATCCCAACCCAAGGTAAGGTCCCACTTCTGCATAAACCTTTCCAATGTTCTCGGATTGTTTTTTCATTTTATTCTCTCGCTTTTTGTCCCATAGAACTGTTGCCTTCGAAAATGGCTCCTTCCTCTATGACCAATATTTTTGAAACAAGATCGCCAGTCAACTTTGAACCAGATTCTAAAATCAATTTATCTGCAACTTGAACAGTGCCTTCAACTTTTCCGCAAATGGTAACATTTCTAGCTTTTACGTTTCCTTTAACATTCGAACTATCACCGAGAGTAAGATTTCCGTTTACAGTTAACTCACCGACCATCTGTCCATCAAGTCTAACGTTTCCTTCGCTGTATAACTTGCCTTCAATTTTAATTCCACTGCTAAGTATGCTTACATCTTCCGCATTAGAATTGTCTTTTTTTTGAGCCATTAAGAATGTCTCCTGCTAATTAATTAATATTTCGATTGGATCGATTTGTTTATTGTTTTTCCAAATTTCAAAGTGTAGATGAGCTCCCGTGGTATTATATCCCGTATTTCCACTAAAAGCTACTATATCTCCCTGGTTAATGTATTCCCGCTCATTCTTCAGAAGCTGATCACAGTGTTTATAAACAGTCATATAATCATTGTCATGCTTAATAATAAGAGAATAGCCATCTTTTGCGGTATAGCCGGCAAAGATAACCAGCCCGCCTGAACTTGCGACAACAGGCGTTCCTTCCTTAACGGCATAATCAATGCCTAGGTGACCTTTATCTGCATTAAATTTATTTAATACTATTCCAGTTGTTGGTCTAATAAAAAACTGCTTTGTAAGTGAATCCCCTTCATTAAACAGCGACTTAATTAAATTGGTTATTGATGCAAATATCGATCCCTCATTCACCATTTTCTTTTTATTGAATCTTCTCAATGAATCATAAATAGCAGAGGTGGAATCTAATGAGTCCGTTCCTGCAAGAATCATTGCATATTTTAGTCTTTTATTCGTAGACGAAATACTTTCTAATTCGAAAGTGAGAAGATTTATTTTTTCTTCTAATTCCTGAATTCGGTCTGTCTGCTCAACTAACTTTTCGTTTTCAAGAATGAATATAATATCTTTTAAAGGGGTTAGGGCAAGCAGCGTAATTACAACCAACGCAACAAAAAATGAATAGAGCGCAACAATGTTGAATATTCCAAATAGCTTGAACTTATAACGCCTTGTTTGAAGAGTTGGAAAATTCGGCGTAATATAAACGGTAGTTTTCTTTATTGTTTCTAAAATAATTTTAAACATCAGACCCAATAATTATTGTGGAAATATAAGAATTATTATAAAAAAAAACTCTATGATGTTCCACTGAGGAATGCAGATAAAGTGAGATAATTAATATTTCCAAATATTATGCATCCAAAACCATTGAGCAGGAGAACGGCGAACATGATTTTCGAGGATTGTCATGTACCTTTGAATAATTTCTCTAGGCTTATCTGATTTATCTTCAGGAAGATTGGTAAGAGGAATTTCTTCAACATATGTTTTGAAACTATGATCCGGCTGTCTTTCCATTACAACCACCATAATTGGAGAATTATTTTTAATTGCAATCGACGCGGCGCCGGGAAAAACTGCAGTTGGTCTGTTAAAAAAGTTTACACGCATTCCTTTACGAGGTCCTCTTTGATCGCCGACAATACCAATAATGCCGCCGCCATTTAATGTCCTAAATAATTCACGTACGCTTACGCCTAGCATAATTTCGCGATTGCCGAATTTTTCTCTCATCGATTTAAGCCAATTTGCTACGAATCTATTCCTCTGCCGCTTTGCCAAAATCGTTATCTGCTTTTCGAGTATAATACCGTAATAAACTGCGCCCAATTCCCAGTTGCCGAAATGAGCTGTAAATAAAATCATCCCTTTTCCCTTGGAGAGAGTTTCATTTATTAAATCAAGACGATCGCATTCGGCAATACTGTTTATGTAAGCATTTGTTAGGGATGGGATGGAGAGCATTTCTAAAAAAGTGCAGGCAAAATTATAATAATTCTCGAATGTAATTTGCTCTATTCTTTTTTTTGAGTATTCGGGAAATGCCAAGGAAAGGTTGGTTATAACTATTTTTTTACGAATAGGGATTACATAATAAAACAGTAACGCTAATGGTTTAGCAATGTATTTTATTCGCTCAAAGCTGATTAAGGTAATTAATTTGGCGAATAGTCTAAAGAAAAAGAACTCGTATTTATTTTTGTTAAACATATTTTATCAATTAGCCTGTATTCTGCGAACCCAGTTTTGATCACTAAGTTCACCGCGTTTGGTTGAATGCAGCAGTTCATAATCAGAGTAACCGGTAATATCACCAAACACGAACTCAACTCCGCCTTCAATACTGTGATAATACCAAATTTCGTATGGCTTTTTATCGTAATCACTCGGATGAAGTTCAATTTCATCGGGTTCACCAAACATCAAATAAATTCGCCCCCTGTCTGTTTTAATTCCTTTTCTCGTAAAAGTCTTGAACCTGCCCTCAACGTGTTTAATACGGGCGTCGTACTCTTTTTTAAATTCATTAACCTTGGTAGATTGATCGGTATCGCGAACTCGCCAAAAATTATACAAAAATTCACGTTTAGCGGAAAGGGAATCTAATTTAGAGAATCTTTCAATTTCATTTGAGCTTGCAATATATTTAGAAGCTGAAAATAACAAATCACATTCTTCATCGCTCAGAACGCCAAATTCACTGCTCATCACGCTGAAATTACCATCACCAACTTTTTGGGTATCCTCGACGGAAGGGTTAAAAACAAAAAATCTTTTTGCTGATGAGACGCCGTTCTTTGTTTTTACATCAACCAAATTTAATATTACTGTGTAAGAACCGGTTGGGTATTTTGTAAGATTGACGACTCCAACTTCTACAATGGAGTTCCTCGATTTACTAATTTCCTTAGATTTTTCGTAAACGAGATTTCCATAAGAATTAATTACTTGTGTATTTAAGACGAGTTCATGTGCAGATGTATCTCGAACAAGGTTATAAATTTCATTATAATAAAATAGCACGGGATAGTTCTGCCCAAATACATTCATCGGATTCGGGAAGACTTCAAGCGTATTTTTATAGAATATTGAACCGGTGTTAGCGCTCTGTGTAATTATTCTGTTAGCAAGTTGAATATCACTTAAAAGAAAATTATCTCGTGTAAAAGAAATAACTTTAATTTCTTCCGAATAGCTTTTTTTCAGAGTTGAATCGGCGGCATCGTATGCGGAAATATCAAGTTTGTACACGCCTTCGGTGAGTAAAAATCCAAGCACTCCAATTAAATTCTTTTCTATTACTTTATCGTCCCCTGCCTCAACTTGTGAGTTTACGCCATATATTTTATTTACTAATTCCTCCCCGCTAAATTTATTCGCAATATTTATCTTAAGAAGAGCAGATACAAATGATGTATCATTTTTAATCTTGCGTGTAAGATTTTCTTGCCCAATTGAATAATACAGTTCTAAATAAGCAGAAACTGAATCGTAGTTAAATCTAGCGTAGCCAAAATCGAAGTTTATGTTCTTTTGAGCAAATAAATTCGAGCATAAAATTAATAGTACAACTGCGATAAAATTTTTAATCATTTTTATTCCTGTTTACTAACCCAAGTATTTAAGCCAAATAACAAACGGCAAATATCAAAAAAACAAAACTTGTCCCGAAGTTTTTTTCGGGATAAATAACAAAATATTAAAACCAAATATCAGGCATATTTAATTATTCTCACATTTCCCAAATCGATTCACTTGGAACTATTCATATTTTGGGCTTGCTATTTGCCTATTCGTTCATTGTAATTTATTTGTTATTTATTATTTGTTTTTTGTTCTTTTAAAGACAAATGAGTCCACTGCAAAAAGGTGCTTAAATCGAATTTGAAAAAGAATTGAAAACCGTTGAAACGGTTCACCAATTCGCTAAGTTGTTGTTAAACCGCCACTTAAGTCGGGGGTTAGCTAAACTCAGTTGTGATTCTTTTAACCGTTTTAACGGTTTATTTGCTTTTTGGAGTAGACTCACAAATATCAAACGTCAAATAACAAACTACAAATCTCAAAAAAAACAAAACTTGTTTGCTTATTGTAATTTATTTGTTATTTGTTATTTATTATTTGTTCTTTTAAAAACATATCATGCAAAATTAATTGCTCTTGCATCTCTAATTAATATTTGGTTCTGTTATTTGATTTTTACTTTTTACCAAAAATCTTGGCTAAAAAAAAGCGCCTATTGCTTTAGGCAATAGACGCTTTTTATGAAGATCGGTTCTATTACTTAAGACCTAATTTAACCGTGAATATGTGATTAGATGTAGGGAATGCTTTAACATCTCTGAAAGCATAATCGACAACTATGGCTAATTCCGAAGAGAAATCGTAATTAACGCCTACACCAGCGGTGTAACCGAAATTTTGATCGTCTGTGTTTTCGGTAACTACATTATAGCCGCCTCTTAAGAAGAGAGTATTCAAGAAGCCGTATTCTAATCCCAAGGCTAATTGATCTTCAAGAACGTTATTGTTTCTGAACGTTGATCCAAAATTAAGAGTATTCAAATCGTTGATGTCGTATTTATACGAAAGACTCATCTCGAAATAACTCGGAATTTGGAATGGTTCGGTTTCAACTTCAAAAATACCGTCGCTTCCTTTAGCAGTAGAACCGCTAATTCCTGTCTTCTGCTGTAAAGATTGACCGGTATATTGCATATTTGAACCGATGTTCATTACATTAGCGCCTAATCTAAGATTGTTGCCGAATGAATATTGAACACCAAAATCAAGAGCAAAACCAACGGCATTCGCTTCCACAATGGTTTCGCTGATAATTTTTGTGGTCACACCGATTGCAACACGGTCTGTAATAATTTTTGAATAAGACAACCCTGCAACCAAAAACGATGGAGAATAATTAGCTCCAGTACCGTTAGGACTTTCAACGGTGGTTACAGGAATATCACCAAAATCGAATGATTTAAAGCTAAGACCAATTGCACCAAAGTCGCCCAAATTAGCAACAGCTGCAAAATAAGACATGTTAATGTCAGCCATGTAGGTCATGTAATTAAACATAGCCTCACTATTCTGAGCAACAGCAGCCCCAGCAGGATTGTAAAACAACGCTTCGACGCCAGTAAGTGTAGCAATAAGAGCGCCTCCGGTAGCAATACCTCTTGCTCCAACAGGTATGAGCAATTGATCAGCACCAGTTGTACCTTTACGAGCCACATCACCGGCAAAACTACTAACCGCAAAGGCGATTACCATCAGTAGCGCTAACAATTTTTTCATTTTATTTAACTCCTAAACTTTTTCAAAATTTGTAAATCGCAAGCGGCGGCTGTGCCGCCACTGTACTTATATTAGAATCTCTGTATTTGTTTTTGCGGTAGTATTACAGAAAACTTAAGAACTTTATCTCCTAATCCTGGAGAATTAACTACTGCCAAATACATACCTGAAGCAACGCGTAATCTATCTTCATTCTGCAGATCCCAACGCATTGTAGGTGACATTGCTGGTTTATCCGCTTCGGTTAATGTTCTAACCAGAATTCCGGATAGAGTAAAGATTTTAACAGTAACCACTTCAGGTAAATTAATAAATGTAACAAATGGTTCGTCCGGTCTTCCGCCCGTTGCGCTGTAACCAGTCATTGGGTTAAAACCAAACAATGGATTCGGATATACATTTACTTTATCAAACATATCTTCCTTTTCCGTAGCTGATAAGTTTAACAGAGGTTTATAAGTAAACTTATCTTCAACAGTAAGCGGATAGTTCGGTTTAATAGTGTATTTTCCTGTTGGGGTAAATGCGTCTGTTGAGTCTATATTTTCAAGACCAACTACATACATCGCGTTGAACCATGGGCTCTTTGCAATTGCTTCCATTTCAGGAGT
>Ga0180009_10001659_pt1 | contig 26972 bp, 17 predicted proteins | sample OS_PC_MetaG_FD_123537 | JGI IMG/M metagenome (GOLD analysis project Ga0180009, IMG submission 123537) | Groundwater microbial communities from the Aspo Hard Rock Laboratory (HRL) deep subsurface site, Sweden - OS_PC_MetaG | ecosystem: Environmental > Aquatic > Deep subsurface > Groundwater... | reverse complement strand
TCGTTAGTATCTGAATTTTTGAGCACGCCATACAGTATCTCTAATTCAGTAATGCTCCTTCGGGGATGGTTTGATAGCCATTCATGCTTTTCTATAAGCCTAGGATCGTATTCCTCCTGTGGAGCACCATAGCGATCTCCAAGAATTCCTATTATAAACGGATGGCATTCGCTAATACGCTCTAAACAGATATCTATGGCCCTTTTACTCTCAGCCTCTTCTTTAGTAATCCCCCAGCGGAGGTCAATGTCTTCAACATGAAGGTGGTATTGCTGAAGTTTTTCCCGAAGGACTGGGAACACGAATGTGGCCAAGTGATCACGTTCGGCGTGCATATCACTGAAAGTAGACGAAATGAATACCTTTACGGTTTTCCAAGCCATGGCTCATCCTTTCTACCTAAGCGTTATTGAAGTGTTCTTTCCAATGTGTGTCTGGTGATATCACAAACACTGCCGTTCATGCCACTCCGTTGCCAATCGGTTACCCAGCCGGGAAGCCGTCTTATAGTCTGCACATGCTAAATCATACCGGCCCATGAGTTCATGTAGAACGCCTCGGTTCGCATATGCCTCATGGTAGGTGGAATCTATGGCAATCGCGTGATTGTAATCCTCGAATGCCTTCTGATATTGGGTCATGTGTTTAAAAAGTATAGCGCGACTGTTGTAGGCTTGTGAAAGAAAAGGATTTAACATAAGGGCCTGATTGAAACGTTCCAGTGCCTTATCCGAATTACCACTTGCAGCAAACGCATTGCCTTCATTATTAAGAAAATCGGCCTCATCAATATCAACCGCCCGGGGCAGAGAAGGCCGGATAAGGTGGAAATGAGCGATTTTCATACCAATAAGCACAATCGCTTCCCCGAAACTCCCTACGATGATCCCGATAAATAGCCCGATGCCCTCACCAATTCTAAAGCCTAGCCACGCCCCCAGTATGGCGGCACAGATGATGGCCCCGATGAATATCCTTTTAAATAGAACATTGATTTTTTTATAGTATAAAGCACTGCATAATTTTATAGCACCATTTTTTGCATCATTGACCGAATTGAAAAATGTCGTGTAATCGTTCTTACCGTCATATAGACTGAACAGGTTATTTGATCTGTCTCCAATTATCATAATTGGGTGGTCTCCCAGCAGTTCACAGCGGCATTCACAACTGTAAGTGTATACAGTGATCCCTGTATCCGGATCCTTCTGAGGAAACGATTCTTTGATAAATTCAATAAGCACCCCAATAGCCCCCTTATTGTAGAGTTACTTGTTAGAGCATTTCCATCTATTAATTAGTGTTCCTGTTCATAATAATAAGTGTTGGTAATAAATAAAAAAAGCGCATTTTGTTCTGGACATGTCTTTAGTTTTTATCGTCATCCTTATTTCTTTTTTGAATTTGACCTCCCTTGGTATTATTATATGGAAAATCAGTTCTCTCATTAATAGGCTTAATGATCCATCGCATTAGAGTAAAATACGGACTTGAACGATTTGACTTTTCTACAATTTGTTGCATCAATTGTATCTGTCGTTTTCTATCTATTGATTCCATTTCGTTTCTGCTATTTAACTGGAAGCCGTAAGTAGTTTGTGCCATGTTTGGCAGCCAGCTTGGTACGGGATATTCTTCTGAAGGTGGAACTGTCAGAATGTACTGTTCGTCTGCGCAATTTACAAGTAGTAGTTTTCCATCTGCACTAAATGAAAGTGATATTATTAAACTATCGTAATTGAAAATTGGTGAAATAGCTTTACCAGTTTTACTATCCCAAAAACGTATACAATTTCCAAATCCGATTACGATACGTTTTCCATCAGGGCTAAATATAAATGCCATTACATCTACAGCTTCATTGTTAGATATAGGCGCTGTAAGTAAATTTCCACTAATGGCGTCCCAAATGTGTACGACGTTATTAGTGGTAAGTGTCATAAGTCGGTTTCCGTCCCTACTAAAAATTGAATCTTTTACCATATGGAGATGAACCATTTCTTTTCCAAAACGTAGCCATGTCTTTGAATCATAAATAGTAATTGTATTATAGGACCTCATTGCGATTTTATTTCCGTCTGGACTAATACCAATGATATTTCGCGCATCCATTGGGGGGGTAACTGTTATTTGCATAATTTCCCGAGTATCTATATCCAAGCTATATAATTTATTATTATCTTGTAAAATTAGATATATTTTCTTTTCACTCGAATTAAAATAAACTGATTTTACATTATCATCAAATGAAATTTTATTTCCTAATAGCTTGCAGCTTACTGCATCAAATATAAATATATCTTTTCCGGAAGTTGTAATGAAATAATTTCCCGCTGGAAGAAAATAAGCAAATTCTACATCCTTTTCAAAAGGAATTTCAGCTATTTTTTCCCGCGTAAAAGTATTAATAACTTCTACTAAATATTCATGTAGGTGACTCTTAATAAATCGGCTATTATCTGGGGAAAACGATGCATATGTAGCAAATCCATTTGAAACAATATTTCGAATTATAATTGATTTATCTATATCCCAAATACGAAACGTATTATCAGAAAATGATGTTATAATAGATTTACTATTAGGACTAAAATATGCTGAGTTTATTGGATCGTTATTTCTATGCCTTATTATATATCCTGCAGGATTTCCCGTCAATGTATCCCAAATACGAACTCCATTATCTCCACTTACTGTTAATATACTTTTTCCATCTGGGCTCCATTCTATAGATTTTACATAAATATCTTGATATATTTTATTAACAAGACAACCTGTCTGAACATCCCAAATAAGGATCATTTTGTTGTAGAAACTAGTCGTAAAAAATTTTTCACTATCTGTAATGAAAGATGCCGATATTAATCTAGTACCGTGGTACAGTGACGCTATTTTACTTCGAGTTGCTACATCCCAGACCGAGGCGGCACCACTTTCATCTAATGTCAATATTTTATTACCATCAGGACTAAACAATATCTTTTCTACCTTGCCTTCTTTATTTAATAACCATACCGATTTGTTTTTTATATCCCTAATTCGCGCTAATCCATCTTGGCTAACTGTAACAATAATATTACCGTTAGGACTAAAGATTGCTATTTTTGATCCTTCTTTATCATCCATTGTTTGTATTATTTTATTTCCTATTTGAGCATCCCAAATCCGAGTTGGTTCATTCTCCGAGGCTATCGCAATAGAATCACCGTCCGGACTGAAGGCTACAGAATTGATTTTATTTTTATATTCTATAGCTGGTATAGCTTCTTTTCCAGAATTAGAACAATAAATCCGAACCTGATTAGCTGTATAAGCTGAAAGTATAGCTATTTTATTGTCATCTTTACTAAATACATCTGAATTTATATACTCGCCTTCTCCTAGCGTGTATAATAATTTGTAATCTTTAGCATTCCATACCTTTACCCCACCATAACCGTTGATTGATAGAATATATTGGCCTTTATTACTAAAAAATGCCGAAAGCACATCACTACCAGTATCAATTTCAAATAGCAATTTATTTAATTCAGATATATACATTAATATAAACATAAGATATGTTGCAGCCGATTTATGTTCACTATAATTAATAAGAGCTCTTGCTAAATACCCAACTCCCATATTTATATCCATCTTATCTATAAAATCCACACCCTTTGAATAATCGGAATCAGCCTGCATCCTGCTGACTCGTTTGCGCTCCTGTTCCGCAATATCCTTTTGTAATGTGGCCCAATAGGCAGCAAGTCCCGTCAAAACAGTTAAGATAATTAAGCCAGTAATGGCTAAACGTTTAAGTCTCTGCCAGCGCCTGGCCTTGTCTTGCGAGACCTTTACAAAGGCCTTTTCTACATCTTCCAATCCATCTGCAAAGGCCTGGACTAGATCAGTAGCCTCAGTCAGGAGCTTACCTTCAGGCAGCAATAGGTCCGAGCGGCGATTCTCTTTCTGCCAGCGGGCCGCGGCCGGGGCCAATCGGGATCGAGCTTGTAGGGTAATTTTATCCTTTTCGATTTGCTCCTTGGCCTGCGTCCAGTGCGTCAGCAGGGCCTCGTGGGCCACTCGTATTTCACGACAGGACTCGTCTCCGCCGCTGACCAGAAGTCGAGCCTCGACAAAGGCCTCGATCAAGGCCTTTCTGGCAGATGAAACCGCGCCTTCTTTTATACTCAAAGCTTTGGCTGCGATCGAGCCTTCATCGCTGATCGATACCAGTGAACGCAACAACCATGTAAGTTCGTCCTGCACCTCTTTAGACTGCTGCTCATAAACCGCGTTCGCCGCCGTTTCGATGGCCCCTTCAAGTCCACCCAAAACTTCTTTATACTCGTTGATAAGTAATATATTTTTGGATTCATCCCGGCGCTTGAACAACTCATCCAGAGTGAACTCTAAAAGCGGCAGGGATCCAGGATGAGAAGCAGCGGCCTTTTCCAACACGTCAGCCAAGTCTTCATCCGTCTCGGTCCGATGCTCGAAACTCAATCCTGCTGCTTTGGCCGGCCCCTGGATAATCTCTCGAATCTCAGCCTGCCCCGGCTGCGCCAAATCATACATTCCGCCTGCTTCCTTGAGAGCCAGCAATTTCGGGATGGCCTGAAACGCTTGATATTTATCGCTGCGCATGGCGGCCAGGACCCAGGTATGGCGGCTTCTGGCCAGGCTGGAAAGCAAATCTATGAAACACGATTGTTGCTTTTCTGGCAGGTGAAAAATCTCCTCGAATTGATCGACCACCAAAATCAGACCAGTGGCCACGTCCCGTTCGAATTCTTCCTTGGCTTTGATTGAGCCGGCCCATCGCTCCAAGGCCCGGCCCACCGCCCGGACGGCGCGGTCGGGATGCGCCCGGAAGTCGTCAGCCAACTCTTCCGGCGTCCGGGCGTCCCCCTGAACCAGCTCGGGCAGCACCTCAGCATCGAACAACGCCTCAGCCAAACCCAATAGCGCGTCCTCCCCCCATTCAGACGGCCGGACTACGCAGCATCGCCAGCGATCGTATTGGGGGACCGCGCCCGGCTTGAGCAGCCGCGGAATCACACCGGCCCGGACCAGCGACGACTTGCCGCTCCCGCTCATGCCCAGGACCAGAAGAAATGCGCACCCCCTCATGGCGCTGGCCGTCAAACGGGCCCGAACCTGCTCGATGGCGCGCCTGCGGCCGAAAAACACCGCGGCGTGCTCCTCATCAAAAGCCTCCAAGCCCCGATAGGGCGAGCCTTTCAGATCAATCGGCCAGACCACCTCGCCGCTCTTGACTTCCAGCCACTGCCGCAAGTGCTTTTCAAACTCGGCCTCGAACTGGTCCGGCGTCTCAAACTTGTGAAAACCGGCCGTGAAATGGCCCTGCTCGTTATGAAACCATTTCTGCCAAAAGGCCTCCAGGGCGCGCAAATCGGCCTGTTCCATCTCGACCGTCTCGGAATCAAAGAGTATCTTTTCGGTCTTGCGATAGACCAGTATGTACGGGACTTCCTTGTCCAGGGCCGCTTCCAGGGCCTCCTCGAATTCATACTCCGTGCCGGTGCGCGCCGTGCCGTCAGGCCGGTTGTATTCCGGAGGAAGCTCGCTGCCCAATCGCTTCCACAAAATACAGACCACCAAGTCGGTCTGAGAAGGCCTGGTTATCTGGTCCTGAAAACCCTTGTCCGCGGTGTAGAAGGCCTCTTCCCAGCGGATGGCCGTCAGCTTGATTCGACCTTCAAACTCGGCGTTCAGACGATCGATGACCCGGCCGGCCCTGATCCGCTCCGTCTCCACGTCGCCGGGTGAGGAAATGAATACCCGGATATCTGACTCAATCAATTGTATCCTCTTTGTTATCCTTTAATCTCAAGTCCGTCCAAGGTCTACGGGATTCATATGATTTCAAATGCTTTTCAAAATCGTTCACATAATCCGGTATAAATTTCAACCCTCGCAGGATTGCTATTGCTTTTTTCTCAGTTTTAATCGCCGTTTCAAACTGGCCTGATTCGGCGTATGCCGCTGCCAACGTATCTATTATATTTGGATTATCGGGGAATAAGTGACTAGCTTTAATAGCAAATTCGATAGATTGTTCCGCGTTGCGATGTTGTTTTTCAGGACAGGTTGAAAGAATCCAGGAAATACTATCATAAAATGATGCAAGGCTATTTCTAAACCGATAATTAGTAGAATCCAGATTGTATAATTTTAGAATAGTGTTGAGCCCGGTCTGCAGTTCTGCTAAAGCTCCTGAAAAATCATCTCGATTTACAAGCAAATTAGCGAGTCTATAATGAAACTCGTAGGCATATATTTGCCATTCTCTGTTATCCGGCTCAAGCTTCAACATCCTTTTACTAATAGCAAGATAAGATCGGCATCCAGACAGAGAGTCCCTGGCTAACTCTAAATCAAGAATAGTTTTCAATCGCTCTGTGGCATCCTGATTTCCGGCCTCGTAAGCCTTTTGATACCAAAATGCCGCATTCGGGCAATCTAGGTCCTTATAGTAAATGTTTCCTAATTGTAGCATAGCCTCCGGATCTCCATTTTCAGCTTGAGCCAGCCAATGGAAGGGATGTGAGCAAGGCCATTTGGGATTCTTTTCATTATAGTCATAAAAAGTAATAGGTGAATGTTTTAACTCTATACCCTCAAGGCACATTCCATATTCAACTTCTATTTCCCGCATTTTCTTCTTAACACAAGTTTCATTTTTTATCTCATAATATGACGACAAATCCCAAATTTTGATGCGGTTGTTATTGTAACATAAAGCTAATAATTTGCCAACTGGTGAGAAAGATAGATCTATTACGGAATCAATACCATAATTTAATAACGCTTTGGTCTTACCGCTTTCTACATCTGATAAACGGATGGCGCTATATTCGTATTCCTTTTGAAAAGCAAAGATTTTTCTATCCGGCGAAAGAGAATGGGGATTGCTATCACCCTTAAGCAGGATTACTCCCCAGGTCTTGCCACTCTGAGAATCAGAAACAAAAATTTTACCTTCTTTGCGCGAAACGATAATTTTTTTCCCTGGGGATAATGTAACCGAAGTATCGAAAACATTTTTTGTGGATAAATTCGCCAATTCCCCTGCAGTCTTGGCATCATAAAAAATTATTTTCTCAGACTTATCATAATAGTCTGATTGGTAAACAGCTAGAATTTTACTATCTAGTGAGAAGAATAATTGCATAGCACATTGACAAGAAATAGCTGCAATTTCATTTCTAGAAATCACATCATATAATAAAATTTTATCGCTAAAATAACCAGAAACACAAGCCAATAATCTTCCATTTGGTGAGAATAAAAGTGTCTGAATCTGTCCGCCATTTAGGGAAGGCTTTATCTGCCTATTCTTTATTATATCCCACAATTTAATACATCCGTCATCCTTAGATGCTGAAGCCATAGTTTTACCATCTGGAGAAAAGGATACGGCATAAACCGACCCTTTATGCCCCTCTAATACAGATTTGACAGCCCTAGTCGATATTTCCAATAAACGGATAGTACCGTCTGAAACTCCTAAAGCTAGGGTTGTCCCATCTGAATTAAATGATATGCTTCGTACACCTACAGGACCTAATACGGTATTCCCTAAAAATATCATTTTGTTTTCACCATATAAGATATCCCAAAAACGGATGGAATCACCTACTGCAGCAAAGATTTTTCCATCCGGTGAGAAGGCCCCTCTACCCCCTGCTGAAAGCACCGCCTTGATATGACCGGTTTCTACATCCCACAAACAGATTCCATTTCTATCTACCTCTGCAGCTAAGGTTTTGCCATCCGGAGAGAAGATAAGATCTATTAATCTATCAGGTGTGTCTAGAACCAATGTATTATTACCTGTCGAGATATTCCATAGGCGGATGGTGCGGTCGTCAGACCCTGAAGCCAATATTTCACCATCAGGTGAAAACGACACGCGAGTGATGCTATCATTATGTCCATTTAGATTCATAATATGATTATTTTTTTGTAGATCATACACAAACACAGTCGCATATCCATCACATCCGTAAGCCAATTTTTTACCATCAGGTGAAAAGGACACGCCTCGAACTCCTCGCGCTTTATCACTCGCGTCTATAATCATTTCTTTCATTCCTGATTGAACATCCCACAAAGAAATATATCTTTCAGATCCAGAGGCCAGCTTTTTGCTATCAGGCGAAAAGGATAAACAATTGACTCGTTTCTCATCCAGACTTCTAGGATACAAAAAAGTCTTTTTAATTAGGCATTTATCTATATCCCATAACCATATTCCACTGCGACATCCTGCAGCCAGAGTTTTACCATCCGGCGAAAGAGATATAAATAATCCCATATTATTCGGCAGGTCAAAAACCGCCTGTGTTTTACCTGATCGGATATCGATAAAACGGATAGTTGCACAGTTACCTGCAGCTAGATATTTACTATCTTTTGAAAAGAATACAAAGTCATAATTATTCGGCGGAATTACATCATCTAAGCCGACTGAAAATAAGTCATTAATATTCAAGCCTCTTGGTGAAGAGAATATTATTGGATAGTACGGTATATTAATAATTTCCCCTACTGCTTTGGCGAAATTATCATTTTTTGGGTCCAATTGATCTAGCCCGTGGAAATAAAACAATCTAGCTTTACTATAATCTTTTTTATTGAAATATTCTTTGCCTTTCTGCATAAATACTAACCCGAGATTATTTCTGCTTTTTCTCATATTATCATGAGCTACTACGCTCAGGTTCCAAGCGTATAATCCTGCCACACTGGAGAACAGAGCAAGAACGGCGAAGAGTGCAGCTGCGATTTTCCAACGCCGTCTTTCGCTACGCTCCTGAGCTGTATGATGGTTGCTGGATCTTTTTATAAATTTGATTAGATCGTTATCCAGGATCTCCTCATGCGTTTCCGCAAGCAATTCCGCCTCGGCAAGCTGTTTCCCCTTAGGTAAAAGGAGATCATCGTGGCTCTGTTCATTTTGCCAGCGGTTGAAAGCAGTCTGAACCCCAGCCCGGATCCGAAGGGCTTCACGGTTGGTCTCGATCCAGATGGCGGCACGGCTCCATCGCCGAAGCAGGGCCTCGTGGGCGACCATGACCTCCCATCGATCCGAAACTAGAAGACGCTCGCTTATCAGGGTTTCCGTCAACTGGCGTTTTTGCGGAGTGCCGGTCAAATTTTCGATCCTGGCTCGGCGGCGGACCATAGAGCCATCGTCCTCGCCTACACTTACCAATTGATTCAGGACCATAGGCAGTGCTTGCTGTGTCTTTTCCGGCAACGCTTTAAATACACCTTCCGCCCGGCGGCCCAGTGCCCCCTCAACCCCGCCCAGTGTTTCATAGCGGGCGAAGGTCAGAGTCCCATCCGCGTTGCGAGTTTCGTACAGTTCCCGCAGCACATATTCCAGCAAGGGCAGGGCTTCGGGATTTCCAGCCGATTCGCTCAGAATACGCTGGTCCAGCGTTTCGTTCTGTTCGTTTTTCTCGAAAATCAAGCCGGCCATGGCTGCCGGGCCGGTGATGAGATGATGGATATCACCGGCATCGGGCGCTCGGAGATCGAAGGCGCCCTGACCCGCTTTGAGTGCCATGAGGGCCGGCGAATCCTGCAACTCCTGATAAAAATCGCTGCGGATGGTCGAGAGGGTCCAGACCCCGCCCCCTTGGGACAGGGCCAGAACGGCCTGGAGAAAACATTCGGCCTCTTCCGACGATATGGCCGGGTGGGTGAATAGTTCCTCCAACTGATCGACCAGCAGAAACAAGCGGCGCGCTCGTTTTGCCCCATTCCCGGTCCCCCGGAGAAGCGGCTTGATCCTCAGATTGAACGCGGTTGCCGGGTCCTGCCGCAAGGCACGGGTCAGGTCGTCCAGACTTTCCGCATCGCCTCGCAGCTCGGGCAGGGCCGAGTCTTTCATCATATACCGCACCAGACCGGACAACAGGTCTCCGGCGATTTTGCCCGGGGTCAGAATGGCATAGCGCCAATCTACCGGTTCAAGATCGATAGATTCATGAATTATCGACCCGAGAACACCGGCTCGAGCGAGGGATGACTTGCCCGAACCGCTGGCCCCGATGATTATCACGGAGGCGCAGCCGTTTTTTTCTCGCTCGCGTAGCCGCTGCAAGACCTCATAGACTTCTTCGTCCCGGCCGAAAAATATCCGGTGGTGCTCGGCCTGAAAAGCACTGAGGCCCATATAGGGCGCTTCTTCCCAACTGCCCCTGGACAGGCCCAGGTCCCGGGTCAGATCATCCATGTAATTCTTGAGGTGCGTGCGCAGCCGATCGGCGAACGAAACAGGTTCCTTATAGGTGTGAAAGGCCCGGATGTTGGTGCCGGTCCGAGCATCCCTAAAATGCTCTTCGATGAATTCGTCCACCAGGGCCCGCTGTCCGATCATGTCCTGAAGCTGATCGATGGACCTCCCTTTTTGGCTTTCCACGAATTCGTTCTGGTCGTCGCGCACGTAAGCCAGGATGTGCGGGCGGTCCCCGCCCGATGCCTTCCGGGCCTCGAGCATCAGGTGGAACTCCCGTTCCGTGCCGGAGCGGAACTCGGTCCCGTCCTCCTTGCGGATGAGGGGACCGAGCGCGGACCCGAGACGGGACCAAAGAATGAACACGGCGACGTCGACGCGATGTTTTTCGGTTTTTAAAACCAGATCTATGCCCTGTTGGAAGGAGGCATCCGCGGACAACGGCAGGTCTTCCCACAGAAGGGTGGCCAGTTCAAGTTGACCGGCGTAACGTTTCTGTAACTGGCCGACAACCTTGCGGGCCTTGTCACGCTCCTCGTTAACGTCTCCAGGGGATGAAATGAAAATGTTGACTACCTTGACCGGTGTATTCATGGATATTCACCTCTATCAGTTGCAGGTCCGGACGAACGATATTAACATGGCTATCGCTTTTCAGGCCTTCAGGTTTCCCGGGTCGGTCTCCCACTGACAAAAGTCAGATTGTCCGCGCTCTCCCGGATCAGGCGGAACAACGACATGACCGTGATAAATATCATGGCTGCCAATAATCCCCAGTGCAAGTCCGTCTCGATCACGAGAAGGTACGCAGTCAGCCCCAAACTCAGGCCACAATGCATGGCTTTGGCGGAAAACACGTTTCGAATGCTCTCATTCAGCAGGAAGCGCTGTCGTGCCAGCGGTGTCTCGGGGGACTCCGCCACAATTCTGTTGATTGATTCACGTGTCACAAAAGACACGGCCAGGGTCAAGAGGAAAAATACAAAAACGGCCTTGCTCGGAGGTGCCAGCAGCCAGTCGTGCAGCATCGACCACTTCGTAAGACAGATTCCGATCAGGGAAACTATAAAGGACGTGCCAAGAAATATCCGTCGCATCTGCCCCACGGTGGACCGTACGGACAACCCCAGACTGGCCTGAAAGTCCTTGATCTCTCTGGGGCTACTGTTGGATAGTGTCATAGCGAACAGAACCGCCGAGGCAAGGGCCTTGATGGGCAACGTGAAAAGCGCCAGTGGAAGCCAGCATAACGACATGAGGGCGATTGCGACAGCACCCAGCGTCAACGCACCGTGCGCCTTGGCCTGGCCTCCCACCTTGAGCGAATAGACGATCTCTTCCATTGCCGGGGCCACGCCGTGGAACTGTTGCTCCGTGCATGCTTTGGGGAGACCAAATGAAAGGAGATACTCCAGTTCACAGTCGAGTACGCTGGAATAGAGGGATATCGTATACTTTCGCTCCCATATGGCCAGTCCATTTCCGATCGTGCCCTTTGTCCGTGAAAACGAGGCATGGCTGTGATTGCCGACCGACACCAGATGGACACCATGGAGTTCGGAGGGAAATACCGCAGATTCCTGTTCGAAGTACATCCTCGTGGAGTCAAGCACCTTACGGTAAACCTCCCGATCGTGCTCCTCGTTTCCGGTGAGTCTATGCGGGATGAGTTCGTTATCCGGACCCACGTTCAAAGTGAAAAAAACATCGATATCTCCAATGCGTCCCACCAGCGGAGGATACGATGTGTCCTCGATCTTTATTGCCTGGTTTGGAAAGCCGTCTAATTGCTTCCATTCGTGAGGTAAGGCGATCTGGAATTCCTGCCCCCGGTAATCATAGTGACGCATCCTGGCAGGGGGGGTAACGTATGCCGGCATCGGGACCTGTCTCCCGAGCTGTTTACCAATGAAGTTCACCGCATCTTCAATACTGCCCGTGAATGCGAATCGCGGTGCCTGATTAAGCTTTTCGTGGCTGATGCTTTTGGTCTTCTCAGCGTCCCTCAGGTCGATATACGCGATTCGACGACCTGCATCTTCCGCGAAATTGATGAATTGTTCGAGTTCATCGACGCAATATTCGGAATCAAAGTACCCGTCACCAAGGAAACAGATGAGGTATTGGCTTCCCCGCAATCCCTGGTCAACATGCACCTGGAACTCATCATAGTTTTCGATCCGAATCATATACTCCGCGAACCACACGCGCACGCACGCGGCCAGCAGGACTTCGGCTACGGTTCGAACCACTCGCACGTCGGTGGAGCGATAGCTGAGAAAAACATCGTATTGCATATAAAGTCCTTTCCTCAGTATTCCTGTCGGTTCCGATTATTGAACAAACGAGTGTACTAAAAAACTCCAAACCCCTGTTATCCCCGAAGCATATTGGCGTCAGAGAGACGACTCACCGGAGGTGATTTGCCCTGGACTGACCTGGTTATCGTGACCGTTGCGGGATCGGCCCTGACACAGCCCCCTGACCGTTTCCCGCGTGGATAACCCCGAATTTTGCAGTTGCATCCTAATGGAACCTCGAACAGCGTGGAGCAACACTTGTTTCTCGATTTCGAGTCATAGACCTCCGGCAAAGCCGGAGGCTTGAATATTGGAACCGCTCAAAGCGGTTTGAATTGTGAGCCACCTAAAGGTGGCGTCCCTCAATCGAACATTTCGAGTTGATCGAGCCGCTTATCCTCAGCCTCCTGCTTACGGATATACTCACGTATTGCCTTCTCATCTCGCCCGACCATGCTCACATAGTAGCCTCTGGCCCAAAGATGCTGACCTGCAAAATTCTTCCGGCGGCCAACAACCGTACGGGCCACGTGGATGGCGCTCTTGCCTTTGATGAACCCGATCACCTGGGCAACCGAATACTTCGGTGGGATGGCCACCAGAATATGGACATGGTCCGGGAGTAAGTGCCCTTCCAATATCTGGCTCTCCCGCTGCTGGGCCAATTCCCTCAAGACCTCTCCAAGATACGGCCGTAATTTCCCGAACAATCTCTTCTTTCGGTACTTCGGAATCCATACCACGTGATACTTGCATTCCCAAACCGTGTGACTTAAACTTTGTCTGTCTTGCATTAGAGCCTCCCTAACAGTGAGCTTTCAGCGGTTCCGATTTGGGAGGCTCTAATACGTTCCCGGATCTGTCAAACTCTGTGAGTCCCCCGGCAAAGCCGGGGGTTTACCTTGATTAAATTAGGGCGTATCATATTGATACACCTCCGGCCAAAAACCGGTCCAACTTTCCCTTTCGCTATGCTTTTTGACGTCTCGTGACCAACCCAACTGAAAAAGTTTGGGATAAAACCCAAAATCAGATGAAAGCAGTCGTCCCCCTGAAACTGCCTTCATATTCGCCCCATCCGGCCTGGCGCCTCTATATCCGTTGTCCCTGCCGGTGTCCAAGATGAAATGATTCTTACACTTTTTACATTGAAGTGTAATTTTGGCCAACTATTTCCGTTTGCTCGGGGTTTGCAGGTACTTCGATTGGGGGAATTATCCGTCTGCCGTCCTTGGTCTGTCAAGCAGAAACGTAACAGTTTAGCCTGCTGAAAAAGGTTGACACAAATTAATTTAAATGATATATAATTAAGCATGATTACATGCCAATACTTGTGGCTCGCGGCCGCGCCGATCCGGCGGCGCCCGTGACGATGACCCGGAAAGAAGCCGAAGCCATTCTGGATCGCGGAAGGGAAGAAACGATCCGGGCGCTTTTGGCTCTGGCCGAGAAGGCTGAAAAATTCGACCAATTGATGGGTCCTCCCGATCCCACCGCTCCCTCGGGCGGGACGCCGACCTACCTGAAGCCAAACCACCGGGGCCGGAAGAAGAAACCAGGTCAGAAAAAGGGCCACCCGGGGAAGTCACGAAAGGCCCCGACGGACATCACCGATTACCGGACTCATTCCCTGACGAATTGCCCCCATTGCGGGACCGGGCTGAAAGCGCCGATCCGGCATTATAAACGAATCATCGAGGACATCCCCGCCGCCAGACCGCAAGTAACCGAGCATACGGTCCACGGCTACTGGTGCGGCCATTGCCGAAAAATCGTCACGACGAAGGTGACCGAAGCCCTGCCCCACTCGAATCTCGGGCTCCGGCTGGTGGTCTACACGGCCTGGCTTCATTACACGGTTGGCGTCAGCGTGAACAACTTGGTCCGGGTCTTGTCCACCTTTTCCGGCTTTACGGTCAGCGCCGGCGGACTGACATTGGCTTGGGCCAAGCTGGCCGAGTTGCTGAAGCCGGAATACGAGGCGTTGGGGCGAGCCATCAAAACCAGCGCGGTTCTGCACGCGGATGAAACCGGCTGGCGGCTTTCCGGCGTCACCCATTGGCTGTGGTGTTTCACCACGAAAACGGTTTGTTATTACCTGATTACGCCGTGCCGCGGCTCCCCGGTGGTCAGGCAGGTCTTGGGCGCCTTGTTTCGGGGGATTTTGATCACCGACTTTTATGGCGCCTACAACCGGATCGTGGCGATGGCCAAGCAGAAATGCTTCTACCATCTGTTCGCCGAATTGGTGAAGGTGGATAAACGCAACAACTCTTTGGCTTGGCACATGTTCCGAAAGCAGTTGTCCCGGTTGCTTAAGGACGCCATCAGGTTGTCTCAAAAGAGAGAAACCATCCCGGCCGAGGCTTTCGAGCATGGGAAATCCCGGCTTCATGTCCGTCTGGATCGCCTTTGCGCTGCGACAAAGATCGATGACCGGGACGCCCAGAGATTGCGCAAGCGTTTGGTCCGCCATCGGAATGAGCTGTTCACCTTTTTGGATCACCCCTCGGTCAGCCCGTATAACAATCATGCCGAGCGGCTCGTCAGGCCGGCGGTGATCAGCCGGAAGATATCCCAGCAGAACCGATCTCAGCCCGGAGCTGAAACCCAGGCGGCTTTGATGTCCCTCTTTCAGACCGCAAAGCTTCAAAACCAAAACCCCATCGACGCGGTCATGGAACTGGCGAAAAAAAAATATGCTTGGCCAGAACTCGCAAAGCGATTTCCTGCGCCAAGCGGCATAGATTTTCAAAAAGCTAACGTGTTACGCAGAAACCATGTGACATTCAAGGGTCAGGCCCTTTCAATTGGGGTGATAAAGCGTGATCCACCCTCGGTTTTTTGAGCCGCCCCCTCGCTCGATCGGTCAAGTCCAAGCCTGTCGGGACAGCAGCCGCTCTCTGCTTTCCCCACGGATCCCCGCTCGTGGAAACCTGCGCCTCCCCAGCCATGGTCCGGCTTTGGTTGGGATAATAACATCAAAAGACAACGGTTTCCCCCGCCAGTTCATGGCCGTTCAAACCGGTTGCCGATGCTCCGGTCGATTCCAGCCCCAGAAGCTGGTTGACGCATCCCGTCAGGACGCGATCTTCAAGGGCCAGTCGATTGAGATGAAAAGCGAGGCTGTGTTGCAGAACGGAAGCGTCTCCCTGGACTTTGATCGGCCTGTGGGCGAGTTCATGGCAGAGAATGGGGAGAAAAAAAAGATGTCCGTCTTTATCGCCTGTCAGTTCTTCGAGAAGCGGATTATCCTTGGCAATGCCGATCAAGAGGGTGTCGGAGTGATCTTCATACCCCAGAACGCAGGCCATGACGGCCGGCCCCATTATCGAGTCGGAAACATTGATATAGTGTATCTTCACACGACGGGGCTGCCTGAAGCGGGAAACCGCCTCGCGGAACCATGTTTTATTGATGGTGGAATGAAGACCCTTGAGGAAATCCACGTACTGTGGATTGGGCGGCTCGGCCAGCTTGACCCTGGTGAGTCCTCGAAGTATCACGCCTCGCCTTTCCAGCTCTTCCTGGCGCTCTTCGTCATATAAAACCCGATCGAGCATGATCAGTTCGCGATCTTTCCGGCATTCGAGCAGTCGTTTGAGGAGATCGGCGACGACACCGATCAGGTGTCCGCCCCATAACGAACTGAACACATAGGTGTCCTCCCTGAGAATAAATGGCCCGAGAATGGATTCTGAAAAATGAATGGCAGTTTCTTCGTCTTCGGTAAACGGGATCACCCCATCGGGAAAGTCAGCCTCAAGCACCCTGCGTATGGAAACCGATTCAGCCTGGTTAAAAGTTGATACCAATGGATAATCCAGTAGATCGTTGAGGAGAGATTTCAGATAGGTCTTCTCTTCCGGAAGCTCTTTGCCCTGGATCGTAGACTCCAGATAACTGGCCAGGCTGCGGACGTTGGCCCAAGCCATGTGCCGGGCGTATTCGTTTTTTTCCATGGGTTGCCCTGCCTGCAAACTCGATCGCAGAAGATGCCTCAGGGCCCTGGCTCTGCATTTTTCCAGGGTCTGTTCGATTTTTTTGAACTCATTATTTCGGATCAGCTTGTCCCGGCCGACCGTTGGTTCAGCCTTGCGGCTCAAGACAATGGCGGATTCATCTTTGATATACGGCCGGCCATAATAGTTCTGGGGCATCTTGTCACCGGCACTGCTGACGAATATATGGTACATGGGCCCTTCTTCCACGGGCAGGCCCCGGAGATAGATACTGATGTGGTCATAATTCGAAAAGCAGTCGGTATCGATGTGATCGTGGACACAGTAATGTACGACCGGATCGCCCGGTTCTTTATCCGGCCGGTCTTCTTTCTCTGGATCCAGCCCTTCCAGTGAGGCCTCAACCCGATGATCCGCATTAAGGAGGGGGTATTGGCCCGCTTCCATGAATAGTGGATCTTTTGGCGTGGTTTTTAAAGATTCAGGCCGCCGGCGGTAGATTTTACCGTTATAATCCACGGCAACTACGGTTTTTTTCATCAAATCATCGAGCGCGGAAGAAACGCGCCAGACCTTTTTTTCCGGCAGGTAAAATGAGATCTGAAAGCCTTGAAGGGGTCCCGGACAATCTTTCCTCCACCAGAGTGGAATCCCGTCTCCCTTGCAATCGTAAGTGATTTTGGACGGACGACCGCATACGTTGGCTCGAATCTCGACCCTTTTTATCCCCAGCGACACATGGAAGGCGCCGGTCAATCCCATTCCGAAACGGCCGATAAATTCCTCTGGATGGTTTCGCTTGGTTGACAGGCCTATGTAATGCAAGGCTTCGAGGTTTTCAGGGAGCAGGCCCGGTCCGTTGTCACTAAATGTGAGCCGCCAGGCATCTTTCTTTTGCTCGAGCCGGATTCGGACCGGCTGGTCTCCCCGCTGTTGATCCATAGCATTAGCCAATGGCTCGTATATCAGGCCGTGCTCGATTCGGGAAAACTGATTGTCCCGAAGTTTTTTGAAACCTCTTTCATGGTCCACGTCAAAAATAAATTCCCTTTCAAGGATAAGACGTTCCATGATTTCCTCCTTCCCTCACGCATGCAAACTGAATGGTCAATACGTCGCTTGTCCATAGCTTTGAGACATTGTCCCGGTCAGAATGAAAGGTGTTCCGATTCCGGAAAGCTGATTTCATCTTCATCGCCCATGGCCTCGGCCAGGAAGGGGAGCAGCCCTTCCAGAGCCATAACACCATGAAATCTATATTGAAGATCAAGAGTCAGAAGCTGTTCCCTTTCGGTCATGCTATACTCCAAACCCGGGGAGAATAATAGTTCCCTCATCAGGTAGAATCCGGCCAGCCTGACCAGGTTTTGTTCCGGTTTGAGAATCAAGTCGATCAAATTTCGAACGTGTGGATTGTTATAGTTAAAATAGCCGCGCGATCCTTTGTCCACCCATATCGCGGATGGATGTATGGCCGTTGCCCCATTGAAAAATCGGAGGCGGGCGACGGATACGTCATTTGCGGCAAAGTGTAAGCCTGATTCGAAAAATTCCCCTTCCAGGTTCCCGTGGCCGCCCGAATGATATGGGCGCAGGGATTCCCTCATGATTCGACTCAGCCTTATCAGATCCTCATCCTGTTCATCCGATACGCAGACAATGCCCTCCTTTCGAAATACCCGGTTACGATACCGGTTATTGAGAAAAGTTTGAAATCCGTAAGGCAGATCGGCCAGACAGATGCACACGATGTTGCCCTCCATTCCGGCTGCTTCCCTGAAATCCAGTACACTTGGCCGCTCATAGGTAACGTAAATGGGTCCGCTGGACTGATCCAAACAGCTCAGAGAATAGGAACGATGCGTGCCGTATCCAGGTACGATGGGCGCATCGAGAACTTCCTTGGGGATTTGGTACCCGGCTGCGTCGGATTTGATACACACGTCTGCCAAGACTTCTTCGATTACCCCATCTTCAGCCCGAAGGCGCGAATTTGGGTCTGTGTAAATCCCGGCCAGGATTTTTACAAACCGGTCCAGAACGATATTCTGGAAGAACTTCGGCAGAAAATCCTTTAAAAAGTCGGTTTCCCGATAGACCACATTTCTACCGATATTGGTATTGAAAGAAAAACTGTCCAGAATGATATGCATGCCTCGAAGGCAGAACGGTTCCCGACTGGTGAAGGCGAGGCCTTGGGGGCGTTCGATGGGGATGCCTCCCATCGCCAGGGTCAACGGCGCCAAATCCTTGGTCTGGCTGTTGGCAATCCCCAGAGCGATCCGGACCCGTCCCAGTCCGGATGACATATCCACGGTAAAATTCATTGAATACTTGCCAGGAACCAACAAGGGGCGATTGATTTTGCGAGTGCCATGGACCAGGCTGTTTTCCTTTTTTTCCACCGTGGTGGTAGTCAGTTCGGGCCGTATCCAGCAGAGTTCCTTTTCCAGGCATTCATTGGCCTTGTTAACATGTTCCAGATACTCCTCCTCTGAACCCACATGAAACTTCATCCGGACCATGGTCCCATGCCGCGATTTGAGCAGGGCGCTGAGCGCGTCAGGGTCAGTTTCAAACAACCGCCCTGACAGGTCTGACGAGATTTCCAGCCGATGAGCGCTTCCGTCATGAGCGAGGCTAAACACTTCAATGGACTCCGGCTCGTAGCAGAGGAGGCTGAGACGGCCGAGGGACCAGCGGCCGACTTTTTCCTCCTGCGCTTCTTTCGATGAATAAAAAAGCCGCAGATAGTGCTTTATAAAGTCATCCTGGGTCATTCCGAAGCCATCGTCGATAAATTCGATAATCATGGCCTGGATTTCATAACGATAATTCACCCGAATTTGGGTCGCATCCGCGTCCTGGGAATTCTGTCCCAATTCTCTCAAGGCCAGTTCCTTATGGGTGAACTGCTGTTTGATGGAATAGATGATCTCAACAGGCGCAATGGCAAACGCCGGCCTGGGATTTTCATCCAAAATGGGTCCGTTTTGATTTCGCGGGATGTCCGACCGTTTCATCATGACGCCTCCTGCTTATGAATTACGTCTCTGCTTCGGGTTATCGACCGTTCAGCCTGGGAGGAGCAAGCGGCGTGCCAGAGGCAATATATTGATAATCTCGTGAATTATCAAATAGTTATTTATAGATCCCGCGATGTTGATCTTTACGGAACAGCAAGATCAACTGGGGTTGGGCATGGATCTCAACGGAATGGGCTCGGGGCGTATACGGACCATATTTCCGACATTGTGTCCTGGATAAGGGATTCCGCCTGTTTGATTTCCCGTTCCAGCCTTTTTGAATACTCGATTCCGGCCTGGTCTTTTTCGAGAAGAAGGCCAATGAGATAGTTGACTTTCGAGCTGATACTGCTGGCCGCGCCGTAGGCTTCTTCACTTCCGAACCGAAGCGGATACTGGCAGTTGAGTTCAAGGTTCTGATTCAAGGACCGCAATAAGGTCAACAACGCGTCCTGGGTTGCGCCTTCAGAACCAAGGGCGGGCTGAAAGCGCGCAAGAGCGATTCTGGCGCTCCGAATCGTATCCAGCACGCGTTGCAGGTACCGGACCGCCTTCCGGTTGCCTGGACCGTCCAGGTCAATAGCGGGGGTCAAAGGCCGGCCTTCCAGTTCGAAGACGGCCCGCAGGTGCTCTTTCGTCAACCTGGATACATTATAGAACAGGCTGAAGAGGTTGGTAAGAACCATTTTCAGTTCCCGCACATTACCAGGCCAGTTGTGACCGGTGGCCAGGAGATCGAGGAGGTCAGGAGGCAGTTTCCTGGTTTTTTCTTTGGTCAATTTCAGCCAAAATTTCTGGGCCAATTCGGGAATATCCTGGGGATGATCCCTCAGCGCCGGTGTTCTGATCAGGAAGCCCTTGATACGGTAGTAAAGATCTTCTCGAAAACGGCCGGCCTGGACCATGGCGGTTAGGTCCAGGTTGGTCGCTGCGATGATCCGCAAATTCACCGGCTCCTCCTTGTCCGCCCCGACCGCCCGGATTTTGCCCTCCTCCAAGGCTTTCAGAATCTTGACCTGATCGGCCAAGGGGATTTCGCCGACCTCGTCCAGGAAGAGCGTCCCGCCATCGGCGGACTTCCAGAGCCCTTCCCGATCCACTTTCGAATCGGTGTACGATCCTTTTTTTGAACCAAACATCTCCGATTCAAAAATAGTCGAAGGAAGCGCGCCGCAATTGACCGAGACAAACGGATAGTCGGACCGGTCCATGTGGTATTTATGAATCTGACGGGCAACCACTCCCTTGCCGGTTCCCGACTCTCCCAGAATCAAGACCTGAAAATCCACGCGAGCCGCCTGAAGGATCAGTTTCCTGACGAGTATGACTTCTGAAGAGGAGCCCAAATAGGTTTCTTTCAACGCCTGGGGTTCTTCAATGTCGGGGAGCAACCCTATAAGATGGCCCGAGGAGCCGGGGTAACCTCCGGAAAATGCTTCAGGTCGCGGACTTCGGGTGTTCCTGTTTGCCGCCTTGAGATTGACTGCATTGCGAAACGTTCGTTTGACCAGTTCCTCGTACAAGAGATCATTCACCCCGATGATATAGAGATTGCGATCCTGGCGATCTGCTACATTATTCAAAAATGCGCGGAGGCTATATTCCAATTGCCCGGCTTGGCGGTAATTTCCTTGAATGACCGGGATCTCTTTTTTCCCGAGAAGCAGCCGGCTTAACTGGATGTTCCTGTGCTTGAGGCCCATATCCTTGACCAGATCTTCAAAACGTTTCAGGTCATCGATTGACTGTTCCCGAACGACCAAAACACAAGGAGCATGTTCTTCCCTCGCAAGTGACAGGTCCTTGGCATCATCGACCGAAATGGGTATCTGCCGGGACAGTTGCTCCTCGTTTTCCAGCTTGTACATCAAAGCCTCAATTATCATGGGCTCCTCCATGGGTTGATCTGATCGTTGAGAATCTCATCTTGAGGTAAGATCAACCAAATTCTTCCACCGATTGGAACAGGGCGTGCCCTTTTTTCATCCGTCTCGGCTTTGCATCTGCCTTGTCGATGTTCCGTTCCCAAAGGCCGCTTTCAAGCTGCCGCTTGGCTGGATCGACAAGCCTTCACAGCAATACACCCAGGTATCTGAAGGATAACATAAATTTGATAACCAAGCCCATATGGTGAAAAAAAGGGGCTGGCCACCAACGACCAGCCCCTGTGAGTCCATTCAACTAAGCCCTTCTCAGACTGATCCCCGCCTTGGTATGCATAACCGAAAACGCCTCACCCTCTTTGAATCCGAACTCTTCGACCATAGGAGCCGGCACAATCAGACTGCCACGTTTGTTGACCTGTATCTGGCGGGTCTTCTTGTCGTCGGCTGCCTTACCGCCTTTACCTGCAATGGCCGGGGCGAGTCCCTGCTCGACCAGGGCGTCATAGTAGAGGGCCTTCATCTGGGCCGTCGTTTTGAACCCGAACTCTGCCATGACCTCTTTGGCTGGCATGCCGGACTTCACGGCGGCAATCAGTTTGTCTGCATCGACCTGTTTCTTTCTCGGCATAGTATCTCCTTGTCTTGGATTTAATCAGATCCTTCTAAATCGACCCGTTCCCTGAGTTCCTTGCCGGGCTTGAAAAACGGGAGTTTCTTGGGCGGGACCTGAATCAGTTCTCCACTCTTGGGGTTGCGTCCCTGGTAACCCTCGTAATTCTTGACGTTGAAGGCTGCGAACCCTCTGATCTCAGCTCGTCCACCATCAGCCAGTCCATCAGCGATGGTGTCGAAAAATATGTTCACGATCTGTTCCGCTTGCCGGATAGACAGCCCGTTCTTTTTCGCTAGGGTTTCAATCAGGTTCGATTTGTTCATCGCCATTCCCACAAGGCACTCCTGTTTACCAAGGTGATGCTGCCCCGGTAATTGATCCATGATAGCCGAATCAGGACACCGATGTCAATAACTGGGAAACATATTTTCTCGCGATTATTTTTTCGAGGTCGTTTGGAATCGATTCAAATAAAATTGATCGGGAGTGTGTGTATCCGGCACCTGAAACGGATACGGAGGACCAACCTACTAGACAAGCAGAAACCCGGCAACCCTTGCCATTACTGACTTCCTGGCAATACACTTCGTAGCCACCGACCTGTACACGCCCCGATTCAAGTGCCAAGAAAATTAGCAGTAAGTGCCAAAATAATTGGCAGTAAATCATTCTTGCAGTCGATAACCGGAATCGTGGTCATGACCTTTACCATGACTGGATGTGTGTGATCGGGAGCCCTATATCTTGAAGGGAGGTAGTGGCGTTCAAAATTATTATAGCCCCCCTGCTAGCGTTTACTAAATCAGACAGGAGGTGTTAGCCAGGTCGTTTGAATCAGCCGGCGAGCAGTCAGCCGCCATCCCATTTCAACCGGGTCAGTCGGTCAGGTATCGGCTGGCCCTTTCTATTTCACCAAAAAGGAGGAGACGTCATGAACAGAGAACTCTTGGAGAAACCCTTTGCCCCTGAACAGATCAAACAGCGAGTCGGGTCGTTCGGGAACGTCATCGACTACGTGGAAGGACACGCCATCATCAAGCGGCTCAACGATTCCTTTGATGGGCTGTGGTCCTTCGAGATCGTCAAGCATGAAGTCATGGACGACTTGGATGAGGTCATCGTGTTGGGCCGGTTGAGCGCCGGCGATGTGATGAAGATGCAGTTTGGCTCGAGCCGGATTACCCGGGCCAAAGAGACGGGCAACGTGATCTCGTTGGCTGACGACCTGAAGGCGGCGGCGACGGACGCCATGAAAAAGTGCGCCACCCTGCTGGGCGTGGGACTTCATCTTTACAACGGAGACCGGGCCCTGAACGAGAAGAACGGCCAGGGTCGCCAGGAGAACAGCCGGAACGGCACCGAACAACAGGGACAGCCGCAGGACGACAATGGGAACGGCGGTGGAGGACGCATCACCAACCGCCAGCTCAACTACCTTGTCAACCTGGGCCGCAGTCTCGGATGGACCTCGAAGGACCTGGACGAGGAGTCCCTCGAACTCTACGGCTCCAAGATGGCTTACCTGAACGTCAAGGACGCCAGCGGTTTCATCGAGGCGCTCAAGAGCCGCATGACCTGACAGACCGCGTGAACACTGGAATCACGGGGGAGTGGAGATGATCTCTGCTCCCCCTTTTTTCGCGTACCCCAACAAGGAGGAAGATACATGACTTTGAAACTCGCTCAACCAAGAGAGGATTTCTCGGCCCAGCTGCACATCTCCTACTCGCAGCTGAACACGTATCTGATCTGCCCAATGAAGTACGCCCACAACTACGTCTGGGGCACGCCCTGGGAGTCCAAGCCCGCCGCCCTGTGTTTCGGGAAGGCCATCCACAAGGCGGCCGAGGACTACTACCGCAACGTCCAGGCCACGGGAGAAATCATCCCGGCGGAGCAGATGATTTCCGTGTTCGAATCCGTGCTGGAAGCTGAAATCACGGGGGCTGAATTGGAGCTCTCCTACAAGGATGGAGAAACGGCGGGGTCTCTCAGTGAGCAGGGTATCGGGCTGCTTCAGTTGTTCCACGCCGAGACCAAGCCACAGAAAGTCATGGCCGTGGAACTGCCCTTCATACTCTCCGTCCCGGATGTGATTCGTGGCCAGGGCAACCTGTCCGTCAAACTGGTCGGATACTTCGACCTGGTCGAGGCGGACGAGGACGGCACGTATCTGGTCGTGGAGTTGAAGACGTCGGCTCAGAGGTTCAGTTCGTTGCGATTGGAATACGATCAGCAGGCCACGGTCTATTCCTACGCCATGTCCCGGATGCGTGTGGCCACCACGGAAAACTCCTGCCTCATCCGGTACGACGTTTTGCTCAAGACCAAGAAGCCGGCGTTCGAACGCTACTTCGTGACCCGCACCGAGGCGGATCACCAGCGCCTGGTTCATCTCATCAACCACGTCCTGAGGGCTATCGAGCAGAAAATCTTCTATCGGCAGACTGGCTGGCAGTGTGGCGACTGCCAATTCAAGAGGGCCTGCTTCAACTGAACAACTTCTGGCACAGCCCCTTCTCTCGGTAACCGAAAGGCCCGAGGGGAGAGGCTTTTCAATTTTTGGAGAAAGGAGGTCGCTATGACCAAACAGGAAAAGGACCGGTACGAGAATCCGAATGAACTCCGGAAGGTGTTAGTCAGTCTCAAAGGACGAAAGTTCCGCTTGGATTGTGGGCATTCATATCACGTTTGGGCACAGCCTTGGAAACGACATCACCATCTACAACGGCAAGAAGATCATTATCATCTGCTCGCAGTGCGGGTATTGATAAACGCTACTTGAAAGGAGGTGATTCCTTATGTGGGAAGACTGGGAGGACTATGACTTCCGTATCGACGCCCAGGAGCGCAGACGGCTCCTGAACAAATCAGGAAAGGAGGCTGGGAGCATGTGTGATTTCGACGATTTCTTTGACGGGTTCGATGTGCCCGACAACTTCCTTATCGGCGGTGTCCTCGGATTCGTCGAGGAACAGGAAGAGGAGGAACGTCGACTCGAACGGGAACTGGAAGGACTCGACCCGGACGATGACCTGGACGAGGACTTGGACGAGTAGCCGCCCCTGAAATCTGATCAAATCCATGATGCCCCCTGATCAGCTATGGTCAGGGGGTTTTTTCGTTCAGGTCTCCAGTAACCCCTGCCGTTCCAGATTATTCCGAGAATACCCACTCAACCGCTCATCCAACACATCTGAAAGGAGTCATCATGAAAGTCGCAGGACTATTGGTATTGCTGTGTCTTCTGCCGGGACAGGTTCATGCCGTCCCGAATAATCTGCATCTGTTCATCCTGGCGCGCCAGTCCAACATGGTCGGCATGGGCAATGTTTCCGAACTGCCCGAGGACTTCCCAAGACACAAGAACCGCATCTGGAACTTTACCAACGCCTACCTTTGGCAGAGGGCCAAGGAACCTATCGACAGCCCTTTCTATCAAGTTGATCAGGTGTCCCGAGACAACGGCGCCGGCGTGGGTCCGGGTCTGGCATTTGCCGACCGGCTGGCTGAACTGCAGCCAGGCATCCATCGGACTTATCCCGTGCGCAAAGGGAGCCTCATCCATAGACGAGTGGGAACGTTCAAAGGGGCGGGACACCCTGCACGGTTCCTGTCTGGCTCGAGCCCGTTTCGCCTCGAACAAAGGAACCATCCGGGGGATCCTCTGGTATCAGGGAGAGTCTGACACCTACTCTCCGGAATCCGTTCTCTACTGGCCGTTGAAGTTCAAAATCCTGATCGAACACATACGGCGAGACCTTCAAATACTGGACTTACCGGTCGTGTTCGTCCAAATCGGCAAGCTGGCCGGGGTCTACGAGAACCAGGCTCGTTTCCGTTATTGGAAGAACATGCAACGTGAACAAGGGAGGCTCAAACTCAAGTATTCAACAATGGTCAAGGCTGACCACCTGCCCGTATCCGACGGCATCCATCTAACGACCAGGGGATACCTCGAGCTGGGTAGGGAACCGGCTGAGGTAATGAACGTGTTGGCTTACTGATATTGGATTCAAACCACTCATCGCCCCGTAGCCCCCGTGGCTGCGGGTTTTTTATTTCCCTCAAAGACAAAAAGGAGAACTGCCATGAGAGGACAAGATCGTTTTGAAACGTTGATCACCAGGGTTCACCAGATGAGCCAGAACTATCACGACGAGACCGTACCGGTAATGGACATGGAGTTCCAGAGCCTGGACGGCATGTGGGTGGCCGGGAATCCGGTCGAGGTGCTGCCCAGCGCCCAGAGGCTGATTGCCAACCGGCTCCGGGTGCCCCACTCCTACCTGTCCCGCTGCCCGGCGGACCTCCAGGCCCGCAACCTCAACTACTGGATTCAGGAGGAGTCCAAGAACCGCGACAACCTGTTCTGCCGGTTCGATGGGAACAAACTCCGGGCCGTGTTCACCGACCGGTACACGGCGCTGGATCACATGGAGATTCTGTCACGGATGCTGGAGTATGGGTTCAGCCCGGACGCGGAAGTCCACTACACCCTGGACGACAACCTGCTCGTTCTCAAGGTGCCGGACTTCACTAGGACGTTCAGACTGAACGGCGACGGCATGGTGCCCGGCATTGGGATTGCCAACTCCGAGGTCGGGATACTGGCGTTCAGCATTGAGGCGTACTTCTACCGGCTGGTCTGTGCCAATGGACTGATTGCCAAGACGGCCGTGGCTTCAAGGTTCAAACACATCAGCCGGAAGGGACTGGACGAGTTCCCGGACATCATGCGCCAGGTCGTGTACGAGTCCGAACGGAGCCAGGGCCGGTTGGCGATCTCGTTCGAGACGCATGTGGAGAATCCCTTGAGCACCATCACCGCGTTCAATCGGCAGTTCCAAATCACCAAGAAACAGGCTGAGGCCGTGGAGGATGCCTGGACCCTGGAGCAGGGCATGACCATGTTCCACGTGATCAATGC
>Ga0180009_10001658_pt1 | contig 26973 bp, 20 predicted proteins | sample OS_PC_MetaG_FD_123537 | JGI IMG/M metagenome (GOLD analysis project Ga0180009, IMG submission 123537) | Groundwater microbial communities from the Aspo Hard Rock Laboratory (HRL) deep subsurface site, Sweden - OS_PC_MetaG | ecosystem: Environmental > Aquatic > Deep subsurface > Groundwater... | reverse complement strand
TATTTTTAAGTGCCTTCGAAAACTCAAAAAATCACTCCAAGAATTATTCCAACAATCGAAATTTAAAGGCAAACCATTACATGAGCTTCAACTCGCTGGCTAGAAAATCAGCAGACCCTAATTAAACTTGTATTTTTATTATTCCTATTTTTGTTACTTTTTATAACCACTCTAAGTGAACAACATGAAAAAACCATTACCTTTAAAGCTGTTACTGGTGCTTTTTGTTTTTTTTGTCTTTAGTGCAAATTCTCAAGTGGCAACTCCTTCAAAAACCCTTCAAACTATTAACACTTCTTCTGATCGATCCTTCTTTGAGATTCAAAAGGAATTCAATGATTACTGGGGCCCAAAGAATGTAGTTAACGGATATTACGAAGAAAACGGAGTCCGCATAAAGGCTTCAGGATGGAAGCAGTTTAAGCGGTGGGAATGGTATTGGGAAAACCGTATTGATCCAAAAACAGGTGCTTTTCCAACAATTGGTCGTGCAGAAATATTTTTACAGCTGCAACAAGCAAATAGTTCAAGAAGTGCTGCTGGAAATTGGCAATCTCTTGGTCCTTCAACCAGCCCCGGTGGTTACGCGGGGTTAGGTCGAATAAATGTGGTAGGTTTCCGCCCCGGAGACAACAATACCTTGTATGCCGGTGCGCCCTCAGGCGGCTTATGGAAAACCACCGATGGAGGAAGTAACTGGTCTGTTTTAACGGATGAAAATGCTGTTTTAGGTGTTAGCGATGTGGTTGTTATTGCTGGTGGGACTACGGCCACAGATGTAGTCTATATTGCAACTGGCGATCGAGATGGAGGTAGTATGCATAGCTTGAGTGGAGGCCAGTATAGGGATAATAATTCCATAGGTGTCTTAAAGTCTATAGATGGAGGTAGTACTTGGTCAACTACTGGTTTAACTTTTACCACCAGCTCACAAAGATCGACAAATCGTTTATTGGTTGATCCAAACAACAGCTCAACACTTTATGCGGCAACCTCCGTTGGCCTGTATAAAACTACTGATGGCGGTACAACCTGGCCAAGTTTATGGACTGGAGCCGAATTTATTAGTATGGAATTTAAGCCCGGAGATCCTAATACCATGTATGGCGCAACCAGGGGAGGAACAATCTACCTGTCCACAAATTCAGGTACATCATGGACATCAGTTGCAACAACTGCCGGGTCACGGGTTCAGCTGGCCGTTTCTGCTAATGATCCTACGGTAGTTTATGCTGTAGCCAATGCCAGCAATGGTTTGGATGGTATATATAAATCAACAAACAGTGGCGCTTCTTATACCAAAGTTTTCGATGGTAGCATTTCAGGAAATAACTTGTTGGGATATGAATGCGATGGAACTGGCACAGCCACTCAAGGAACCTATGACTTGTGTATTGCTGCTGATCCAAATAATGCTGATATTGTTTTTGTTGGTGGGATTAATACATGGAAGTCAACAAATGGTGGTACTTCATGGGCAATTAATACCATATGGGCATCGGGGAATTATCCCGGTTGTCCAGCTGTTGAAACGCATGCTGATAAACACTTTCTAGGTTTTCAAAATGGAACGACTACTTTATTCGAAGGTAATGATGGAGGTGTATACAAAACAACCAATTACGGTGCAACTTGGAGTTTTATCAGCAGCGGAATGGAAATCAGTCAACTGTATCGTATAGGGGTTTCCCAAACTTCCTCCTCAGCTGTTATTGCGGGTTTGCAGGACAATGGTACCAAAAGTAAATCTGGTTCCACATGGACGGATGTTACAGGTGGAGATGGAATGGAATGCGCTATAGACCCTACTAACGTAAGCGCACAATACGCTTCATATGTTAATGGGACACTCTACCGAACAATTAACAGTTGGACAACCACAACAACAATTACACCTTCTTCTTCAGGTTCAGGTGCTTGGGTTACTCCTTATTCGATTGACCCAAACACCAACACTACATTGTATGCTGGTTACTCTGATGTATGGAAATCAACTAACCAGGGAACAGCCTGGACAAAAATCAGTACGTGGTCAGGTAATACGTTGAGATCACTTGCCGTGGCTCCTTCTAATTCCAATTACATCTATGCAGCTACCCAAACCATACTATATGCTACAACGGATGGTGGAAGTAACTGGACAAATATCACAGGTACACTTCCCGTAGGATCATCATATATTACTTATATCTCTGTAAAATCTGATGACCCTCAAACCGTTTGGGTTTCGTTTGGTGAATACAATGCTTACGGTGTTTACGAAACTACAGATGGTGGGTCTACCTGGACAAATATTTCTGCTGGCTTGCCCAATATCCCTGTTATGTGTGTGATTCAAAACAAGCAAAATACAGCTGATATTGAACTATATGCCGCAACAGATGTTGGTATTTATGTTAAAGTAGGTTCAGGAGGTTGGACAGCATTCAATAACGGTCTGCCCAATGTGGTAGTAACAGAATTGGATATCTACTACAATACTGTATCTCCTAACTTAAGCCGTTTGCGGGTCGCTACTTATGGCAGAGGTTTATGGGAATCGGAATTGTATAGCCCCGCTGCGACGCCTCCTGTGGCCGATTATTCAGCAGATATTCTCTATCCTGGAACAGGACAAACGGTTACGTTTACCGACCTGTCAACCAATAGCCCAGCCTCATGGGCATGGGATTTTACACCTTCCACCATAACTTATGTAGGCGGGACTTCTGCAACTTCACAAAATCCACAGGTTCAGTTTACTGCCACAGGAAATTATACAGTACAACTTACTGCTACCAATGCCTATGGCAGCGATGTGGAAAGTAAAAACAACTATATTACGGTTGGGGCTTTGCAGACTTATTGTGCGGCTTCAGCTAGTGGTGAGGATGAATATATCAGTGGTGTTCAAATCGGAACAATAAACAATCAGGGTACTGCATGGAGTGGATATGCCAATTATACTAATTTGTCGACTTATGTTACTATAAATGAATCCTATAACATAGTAGTCACTTTTGGTATGGCGTATAATGTTGACGACATCGGTATTTGGATTGATTGGAATCAGGACGGAGATTTTGATGATGCAGGTGAAAATGTAGTTTGTAATGTTGGTCTAAGTGTTAATCCAAGTACATTTTCAATTTTAGTTCCTACTGACGCATCGTTGGGAGCAACGACAATGAGAATTAGAATGAAGTACTTTAATGATGATTGCGGACTGCCTTGTGGAACAACTGATTGGGGTGAAGTGGAAGATTACAAAATAGTTGTCCTCCCTGCCACCAATACCTGGTCAGGAAGTTCATCCACGGATTGGGCTACAGCAGGTAACTGGAGTGGAAGTGTTGTTCCAACGTCATCCTTAAATGTTATAATCCCAACCTCACCAGCCGGAGGCGTTTTCCCGGTTATTGGCTCAGGAACCACAGATGCGGTTGTCAATAACCTGACTATTGAATCTGGCGCAAGTTTGTCAATCGCCGGTAATTTAACAGTAAATGGAACATTGACCAACAATGCTGGAAATACAGGTCTGGTCATTCAATCTACTTCTTCTTCTGCCACTGGATCTTTAATTTCAGCTACAAACGGTGTTGCTGCAAAAGTCCAGAGATATACTACTGCATCTGCCTGGCATGGTATTTCTTCTCCGGTTTCTGGAGCAGACTTTAATAGTCTCTATCTAAATGGCAGCCCTGATGTTTGGGCTAAAAGTTATAACGAACTGGATAATTCCTATAGCTACGCGAGCAGTTTGTCCACGCCCTTGGGTGATATGAAAGGATGGATGGTATGGATAGATGGGGTCGCAGCTCAAACATTTAATATAACCGGCAACCTTAGAGGAGGAACAGTTGGCTCTGTTAATAATCTTACAAATCAGGCTGGCGATGCCACACACGGTTACAATTTCGTGGGTAATCCTTTCTCATCAGCAATTGATTGGAATGCGGCTTCGGGTTGGACAAAGAATAACATTAGTGATGGATTCTGGGTTTTGGATGATGCAAATGATCGGTTTGCAACCTATAGTACGGGATCAGGTGGATTAAATGGAGGAACTCAATATATCGCTTCAGGTCAGGCCTTTTTTGTACAAGTTGATGCCGCTCAAAGTTTAGGTACTTTAACAATGACAGATGCAGTTAAGGTGCATAATGGTGTAGGATTCTTCAAGAAACAAAATGTAATTTCTAATTTTATAAAACTGAAAGTGTCGGATGAAAATAGCTCAGATGAATCAATAATACGACTTGATTCGGAAGCTACTGAAGATTTCGATAGTAATTTAGATATGCATAAAATGTTTAGTTACAATCAAGATTTACCCCAGTTGTTTAGCACCGCCAACGATAATATGGCAATCAATGTTTTGCCACTGGAAGCTGTTAGTGTTGCTATGGATGTTGTTGGAAAAGATGGAAACGAGATGAGTGTTTCAATCGTTGAGGCAGCCGATTTTAATCAGGTATTTTTAAGTGATGATTATCTTGGTATTCAGACCAACCTATTGGAATCTTCGTACGGTTTTATCTATGACGCTTCACAATCAGATCGTTTTACAGTTTATTTTACCATTGTAGGTGTTGAGAACAACAAACTTGAAGACATTAAGATTTATGGTTATAAAAAGAAGGTCAAAGTAGAAATACCACTTGAGATGAATGGACAAATACAAATAGTTAATTTAATGGGCCAAACTGTAAAAGAAGTTAGTGCTCGTTCTGGTAGTCAGGAAATAAGTGTCGAAAAAACAGGCTACTACCTGGTAAGAATTATCGGAAACCACGGAAGTATTAGCCGTAAAGTATTTATCCAATAATGACCATAAAAGTTTAAATCATGAAGAAGAAAATATATACTACCTTGATAATTACAGCCATGCTGACGTTCCCGCTTTTTACTGTTGGTCAGATGCTAGGACCCTCTGATCCGGGTGGTGAGCCTATAGGAGAGGATCCCATTGGCGGTGGCGCTCCCATTGGCGGGGGAAGTTTGATTTTGATAGGGCTGGCCGCTGCTTACGGCGCAAAGAAACGCTACGAAATGAAAAAGGAAGAACTCGAAGCGTAGTTGTATGTTGGTTTCGCAACATGGTTTCTGCCTTGTTTGTTTCCGATTAATTAATTACCTGCCGGAATAGCAATAGCTGTTCCGGCTTTTGTTTTAAAGTAAATTAACCTATTCTTCATTGACGTTATCTCAAAACAGTTGTATATTTGAAATATGTTTCATGATTTAAAGTGATGAGTAGTTCAGAAAATATGAATTTTTTCCTTCGGATAGGTTTGTTGCTGACCTGTGCTTTTTTGCTAATATCTTCTGTTGAAGCGCAGGTAGAAACAAAAACCACCGATCTGAAAAGCTTGTCTGTTCGCTTCTCCCGCGAATTTGAAACGGAAAAGGAGCAGGCCATAACCTATGCGCGGGCCAATAATATACCGATACGAATTGAAAACGATAGTGTGTTGATGGTACTGATGGCCATCGACAACAACGGGATTCCACAATATTATACCACCACAAATGCAGTTGCGGCGGCCACTTCTTCTACCAACGAGGTCTATAATGGAGGTGGGGCTGGGTTAAACCTGGATGGAACAGGCATTTCGGTTTGCGAATGGGATGGCGGAACTATCCGAACAACCCACCAGGAATTTGGCACACGGGCTTCTAACATCGATGCAAGTGCTGTGAATTGGCATTCTACCCACGTGGCCGGAACGATTATTGCTGCCGGTATTGATCCTGCGGCCAAAGGCATGGCTTATGCTGCTGAGTTAAGGGCCTACGACTGGGATTACGACAACGCCGAAATGGCCACTGAAGCGGCCAATGGCAATCAGCTCAGCAATCATTCTTATGGATGGGTGAGGGGATGGAGTGGAAGTACTTGGTATGGCAATCCTGCTATCAGCACGGCTGAAGATTACAGGTTTGGTTTTTATGACTATTCGGCACGCGATTGGGACGAGATTGCAGTGAATGCTCCATATTATTTAATAGTAAAATCGGCGGGAAATGACAGGGATGATGTTGCTCCTTCTGGAGGAATATACCCAGATGATGGGCCATGGGATTGTATTCCCCAGCGAGGGATTTCTAAAAACATTCTTACCGTTGGTGCGGTCGACGATATTCCGGGAGGTTATTCCAGTCCCTCAGGAGTTAATCTGGCCGGTTTTAGCAGTTGTGGCCCTGCTGATGACGGACGTATAAAACCGGATATCGTAGCCAATGGCATTGGGCTTATTTCAACTTACAGTTCTGCGGATGATGCCTATGCTTCTTCCAGTGGCACTTCTATGTCGGCTCCGGCTACCACCGGGTCGCTGGCGCTGCTTTTGCAGCATTACGAAAATGTAAAAGGAGCAGGGGCTAAAATGAGGTCGGCTACGTTAAAAGCATTGGTTTTGCACACTGCTGATGAAGCCGGGGCGAACGATGGGCCAGATTATGAGTTTGGATGGGGACTCCTCAACACCCGAAAGGCTGCCGATAAAATCACTGAGGATCAAACTACTGATGTCATTTCCGAACACTTGTTGGCCAGCGGTGAATCGTTTACTCGTGAAATTACCACTACCGGAATCTCGCCTTTGCGGGTGACTATTGTGTGGACAGATCCCCCCGGAACGCCTCCTGCCGCATCGCTCGATCCGGCTGACGCCATGCTCGTAAATGATCTCGACCTGCACATTACGGAGACGATAAACACCTATTATCCCTGGAAACTGGATAAAGACAACCCCGAAGTTGCCGCTACCCGTGCAGGCGAAAACAATGTTGACAACGTGGAAATGGTGGATATTGACAGCCCAACGGTGGCTACTACATACACCATAGTTGTCGATCACGACGGTACACTGGCTTCTCCACAGGCTTTTTCGATGATCATCTCAGGCGATATAGAGAATGCCGTTGCTCCGGTTGCGGAGTTTTATGCTGATAATACAGAACCGGGGGTGAATCAACAGGTGAGGTTTACTGACGCAACCATCAACGCCCCTAATTCCTGGATGTGGACATTTAATCCAACAACGGTGCAATACCTCAATGGAACAACTGCAACTTCGTCTTGTCCTGATGTTGTATTTACAGCAGCGGGAATTTATGATGTGAGCCTGTATACAGCTAATGCCACTGGCAACAATACCGAAATCAAAAGCGGATATATAAACGTAGGCGATGCGCCCTCCAATTACTGTAATGCAGGTAGTGAAGGAGCCTATGGTTATGTAAGTCGTGTCCAAATGGGAAGCGTTGATCATACTTCCGGGTACGCGGCTGGTAGTCCATATTATCAGGATTGGACTGCTATTTCTGCCGGTGTTGCTGTGGGTCATGCCCATAACATAACAGTAACAAACGGAAGCTCCGATGAAACCCTTGATTTGGCTATTTGGATTGATTGGAATAGGGATGGTGATTTTCTGGATGTCGATGAGCAGATTATTTACATTGATAATAACTACGGACAAGGTAAATTTTTAATAGAGGTTCCAGATGATGCCATAGTAGGAACGACAAGAATGCGCATTCGAACCAAGTACTATGACGATAATGCATACGCTTGCGGTACAACATGGTACGGAGAGGTTGAGGACTATACCATCGAGGTTCACCCAACTATTACCTGGACTGGGCTGTCAGATGCTTTTTGGGACAATCCTGCAAACTGGGAGGGAGGAGTGATACCAACCGCTACTGATGGGGTTACCATTCCGGCCTCCCTTAATGTTAGCGTCCGGGTTGGAACTATTGCCAGATGTTTTAGCCTTAAGTTGGACAACGGAGCTACTATAGAAGTAAACGGCACGTTGGAGGTTGAAAATTAGTGTCTCAACGCCGCCCTTGTTTTGATCATATAACGTCCAAAAGGTAGGATTTTTGGTCGGCGGTTATTGGAGTTTTCCGGTAGCCGCTTTTTTTCTTAACTTGTCTTTCCAAAAGGGTTCTTTTCTTTTTCTTAGAAGCTTAAGTGATAATCAGAAACCGATTCTCCTATCAAAGGGAAGTCTGGTAAATGGGCTTGACATTAGTTAAAAAGCAATTAATTTTGCATTTTAAATGTAGTTTGATGTTCATCATTTAGGGTTGTGATAACAATTTTTTTCACTTGAATTATAGTTTGGACATGTATGTTTTTAAGCAGTAGGAAGGGTTATCGGCAAAACTAACGTTTTGAATGAATTTGAGCATAGTGAAAATATTGTATTTTTGAGAAATGGAAGATGCAAATTTTGATAAAGAGAAGCTAATCAAGTTTTGGACAGAAGGTTCAGACGATGACTTTGAAACAATGATTGTCATGTTTGAAGCCAGAAGATATAGCTGGGCCTTGTTTGTGGGTCATTTGATGATTGAGAAACTATTAAAAGCTTTATATGTGAAGACTAATACTGACTATCCACCTCTTATTCATAATTTGTTACGGCTAGCAGAAAAATGTAATCTGGGCATGACTGATGAGCAAAAAACTTTTCTCGCTACCGTAACAGCTTTCAATATTAATGCCCGTTATGACGATTATAAATTGAGTTTTCAAAAAAAATGCACTCCTGAATTTACGGCAACATGGATTGAAAACCTAAAAAGAAACAGACAATGGATCAAAAAATTAATAATGTAATCAGGCAGTATATTTTGTCGGTTTCCGATCAAACTAAAGGATTTGTTACAGCATTTCTATTTGGTTCTTTTGCAAAAGGCAATCAAAGATATGATAGCGATATTGACATTGCATTAATCATTGAGAACCTTAATGATTCTGATAAATTTGATCTTCAGGTTCAATTATTGCTTTTAGCCTCAAAATTCGACTCAAGAATTGAACCCCATCCCATCTCTTTACATGATCTTATGTCGGATAATCCTTTTGCCTATGAAATTAAAAAAAGTGGCATAGAAATCAAAATATGAGGAAGGTTTAAAACGACCCTTACCTCTGGATTCTGGATTTTATCAATTTTTATGTGCTTGGTTTGACTCTTGGTGATAATTAACAATTTGCATCGAATCCAATCAACTGGATTGTTAATATTGCCGGTAAGTCAGTTAACCAATTCATCAGTTCGTTGATAAAAAAGGTGTTGGATTGCAAACAGCCTACTCCAACAGATCGCCAAACAGTTTCGATTTCAGTCGTTCTATTCTTTTTCCTTCTACCTTTACCTGCTTGATGTGTCCGAAATTAGTGGCGAAGTAGATCAAAGGGCTGTATAAATTTCCCGAAAGGCGTTGCATGACCGATTTTGTTGTGTAGAACTTCTTCCGGGCGTTCACCTTTCCCATTTGAAGTTCATAAGCGGTCATGTTCTTGGGTTTAAAAACCACGGTGTTGTGATCATAATACTTCCAGTCGTTGGTGGTAAGTCGGTTTTCTCTTTTCAGGTCATCGTAGGTTTTTGTTCCGGGGTAGGGTGTCAACACGTTGAACGACACGGTGCTGATTTTGTTTTTTATCAGGAAATTAACGGTTTCATCGAATACATCTTTTTTGTCGCTGTCGAAACCAAAGACCATGGAAGCATGAATGAGAATCCCCATTTTCTTTATTTTCTTAAACGCATTTTCCAGTTGGTCAATTTCCTTAATGGCCTTGCGCATGGCTTTAAGCTGTTCTTCCGCCACACTTTCAATTCCAAAAAAGAGCACCTTACATCCACTATCGGCTGCCAGTTGAATCAATTCGTCGTCAGCCACCAGCAACGACACCGATGCCTGGCCAACCCATTTGATTTTTAATGGTTTGATGGCCTTGAATAATTCTTTGGCGTACTTCGGGCTTCCTATAATGTTATCGTCCAGAAAGATAAACCTTTTCGATCCCGATTCTTTGATGTCACGAACCACATTTTCGATGGGTACGTGCCTTATCTTATTGCCAAACAGGTTGGTGACACAGCAAAAATCGCAATTATACGGACAACCTCTTGTAGTCATGATCGGAATCAGACTGAAGCGGCGACTTTGAAAGATTTTTTTGAAATCTTTGGGGACATATTTCCCGAGATCGGGTATAGGGTTGTGATAACTTCTCTGGAGCTGGCCGTTTTGGAAGTCACTGATAAGGGTTTCCCAAACTCCTTCTGCCTCTCCAATTACAATACTGTCAGCATGTTGCAGGGCTTCATCAGGCAGTATGGTGGGGTGAACACCTCCCAAAACGACTGTTTTTCCGCGGCTTTTAAATTCGCGACAAAGGTCATAGGCCCGGGGTGCATTGGCTGTCATACAGCTGATGCCAACCAGGTCGCATTCCTGTTCCAGGTCAATGGGTTCCGTTTCTTCTTCCACAATGCGAACTTCATGTTCTTTTGGGGTTAACCCTTCTAAGATGTACAAGGAAAGTTGAGGCATCATTAGCCCTTTGTTTGTTCTTCTTTCTGCATCGGTTGCAGGAGATATAAGCAATATTTTCATGAAAATGTCAGGTGATTTAAAGCCTCCCAATTGTTATTTTTGAACATATTTTGTAGACTTGTCCGAGAGGAAGAGGAAAAGGTACAGAATGGTAGTCGCACTTGGGCGGTCGTTACAGACGCCGAAATTACTACAAATTGGTTTGAAAAGCAACAGGTTTACCACAAATATTACTTGTCGGTTGCCACTTTTGGGGTGTAATAATGTTTGAATCATGTAACTCTTGCTAATAATTGTGTAATACTTTCTTGTGCGAATAGCTCCAACTTTGCATTATAAAATCATTAAATAGTTCGGTTTAAATCGAAATAGTAATTCTAAATAAACACAAGATGAAAAAAAGAAATGCTTTAATCAGTTTTGCTGCTTTTGCAGTATTTGCCCTATTTTTACTTTCACAACAGAGTTGCAAGAAAGATAGCAATACCAATAACCCGGTATTCTCAGTTAAACTTATTGATGCCCCATCAGCCTATGATGCTGTAAATGTAGAAATAGTCGGAATGGAGGCCAACTTCGGCACAGGTTGGACAGTTCTGGCGATGGGCAATTCAGGGGTATATAATCTTTTGAGTTTTACCAATGGTAACTCACTGGCACTTATCAACGATACGGTTATGGAACCATGCATCATATCAGAATTGCGGTTGATTCTTGGAATCCATAATACAGTTGTTGTAGATGGTGTATCGCATGAGCTAACCACTCCATCGGGACAAACTTCAGGATATAAGGTTAAAATGGATCCCCAACATTTGATTGCCGGTGGTGTATACTACTTATTACTGGATTTTAATGCGCAAAAATCAGTTCATGTCACGGGGAACGGCAAATATATGCTCAAACCGGTCGTGGCAGGATACCTGGAAACTTCTATTGGTAGTATTGTAGGAACAATTTTGCCTAATGGAGCTGCTTATTATGTTGAAGCAACCACGGCAACAGATACTTCCGGAACATACATCAACCAGATGAATGGGCAGTTCCTTATTTCAGCCGTTATGCCTGGGAACTATCAGGTGAAATTTTTTCCAAATGCCGGGCATTCAGAGAAAATAGTACCCGATGTTGCAGTTGCTGTTGGCCAAACAACCCAGTTGGGGACTATAATTATTGAATAAATGAGGTTGACAGGCAGATTTGAATCGCATGGCACATAGCCGGTACTTTTTCAATTCATGCTACCTACCAGAAAATGAACCCATAGTATGTGCAACAAGTAAGTTGCTTTGTGGAAACTTTATACAGCATGCAGATAAATAAAAAACAAGAGGCCAAAATAGACCTCTTGTTTTTTTATCCTCTGAAAACCTTTGCTCCCATTAGGTAAAACCTGAATAGGGCAACTGCGTCATCAGTGGATTTTTCATGCACCAGTGATTCACACGGCACCTGTCGTTTTAATCAATTTCGTGTGTTCGATTACACATAGGAGTAAGAAAGGTATCTGACATGTGTCTGCAAAAATAATTTGTGGACAAGGATACATTGGAGTGATGACGATTATATGTAGAGCACATGGACTGTTATCGTAAGTCAATCACCTGATATAAGTGGAAGAGTTTATGACCAATATTTGGGTTGTTATGATTGAACAAAACCAATCGAAATGGAGATATGATGCCATCGGGACAAATTTTTAATCAATAGGAATCAGGTGCTGAAAATGTTAAAGAATGTTTTGAAAAGGAAGAACACAAAATATTGGATAAACTCTCCAGAACTAATAACCCACTATAATCACAAACTGCGTTAACTGTTCATTGCTTGTAGATAAGATTACATCACCGCCCATTTTGAGCATAATTTGTTTGCTGAGGCTTAAACCCACTCCCGATCCTTCATCCTTGGTAGTGTAAAAGGGAATAAATATTTGTTCTTTTATTTCAGGAGGAATGCAGGGGCCGTTATTGCTAATCTCCAAGCGCACGGCCTCCTCGGTTTGTAATAGTTTTATTGTTAACGTTGGATCCTCTATGTTAACTGACTGCAAGGCCTCACATGCGTTTTTAAGCAAGTTAATAATTACCTGAGCGACAAGTTTTTGGTCAGTTGAAACCATGCAGCTCACGGGCATTATCTTTATCAGTTTTATTTTTTCAAATCCACAGTAAGTGCTTGCAGCCATAAGATTGTTTTCAATAATTTGGCATAGATCAACCTCAGCATATTTAGGTGCAGGGAGTTTGGTGAATTTGCGGTAATTGTCAACAAAACTCATGAGCCCAACGCTTCTTTCTTCTATAACTTTTAATCCCCTTATGGTATTTGTTATCGTCTTTTGTTCGAGATCGCTAATCTCAATGGTGCGGTTTTCTTTGGTAAAATAACTTGAGATAACTTGCGACAGCGTGGTAATGGGAGCAATATTGTTCATTATTTCGTGCGACAATGTGCGGGCGAGTTTTATCCACGCATCTACTTCCCCATTATCGAGTTCTTTGGTGATATCACTGACGGCAACCAGTCGGATTTTATCTTCCATACTGATGATTTCTGAGAGCTTGAATAGTAGCTTTTGACCGTATTTATTCTCGAAAATGGCAGACTGGCTTTGCTTGTTTTTAAATGGATGCATCAAGAATTCCGGGAGAGCCGCATCAATTGCTGCCAATACATTTACATGATGATGGTCCTGTAACCCGGTAAGCTTTATAGCTGCAGGATTTATATTGATTACTCGCCCATTTTTGTTGATTGAAAACAATCCGGTGGCTGATTGGTTTATAATTGACCTAAAATACTGTTCCTGCGTGCTTATTGCCACTTTGGTTTGCTGGAAGAGTTCGTTCAGTCGGTTGATTCCAAAATAAATATCATCGATGGCTCTATTGCCACTTTTTGAAGGAACTTTTAAAGTAGTATCTTCATTTTCAATCCCGAGCAGAAAAAAAGCAACCCATTGGTTTATTTTATTAAAATACCTGATAATATTTATCAGGGCAACAAGGAGCAAGAATGCCGGCAGTAGGCTGATCGCGTAATTTTGTTCAACGAAAAGCAAATAGGAAATAGCCATCGAAAGCAAAATAATTATGACCAAACGAATTGAAATAGATTTGTTGAAATGATTATATCTCATGGTTTTAAGGGGTTAAAGGGTAGGAGGGTAGGAGGGTTGGGAAAGTGGAAATGGGGTGGGTTGACAATCGGGTGTTTGGATGATTGGTTAGTATGAATGGTAAAAATGAAGTGTAAACATTAATTGATGGTTTATCCAATATTTTGTGTTGTAGAAAAATAGTTTTAAACTTCATATGGGAGTCTCTTTTGAAAGGCGTAAATCTAATTTTTTAAAATCTTGAAATAGTATTTCGATTTCTTTTCAGATATTTCGAGTATATAAACGCTTGATATAATATTATTTAGACTTATTTCTCTTGTGTTGTAACCTAAACTTATTTCCTTTGAAAAAACAATTTCCCCGCGAGGATTATATACTTTTATTCCAATCGTATCAAAAGAATTCTCGTGGCAATTTGACTTGATATTCAATTTGTCCGTCATTGGGTTTGGATAAACGGTGTAGGCTCCGGTATTTGAAGAATAGGCTGCCTCAGGTATGGTTACACTTGTGTTGATGCTTTTAGCAAGGTAAGATGAAAGAAAACCTGATGTTAAGTAGATAACCCCCTCCTCATTAATTTCCATTGCTCCCATTCCGGTGTTTGCGGGCAACCCCGTAGTTATCACCTCAAATATTTGCCCGTTATCCACCGAACGCTTTAGAGCGGCTGATGGAGCTGGTGTAGAAATAAAAATTTCCTCGTCACTGTTTACAACAACATCATCAATCTGCATTCCAATTAACAAATCCCAATAGGTTTGTCCATGTCTTAAAACATACAGACCTGAGGAACCCTGAGTGCCAAGATCCCCCCAAGAACCAGCAAAAATATCGCCGGAATTGTTCTTTGCCAAACACCTTACCTGACAATTAAACAACCCTGAATACTCCCAGGTATCTCCCCAATCAGATGACTTATACACACCACCCATATTTCCCATAAATGCCGATAGACTTGCGTATATTTCATCATCCTCCATCATCAAAATATCTGAAATATATTCACTGGTATTTTCTGTAGCAAAAACCAAATTCCAAGTTTGGCAATTATCTGTTGTACGTATTAGTCTTGCACCACCCATCCACAGACTAGCAAAAATTTTATCTCCAAGGGGTAAAATTTTTACCACATTGCCATAAACACCAATGTCATGCAAAACTTCCTGCCAAGTTATACCATTATCTACTGATCTGTATAACCCTTGGCTAAGCTCCGGGTCTTGTGAAGTTCCTGCATAAATATCTCCATTATCATTAACAGCAACAGAATGTATAATTCGATGGCTCAATCCTAACATGTTCCAATTTGAGCCATTATCAATGCTATTATATACACCAGCTCCTGATGCAATATATATGTCATGATGATTAAGGCAAATGGCAAAAACGCTGGAACTATCCGGAAAATAGACATGTTCCCAGAAATTCTGGGAATAAGATTGATTAATGATGCTCTGAAAAAGTATTGCAATTATGCAGATTCTTAATTTCATTTTGTTTATAGACAATGGTTTATGCATTTTAAAAAAAAGATGAAACTCCTCAAACTTTGTAATTTTATTTCCCATACCTAATCTATTTTAGATGTCGACATTTCAATACCTTCAACCTTCCCAACCTTCCCTCACCCTTTCCACCTTTCCTACCCTCCAACCTTTCCCACCTTTCCTCACCCTTTCCTACCCTCCAACCTTTCCCACCTTTCCTCACCCTTTCCTCCTTTCCACCTTTCCTACCCTCCAACCTTTCCCACCTTTCCTACCTTTCCTCACCCTTTCCCACCTTTTTCATTCCCAATCTGTATTCAATCATTTTCTGGATCATAGCGGATAGTATCTTTGTTTCCTCAATTACCTTATTAGGAATATTAGCGATCTCAGCTTTTTGAGCAATTATTAACTGTGTTCGGAGTTCGGCGCAGGAAGCCTTTGCGATTCTTAAAAAGCGAATAAATTCATTATTTGATTGACGGTCATATCCTTCAGCAATATTGGAGGAAATGGAAACAGAGGATCTTTGCACCTGATCACGGAATCCAAAATCCTTCGAATTCTTGAATAGGTCATACACTAAAACCGCCATTTCCACCCCCTTCTGCCAAATGATCAAATCCTCAAACTTAGTAATTTTATTTCCCATACCTAATTTATTTTTTGATTCAACATTTCAAAACCGTCTAACCTTTCCACCCTTCCTACCTTTCCTAACCCTTTTCTCATCTTTCCCACCATTTCACCATTCCCCCTTTCTCACCTTTTCCACCTTCATACCTTTTCCTCACCTTTCCCGCCTTCCCACCTTTCCTACCCTTCCCACCTTTTCTACCTTTCCTCACCCTTTCCTACCCTCCAACCTTTCCCACCCCTTTCACCCTTTCACCCTTTCCACCCTTCCCACCTTTCCTACCTTTTTACCTTCCCCCCCTTTTTTCATATCTCATATCTCTTCAATTTATTATAAAGTGTTTGACGTGTGATGCCCAAATTTTTGGCCACATTGCTCATATTTCCCTGCTCTTTTTTAATGCTGGCTAATATCATCGCCTTTTCCATTTCTTCGAGGGTGCTGTTTTGAAGGTTCAAATCCAGATCAGCATGATCGTTGTTTAAATTAAAACTCGATTCACCAAGCACCCTGTCATCTGCTAATATTACCGCTTTCTCGATGCTATGCTGCAACTCTCTCACATTACCAGGCCAGGAGTAATTCAGTAGTTTCTGGGTGGCTTTCTGGTTGATTTTCAGACCCTGTTTGTCGTATTTGGCGGAATATTTATGGAGATAAAATTCGGCAAGCAATAGGACATCGTTTTCTCTTTCACGCAACGGGGGCAATTTGATGGTAATGGTATTTATTCGATATAATAAATCTTCCCTGAAAAGGCTTTGCTGAATCATTGAATTTAAATCTTTATTGGTGGCGGAAATTAGCCTGATATCGATGGGAACAGCCGTGTTGTTGCCTAACTTTGTTACACTCCTGTTTTCCAATACGCTAAGTATTTTGGCTTGCATCGATAAAGAGAGGTTGCCAATTTCATCCAGAAAAAGGGTGCCTTTGTTGGCCGTTTCAAATTTACCGATTCTATCTTCTTGGGCATCGGTAAAAGAGCCCTTTGTATGACCAAAAAGCTCGCTTTCGAAAAGCGATTCGCTGATGGACCCCATGTCGACACTTAACATCAGTTCGTTGGCTCTGTTAGAATAACGATGTATTTCCCTGGCAATAAGTTCTTTTCCTGTGCCATTTTCTCCGGTAATAAAAATATTGGCATCTGTTTTGGCCACTTTCTTCACCATATCCATCACCCGTTTCATCGAATCCGATTGGCCGATGATTGATTGTGTGGGTTGCTTTAGTTGCTGTTTTAGTGTGGCAGCAGTATTGACTAATGAAATATTTTCAACCCTGCTCTTTCTGAGTTTCATTGCTGCATGTAAGGTGGTGATGAGCTTGTTGTTGTTCCAAGGCTTTAGAATGAAATCGAAGGCCCCTTCCTTTACGGCTTTCACGGCCAACTCAATGTCGCCGAAGGCAGTAATCATAATTACGCTTATCGTGGCATCATATTTCTGAATTTCGTGTAACCAAAAAATACCTTCATTACCGCTATTAATGCCTGCATTGAAATTCATGTCCAGAAGCACGATGTCGAAGTTGTGTTTTTTGATTGTAGCAAGCAGACCCGCTGGATTACTCAAGCAAAACACGCTTTCGAATTCTGTTTGCAGCAGCATTTCAAGTGCCGTAAGTACACTTTTATTGTCATCAACGATGAGAATTTTACCCTTCATAATGCTTTCATCCTTTGGTTTAAGCACCGAAATTAACTAATTGTAAACTAATCAAACACCCACTGTAAAATATTTTTACAATGAGAAGTATTTTTATCCCAATTAAAATTTATAAATAATAGATAATCAGATGTATATGTCTTACGGCATGGACATTGAAAGTTGTTGGCTGATCACGTTATTCATTTAAGTCTAACTTTTTGTCAAATGGACATACCAATTAAAAAGAAAAAGGGAATAAAAAAGAAACATATTCTGATAGCAGTTGGTGTTTTTGTTGTTGGATTTCTCAGTTTTCAGGCTTTCTTCAGGACCAATGTTTCAACATTAAATGTGGATAATGAGAAGTTAAGTGTTGAACAAGTTTCAGAAGGCATTTTTCATGATTACATTACGGTCACAGGAAATGTGGAACCCATTGCCACCATCTTTCTCGATGCCCGCGAAGGCGGAAGGGTGGAAGAAAAAGTGGCTGAAGAAGGTGAAGTTTTAAAAAAAGGGGACATCATTTTACGATTAAGTAACCCTGATTTAAGCCTGAGTATCCTTAACAGCGAATCTCAGCTAGCCGAAAAAAGCAATTTTCTCAGAAATACCATGGTAACTATGGAGCAGGAAAAACTACAGATAAAGAGAGAGTTACTTAACCTGGAATATGACATTGTACGTAAAAAAAGGAAATATGATCATAACAAATCTTTCTATGCCAACGATTTGATTTCCAGGGATGAGTTTCTTGAATCAGAAGAAAATTATCATTTTGCCAAAAGGAGTTACGAACTATATATGGAACGTCAGAAGCAAGACAGTATTTTTCGTTCCATACAGATTATGCAAATGGAGGATAATCTGCATAATATGAATTTGAACCTGACTTTGGTTCGGCAACGTCAGGATAACTTAAATGTGGTGGCCCCCATCGATGGTCAACTTACCGTGTTGGATGCCGAAATCGGACAATTAATTCCCAAAGGAGGAAGGATTGGTCAAATTCATGTCCTAACTTCATTTAAGGTAGTTGCTCAAATCGACGAACATTACATCGACAAGGTGAAGGTTGGCTTAAAGGCTATACTGGAACGACAGGATCAGGAGTATCAACTTAAAATACGAAAAGTACTTCCTGATGTTCGGGATGGTAAGTTTTCGGTTGAGATGGTTTTTGAGGGCGAAATGCCAGAAAACATGCGCACCGGTCAGACCTACTACGCACGCTTGCAACTGGGAAGTCCACAAAAAGCGTTGCTACTACCCAAAGGTAATTTTTATCAAAAAACCGGTGGTCAGTGGATTTTTGTTGTGTCAGAAGATGGGAAATCTGCTGGAAAGCGATTCATAAAAATTGGAAGACAGAATCCTAAATATTATGAATTGCTCGAAGGGATAACTCCCGGAGAGAAAGTAATAGTATCAGGTTACGATAGTTTTGGAGATAACGAACGGTTGGAATGGTAAGGTAGCGGTTAAAATTATGACTTAAAATATCAAACAATGAAAAAATCAACATTATTACTGAGCATCCTTATTACTTTAACGATTAGCTGTTTTGGGCAGATTGATGAAAACCTGTCGTATGAAGAATTAGAAACGAAAGCAATAAGCTCTTTCAGGAACAACCATACCGATTCCTCAATAAATATTATGGAATATGCTCATAAGAAATTTCCAGAAGAATTTGCTAGAACATCAAACATACTTGCTTATATCTATACAAGAACTAATAATTTATCAAAAGCAATTGAAATTTGGAGAATTGGTATTAATAAGGGATATATGTATGATTTAAATAACCCCTATTATCAAGATTATTACAAAGATAATGCTGATTTTGAAGCACTAGCCCAAATAGAAAAAAGTAGATTAGATACTATGCATGTTAAGTATGAAATAGCTTTACCAGCAGATTATAACAATAAAAAGACTTACCCAATACTATTCGTTTTTCATGGTAACAATAGGAATATTGAAAAATCAAAAATATCATGGAATGCTCCAATAATGAAAAAGGAGTTTATAACCGTATTTCTGCAATCATATATTCCCAGCTCTCCCACAGATTTTAAATGGGTATCAAAAGACGAAAAAATTAAAAATGAGTTTAATGACATTTATGATCAGGTGTTAACGAATTATCCTGTTGATGAATCTAAAATAATTTTTGCTGGCATGTCAGCCGGAGGGAAAAAAGCCCTGGATTTTACGTTGAATAATTACTTCCCAGTTTCAGGCTTGGTGCTAAATTGCCCGGTAATTCCCGAAAATGTTACAGATGAAATGACCAAGCAATTTGTTGAAAAGAATAAAAAACTTGGGATTATAACTGGCGAGAATGATTTTGCTTTAGAAGGTCAGAAAAAGTTAGTAAGTACTATAGATAGCCTTGGAGGTCAAACCAAGATGTTTATCACAAAAGATTTGGGACATTCATTTGCTGAAAATTTCACAGAAATACTTGATGAGTATTTAAGTTGGGTGATTGAATCTGAACAAAATTTTCTTGAATCAAAGAATGCCTATTTTGATCAAAACCCTCCTGGCGATTCAGCAGTTATTTTTGCTCCCGGAATTTTTTCCTTGCCCAATCGGTTGGAATCCAATATCGCTTTCACTCCCGATGGCAAAGCGTGTTACTTTGGAGTACTAGAAATAAAGGACAGGAAGGTTTCGTGCAAGATTTTTCAAAGCACATTTGCAAACAACAAATGGTCAGAACAGACAGAAGCTCCCTTTTCTTTAAACCATAATATTGGTGATCCTGTGCTGTCGGCAGATGGAAAAAAACTCTACTTCAATAAAGAAGGTGATATTTGGATGGTTGAGCGCACTTCTGGTAAATGGGGTGCTGCCCAAAAGCTTCCAGCCCCCATCAATTCAGATGCTAATGAGGTCTCTATTACGGAATCTGCCGATGGAGATATTGTTATTTCATCAAGGCGACCCGGTGGATTTGGCGGAATTGATATATGGGGAATAAACCGTTTAGCCGATCAATCGTTGCAAGCTGAGAACTTCGGCCCAACAATTAATTCAATGTATTTTGACTATAGTCCTTTCATTGCTCCCGACGGATCATACCTCATATTTGGTTCATATCGTGCCCGCCGCGATGGACTTCTCTATATCAGTTTTAACGAAGGAGATGATATATGGACTACTCCAATCAACATGAATAGCTGTGGTGCTCATGTCAACAATACAACGGCTCATCATAGTAATCCTTCTCTTTCGCCCGATGGAAAATATTTATTTTTTAGACGTCACGAAGCAGATACTGTTATGGATGTGTATTGGGTAAGTACGGAAATACTTAAGCCGCTTAAAGAGAAAGCTTTGCAGAAGCATTCTTCACGAAAATTTGCCAATCTAAAAGGCGATTATCTTGGTCAAACTCCTCCCGGGGAAATACCGGTTGTTTTTGCTCCCGGAATAGTATCTACCGACACAACCATTGAGCACGGTTGGCCAACCTTTTCGCCCGATGGCAACGAAGTGTATTGGCAATCTAACTATCGCCAAAAAGGAGAAGAAACCCAGATATTCGGAATCACAATGCAGCGTTTTAAAAACACCTGGCATGCACCAACAATCTCTCCAAATATTAGCGGACCTGCATTTTCACCTGACGGTAATCGTCTTTATTTTCTACCATTTGGTGAGAAGAATGGCGAAAAAAACGGACCCTACTATGTGGAAAGAGAAGGCTATCAATGGAGTAGGCCAGTGTGTATGGATCTTATTAAAAATTTTCCAGAAATAAAATATGCGTATAACTATTCGGTCACAAGCAATGGTACATTCTATTTTATTGGCCATGCTGAAAGTGTGGGATCAATGAATGACTTTGGTATTTACCGAATGGAATTGAATAATGACGAATACTCAAAACCTGAATTACTTCCTGCAAACATAAACATGGGTGATGGCTTGCTAAACTGGACACCCTTTATTGCTCCCGACGAAAGTTACCTGCTATTTTCATCAAATCGCCTCAGTCCAGAAACCGATATGGGCGATATTTACATTAGTTTTCGCGATTCAGAGGGAAATTGGACCGATCCTGTTAATTTGGGCGACGAGGTCAACTCTGATCGACAAGAACGATTCCCTTCTGTATCTCCAGACGGTAAGTATCTTTTTTTTACACGCTGGGTTGTAAGAGGAAATGAAGATGTTTTATGGGTAAGTGCAGATATTATAGAAAAACTTAGAAAGAAAAATATTGAGAAATAGACCTAACCAAATGAAAAGGTACTCTTTGAAAAAGTCGCTATGAAAAATATGATTTTAATGGTGTTATGCATTTTTACTTTTCCTGCAATAGGACAGGTAAATTATACTTATTATTCAAAATCTGAAGTTGAACAAGATATGGACGATGCTTTTGAAAAATTGACCAGCATTCATCCAATCTTTTTAGATAATGAAGTATTAGCTGATTATCAAAACAAATTTTCAATATTAAAAGAATCTTTGAAAGACAGCATGACTCAGAATGATGTTTATTTGGTTTTAGCTCCTTTATTCGCATCCTTAAATGATGGACATACTGGTATTCTTGCTCCAACCAATGACCGTTCTCAATACAATAAAGCAGGAGGAAAAGCATTTCCGTTTTTTGTTACTATTAAGAAAGACTCAATGTATGTATCATTTTATTGTGGAAATGATAGCACTCTTTTTCGTGGAGGAGAGCAGATTCTTGAAATAAACGGAATTGAAGCAATAAAAATGGTTCATGACATGCAAATGTTATATGGTGGAAAATCAATTGCAAACAAACAAAAAGCAATAGCAGATAAATTTAGATTTTTAATATGGATGTGCTATGGATTTGATGAAAATTATGAATTGACAATAAAAAATTATCAACAAGAAATTCATAAAATGACAATCCCTGGCATTACCAGTGATGAATTTATGCATAACTTAAAAAGAAGGCCCCATCAGAATAAGGAATATTTTGAATTTTCGATTCAGAAGGGAAAGAACCTTGCCATAATGAAAATTGGAACCTTTGGCGACCTAGAAGGGTTTTGCAATTTTGCTGATAGTGCCTTTGCTGAGATAAAAAATCACAAAGTAGAAAATTTAGTTATTGATATAAGGAACAATGGTGGCGGACGCAGCATTGTCGTCGATTCTTTAATGAACTATATTACAGATAAGGAATACGCACAATATCAAAAAATTGAAATTCGTATTAGTCCTGAATTGAAAGAACGGTATAAAGAAAGATACCCCAATAGATTTGATTGGATAAATAGCTATGCTATTAACGATTTGTTTGTTCCCGAATATGTTTTCACTAAACCACAAAATAATAATGCACGTTTTAAGGGAAACTTAATTTTATTAACAAGCAACACTTCATATAGTGCTGCTGCAACTTTTGCAGGACTGTTCAAAGAATTAAAATTCGGGACAATAATTGGTGAAGAAACGGGGGGGACAATATCTTATTACGGAGATTTTTGGTATATGAAAACGGTCAATACAGGAATCACATTCTATGTTTCTCCAAAGCATTTCATTCAATATGGAGGAGCAGATTTAATGCGTGGAGTATTTCCCGATTATTATGTTGAGGACGAAGAGGATTCAATTATGGATTTTACTTTAGAGAGGATTGAAGAAAATGATAATCAATAACTAATTTTTATGGCTGACAAACGTAGAAGAATAAACCCAAATAAAGAAAAATTGAAATGAAAAAACCAATCAGCATGCTACTTTTCATCATCGTATGGTCACTTTTTGGAAAAGCTCAAAACTACAATGCTGAAATTTTCAATAATCCTCCTGATACGATTCCGAAAATATTTGGGAAAGGAATAATAACCATCGAAGATAGAGCTAAATTCATCTAACATATCAGAGACATGGATAATCGACAGAATAATGAAAGAAGATTTTGGGATAGGTTTGCAAAATACTATGACTCGTTTATAGATAAAGTTTTCAGGAATACGTATCAGACTATTCTTGAAAACATAGGTTCAGAACTAAACTTCAGTCACGATGTCCTTGAGATAGGAACAGGAACAGGGATTATTCCTTTTTCAATTTGTTCAAAAGTATCTTCTATTGTTGCAACAGATATTTCGCCTGAGATGGTTAGGATAGCAAACCAGAAATTAAAAAGATTAAAAATCAAAAACATAGATTTTCAAATTCAGGATTCATACAATCTAACATTCCCTGATAAAACGTTTGATGTAATTATCGCTTCTAATTTGCTCCATTTACTCTACGATCCGGAGAAACCGATAAATGAGATCAAAAGGGTAATGAAAGACAATGGAATATTTATTGCTCCGACACTTTGTGTTGGTGAAAATACAAAAAGTAAAATTATTGCAACAATAATTGCTTCATTGAGTGGAATTAAGGTTGTTAATAAATGGAGTTATAAAAATTTTCTAAATATGTTAACCAATAATGGATTGACCATTTATAAGGTGCTAAGAATTGAGGATAGATTGCTAACAACTTATGTTGTGATGAAGAAATGACTAAGCACTCTACTGAATACGAAATATGTTACAAAATAAAACTGAATTAAAACAAATATAGGTGTTTAGTAGATCTTGAAAAAAAGTTTTTAATACGTAGAAGGTTAGCCGCAATAAGTTTTAAAGATAAAAAAGCCAAAAAATGGACATAGGAAATTACATCGGCATTACATCATTAACTGAGGAAAGAAAGAAACCCTTGATTTATGCAGTTATATTTTTCATTGTTTTCTTCTGTGGGCTTATTCTTGGTTCAGAAATACAAAAACTATTGAACCTGGATTTAGAGATGGGATGGGGACAGGATATTGTAAGCACCACAGCAATACTTCTTTTAGCCCTCCTTTTCAAAGCACCTAAACAACTATTGGCATTAGAAAAACCAAAAGATAAAAATTGGTTGAAATACACGATTATTATTGGTGTTGCAATTGCTTTATGGAATTTTACCAATCAGATTTTATCCAATGATCCAAATTTCCACCGTGGCCTTGAGTACTATCTATTTGAGCTAACGATGCCAAGCCTTGCAGAAGAAATTGGTTTAAGAGGTGCAGTACTTGGTTTTTTATTGTACTATGCTAAGCAATCCGGTTTTTCGAACGCTAAAATCTGGCTAATTATAGTCATCCTGGCGATGCTTTTTGGAATTGCACATCTATTTGGTGCGGAAAGTTTTGTAGAAGGATTAAAAGCATTTTTTATGACCTTTTTTGCCGGACTCGGCTTAAGTTGGTTGAGAATCAAGACAGCTTCAATATTTCCCGGAATAATTGCACACAGTATAATGAATATTTTTGATAATATATTGGGGTATTTATTGTGATAATGACAATCTACTTACATAAACTTAATTCTTAAAATAATATGAAAATGAAAAAAGTAATTTTATTATCCCTGGTTATTTTCTTGTCATTCAGCGCCTTATTCGCGCAAGATGAGCAATCGAAAGAGAAAGAACTGATTAAACAAGTTATCCAGACTGCCTATGTTGATGGCCTGTGTAACAATGCCGATGAAGACGCTATTAAAAAAGGTTTTCATCCCGGTTTTGAATTATTGAGTGCCGGAAAGGGAAACACCATGTGGAAACTTCCCATTTATAATTGGATAGAAATAGCTAAAGAGGGTGAGGGAAAAGGCAATAAATACTCCTTTCAAAATGAGTACACCACAGTGAAGTTTTTGTTCATTGATATTGCAGGAAATGTAGCTGTAGCCAAAATCGAATTCTACGAAGGAGAAGAACTGAATTATATTGATTACCTGTCGCTTATAAAGTTTGAAGACGGTTGGAAAATTGTGAATAAAATAGCTCATCGGGTAGAAAAAGAAGACAAATAGAATGCCTATTTGTTATGCAAATACTAGACCTATGAAAAAACAAATTCTAATTTTATTACTATTCATTGCAATGGGATGCAATGACACGCAAATGGAAAATGAAAAAGATCAATTTCCTGAATTAACGGGTAAGTATGTAGGGCAAAAAGTACCTGGACTGACTCCGGAAATTTTTGCGCCCAATATTGTATCAACCGGAATGTCAGAAATAAATGCTTGTTTTTCTCCCGATTACACTGAATTTTTATTCTCTGTAGTTATGCCCGGCAATAATTTCGTGATTATGTCCATGAAATACAACGGGCAGCAATGGTCAGCTCCGGAAGTTGCCAGTTTTTCGGGCGAATATTCCGAAGCAGACCCCTTTATTACGGCTGATGGAAAATATTTGTACTATGTGTCCAAACGCCCCATCGATAGCCTGCAAACACCAAAAACAGATTGGGATATCTGGCGCGTGGAAAATAGCAATGGGGAATGGACAACCCCGGAACACTTAGACTCTGACGTTAATTCCGACAAGGATGATATTTATCCTTGCCTGACAAAGGACGGAACTTTATACTTTTCATCAGGAAGAGGGGGCGGAAATAACCGGGACATCTATTACGCCAAAAGCAATGGAAATGGTTTCGAGCCTTGCGTTAAATTAGGTGAAACGATTAACAAATACTGGGAAGGAGATCTTTTCATTTCACCGGATGAAGAGTACATGATCTTAAGAACTTATGGAAGACCTGCCGGCAATGGTTTGTACATTACATTCAACAGCAACGGCGAATGGAGTACACCTCAGAATATGGGTGAAGAAATTAATAAAACCGGGAATGAATTTTGCCCAATGCTTGATCCGGATGGCAAGTATTTTTTCTTTACATCAAGCCAAATTACAACACAAGAAAAGTCAGGTGAAAAATTAACCTATCAAAAAATCAAAGATGAATTCATCTACTCATACAAACATCCGGGTATGGGTAGAAATGATATTTTTTGGGTGGATAGCAAGATCATTGATAAGTATAATAAAAACTAAAATCATTCATATCATGAGCTTTTTAAATAAAATACCAGTTCTATTAATTGCCGTATCAATAAGTGTTACATCTCATGCCCAAACAACTGATAATGATAAGACAAACAAGGATGAAGTTGTGAAGGTACTGCAACAATTTCAAAATGGATATACCAACAGAGATACTTTAGACATTGATGAATTTCTTACCATGTTTTCAGATGACATAGTTTATATGGGGATTGCTTCGCATGAGTTCTTTAAGGGAAAAGAAAGTGTTCGGAAATTGACCATCTGGGATTGGGAAAAATGGTTTGATTTAAAAATACCCTCTGAGAAAGCAAATATTCGAATAGATAATAATGTAGCATGGTTTGAGGTTGTGGGAGAATCTGGTCCATGGAGAAATGGGAAAACTTATGAAATACGTATGGTGGGGTCATTAATAAAAAAAGACAAATGGCTATTTAAGCAGATATGCTTTTCATACCCGGCACCATTGAAAGAGGTAGAATAATAATACATAACATACATAAACAGATAAAAATGAAAATATTAAAAAGCATCACTGTGATAATACTAGTGTTTTTCACAATCACAGTTAAGAGTCAAACAGCTAATGACAGCATACAAATAAGACAAGCTGCTCTGGATTACATTGAAGGTTGGTTCTACAAGGATGCTGGTAGGGTTGATAAAGCTGTCCATTTCGAATTTGTAAAAAGAAGTATTCATACGGTTGATAGCATTGACTTCTTAGGAACTATCAATAAATCCCGCATGGATTTTATTACCTTGTTTCATCAGGATAGGGAATATGGTTTAAAAACT
>Ga0180009_10001657_pt1 | contig 26991 bp, 26 predicted proteins | sample OS_PC_MetaG_FD_123537 | JGI IMG/M metagenome (GOLD analysis project Ga0180009, IMG submission 123537) | Groundwater microbial communities from the Aspo Hard Rock Laboratory (HRL) deep subsurface site, Sweden - OS_PC_MetaG | ecosystem: Environmental > Aquatic > Deep subsurface > Groundwater... | reverse complement strand
GGCCCCGGCACCCGTGAAAATATTGACGGCGGCTGCCAACTCGTTAGGATCTCCTGCATCGCCGATCTCTGCAGTACAGGCAGCAGCTCCCCCGCCCGAAAAATCAGTGTCCAACTCAATGCAACCCGCAATAATGATTACGTTTGCAGGGAAAGCAGAGAGAGCTATCGCTTCGCTGACAGCGCCCGCTGTCAGGTCCGCGTGTCCGATGGCGAATGTGTAGCGCTTGATCAAGCCGTCCTGTGTATCAAACACAAGGGCGGTTGTGTCGAGTGTTATCGGGTTGTTTGTCGTAAGAACAAATATTTTGTCTTTGTTGATGTTGCCCTCTTCAACGCCAACCGTTGTCCCGCTAGCCATTTTTGCGCTAGTGTCCGCATCAACAGCACGAGTAAGGATAAAGGGAGTCCCACCGTCACCTACCTGCGTCAAGGCATAGATCCCGTTGTCCTTGCCTGCAACCTGATTTTGTACAAGCAACCGATTGGTCGCTACCAGAGTTACCCCATCCTGGGCTGCCAGCGCACCATTGGCATCGCCTGTAAGAGTTTTTCCCACCCCCGCTCCCGCTGCTGTACAGGCGGGAAGAGCCGCAATTGTTGCAGCCCGTACCGGTACCTTGAAGGGACGTTCCTGGATCTGGGTGAGAGTTTGTACAGTGTTTGTTCCTGTTGGGGTGTTGGCTGCTATCCCTGCCAATTGATCTGCCGTGGTAAGCCCCGTTATCGCGTGAGTGTGGTTGGAGCGTGCAAGGGTTGTTGCAGCCCCCTCGGTGCTTGTGCTAGTAGAGTCCAGAGTGCTTGCGGCTGCTGTAGAGACTGCGTGCTGATGGTCCCCACGTGCTGTGGTGTTGTTGGTGCCTGCTGCCGCTGCGTCTGCTGCATCGATAGAGGTGATATTACCGACTGTTTCGTAAGTAACAGCGGTTGGCCCCGTGTAGATAGAGAACACAAGGGCGGTTGTGTCGAGTGTTATCGGGTTGTTTGTCGTCAACGCCAAGTTTTGGCCCCCGTTGACTGTGCCCTCTTCGACAAAAACCAACATACCGCTAGTTATTTCGGCGCTGACATCCGCATCAACAGCACGAGTAAGAATAAAGGGAGTGCCCGCCGTGCCTACCTGTGTCAGGGCATAGATCCCGTTGTCCTTGCCTGCAACCTGATTTTGTACAAGCAACCGATTGGTCGCTACCAGAGTCACCCCATCCTGGGCTGCCAGCGCACCATTGGCATCGCCTGTTAACGTTTTTCCAACCCCCGTCCCTGCCGCTGTACAGGCAGGCAGAGCAGCCGCAGTAGCCGCACGAACAGAGTCTTTTCGGTCCCTGTTGCGGATAGTTTCAACAAGGGTGTCGTTTGTCACATACACGTTGCCCGCTGCAGGAGTTCCTGTACCCGCAAGGGCAGCCTTTTCGTCTGCTGTTGGGGCGAGTGCCTCCAACACAACAATGTCGGCCTCTGCAATTACAAGGCTCGCTTCTGCCGTGTCAAGGTCTGTCTGAACAGTCTGTAGTTCGGTGCCAAGTGCGGAGTTTTTCGCGCCCTTGCACATCTCGTTAAGTTTGCGTTTTTCTGCGTCTGAGATAGCCATATTTTAGCCCTCTTCGTGTGGGTTGGTTGGTTTCTGGTGCTTAAAATTCTCTATATTCTAAGAGAGTTCTGGCATATGTAACGGCGGCATTTCCTGAAGCGTTTTGGCTTAGGATACATAAAACAATAGCCATCTCATCAGCTCGCCAAAACGAAACCGTCGTTGTTTTGTAGATTTGCTCGACTCCTCTGAGGGTCATCGCTGATTTTGCAGGAAATCCTGCCGCATAAGTGCCGGAGTAGACAGCAACTATCCCCGGGGATAGTTGCTCAATCATAAAGACATTATCAGTCACATCCACAACACTGGTTTGGGAATATGCGTTGTTGTCTCCATATACCCATTTTACCTTGACAGCGCCGTCATAGTACTTGTGGTAAATAGTATGCAGTGACCGGACGGCTTGGCGATACGCCTCAAAACCACCCCCAAGGTAGTCCCAATTCTGGGCGATTGTATCAGCGCTAAAATAGGTCCAAACTCTCAAAAGATGGGCTCCCGGATCATAACCAGAGAACAAGTTTGACACCAACGCTGCAATGACAGGGCAATTTCTAAGCCCGATTCCATATGCGGTGTTATTTGTGTTTGGTTCCATCTCAAGACCATTGGCAGTGATGGCGAAAACGTCGGCATTGGCTGTATTGTCCACATACCAGGTCTTTCCGTTTACTGTTTTAAGTCCGTCCCCTGCTGCTTTCCAGTCAACGGCCCCCTCGGCTGTCCAATCTAGGTCCTCTGCGGTTATCCAGCCAGAGGAAAGCCTAGTGTCTGCATCTGTCACAAATTTGTTTGCGCCAGAGGGAGAGCCACTTGTACCAGCAAGGGCGGCTTTTTCGTCGCTGGTAGGGTCATTGGCGTTGGTATGGTGCGCTGTAGCTACTCCTGCGTGTGTAGTTATCTCTGCGGCCGTCGCTACCGGGTTGATGGCCGTTGGGGAGTTGGCCGATAGCCCCGCCTTTTCGTCGCTGGTAGGGTCATTGGCGTTGGTGTGGTGCGCTGTAGCTACTCCTGCGTGTGTAGTTATCTCTGCGGCCGTCGCTACCGGGTTGATGGCCGTTGGGGAGTTGGCCGCTAGCCCTGCCTTTTCGTCGCTGGTAGGGTCATTGGCGTTGGTGTGGTGGGCCGCTGCGGTGCCGGTGTGCGTTGTAAGGGTGTCGGTTGTGAGAAACTTATTGCTTGCCGCAGGAGTTCCACTACCAGCAAGGGCGGCCTTTTCGTCTGCTGTTGGGGCCACTGCCTGGAGTGCTGAAACGTCCGCCTCTGCTGTAACAAGGCTTGCTTCTGCCGTGTCAAGGTCTGTCTGCATAGTCTGGATAACCGTTCCGAGGCCTATACTTTTTAGCGCTCCGCACGTCGTCTTATCGAGTTTGTGTGTTTGTTTGTCTGTGATTGCCATTATTACCCCCAAGGGTCTCTATTTGTATTTTTTTTTTGGTGGTGGAGAATCAGTCTAATAGAAAGTTTGCCCGCCTATCATGTCTGCCGTACGATAATCGTCTAGATAGCCCTGAACATGGATGTGGGAAGCAAGCCCGCCAGGCGCCCCCCCAACCGTTGTGCCATAGTGGATATAACGAACAGCAGTGTTGTCTTCGGCACGAATAAACCCCTGGGAATCGCACCGGACGAGAACAGCGTTTGCATATGCAACAGCAGATTTCATGTAAATGTAAGGATATATTTTTGCGGTTGCTATTTGATGGCTTAGAATGTCTAACGACACCCACTCTGCGGCTGCTGACGAAGTCCCCGAAATGTATCCTCTCACATAAACTAGTCGCCCCGTCTCTGGTACGTGTGTACTTATGTCAAGATCTGCGGTGACAGGTGGGGCGCCGCCGAGGGCAATAAGGTCAAAATCTCCGGGAGACTCCCAAAACACCATATCTCCATGAGTATAGAACGGCCTGATAACTCCGGCACCTGTGGCATATACCGCCCCAAGGTAGATCGTTCTTACCGCTTGATAACGGCGCCGAAGATTGCTGGGCGGTGTGCTTGAAAAAAGAAAACTTTCTATCTCTGAGCCGGGCTTGACTGTGCTACTTGTGGCAGCCACCACAGCGTAAACATACCACCACCCGGCACCTGTAACGATTCCGGCACCCGTGGGGATCAGAGTGGTTGACAGGTTGGTGAAAGACACGCCACCCAACACTCCCCAGCCCGGCGTCAACTGGATCTGATCCGCGTCGTAATAAGCAAGCCTCATACCATGAACAACCTGATCCATGCCCCTAATAGGAGAAAGCAGCTTTCCCATATAGGGCGAAGTTGCCGGTGTGTGCCCGTCGTTTACAGCGTCTCCGTCCCTGTCTGATTCTGCGTCTGTGTCAGGGTAGACTAGAAATTCTTTGACGGTGTTATCAATGGTTGTAGGGGCGCCGCCGTTCCAAGAGGCAGGGACTGTTATTTCGCAAAGGTGAATTGATCCCGCTGTCCAAGCATTTGCCCCAACACCGGGAGTTCCTGCGACTACTCCAACGGTAGGGACTCGTTTTTTACGAGTGTCTACCGAGACAACCGCTTCTCCGGTGCTTATCTGGTAGGTGTAGTCTGCTGTAATAGCCGCAGCAAGGGCCGGTGCGTCTGCAACGTTGAAGATTATTTGATCAACGCCCGCAGCGCCTGTACCAGGAGAAAGTACCCAACCGCCAACAGGAACGGCGTTGACCTGAACAAGAAGAGTTCGCCCGTCAACCCCCGCAAAGTTGAGATCCCAGTCTACTGTTGCCCCGTCACCATTGCCTACCGCTTCAGCCGCAACTGCATTTCTTGTAATACCACCAAGAATCACCTCATTGGCTGCAACATCGTCTGACTCTGTATAGCCGGTGATCTCAACTCGATCTATGCGTGGGTTGACGGGATCGGCAAGATTGTCTGTCAGTGTTACGTTGGTAACAATGGCGCCTGTTTTCATCAGAACGCCGCCCCAAACGCCTGCACCTACCGCCATGTTGAAGGTAAAGCCTGCGTTAAATGTGATATTCCAACCGTATGCTGTAAGGGGGTGATCGCTGATCAGACTCCAAACGTTATTCTCGTCTAGATCTGCCGCTATTTTGGTGAAGTTGTAAGGATCTTCTGTCGTCATTCTCTTGCGGGCTTCGCACCGGAAGAGGTAGTTGTCATCTGCTGAACTAGCCATTTATTTTGCCTTACGGTACAAGTTTGTAGATAATGATTGTGCCGGCCAACCTTACGCTCTTAACGATATCGTCCGTCCATTTGTCCACATCAGCCCACCAGTGATCGTTGTATTCTGCGCCGTACTGGTCAAAAGCATCGTGTACCCAATCCTGTGCTTGCCATAAATAGTCTCCCTGTGCCCCCATGTAGCAGCAATCCTCGGGCGGCCAAGGGTTTTGGATGTTGGGGCGGACAAGAGGCATTAATAGATAGTCTTCGGCAAAGCCTGCGTACAATTGAGAGTCCCCCCTCACCCAGATCCATATTTCATAATTAGGGATAACCCCGTTTGTTTGCTGGTCCTCTACTAGGACTCCAGAAAGCCCTGTAGCAGCCTCAAAAACGGCCCTAATTGCCTGGATTGTGCCTCTTGCCGCCCCGGCTAGGATCGGCACCATGATCGCATACTGTGCTTCTGGTAGAGTGGGCGGTTTAGGTGCGTTGAGATTCTCACCGAGAATTAACAACCCGTTCCCATCGGCAACAGTAGCGTTTTGGTCGTCAAGGAAATCATCAATTGCCGTTTCCCCGGCTGTAAGGGCAACCGCCAACCCTGAAAGAACCTTGTATAGGTCTGTTGAAGGATCTCTGCTGTAGCAGTCAGGCAGATTCTCATATATTTTTGTAGGCATTGACTAGCTGACCGATATGGTGTTTGCGCGTGCTACTTCAGTGTTGGTTATAACTACATCTGCAGTAGAAGTTCCAACAAAGGTAACAGTGTTAATGATGAGAGATAAAATTGTTTGCACTCCCTCAACAGCCATTATCTCCTCGGCTACCTGATAGCCAAATACATTCTGGCCCACCTTGTGCCCGTTTAGGAAGTCGGTAACTGCATTTATTGAGGTCGTTGCGGTTGCTGTAAGATTGTAGCCTGGTTCCGCTACAATTGTTGCAGTGACGTTAACCTGAGTTACCGTTCTGGCGATAACGTAGAGGGTAATCCCGGCCCCTCTATAGCCTGGGTCTCTGTCTGTGCCATCGCCTCTCAATCGCTTCTGGACAACGTCAACAAGCTCCGTTGAGGGCCCTGTTGTTGTGCCGTCATCGATATAAACGTCAACCTGTCCTACCCCTGGGCTCTCAATTAGAGACGCTGAAGTGACGCTCTGCCCGTCTGTTGTGTCGACGTACTCTTTCACCTTTACGCCGTCATCATGGGCAACCGCTGCGGTGCCTTTTTGCGCCCTTGTAATCCCTGTGAAGGAATGAGGAAAAGAGGCCGTGCTGATCCCTGTGTAGGAGACGGCCTCTGTTTCGTTCAGCCAGATGTAATTTGTGCCAGTGATTGAAAAGGGGTAAAGGTTCAGATCCTCCACAACATAAAGGGTTAGATCCCCGGCTGCATGATCGCCGTAAAGAGTCACCTCTTGGAGTGCAAAATCAATTGCGCCGTGCAGGATTGCAGGGATTGTCCCGCGTGAGAGTCCCGCTATGGTACGCAAAATGCTTTCTCGAAAGGCAGAGTCTCCTTCTTTGTCCGTCCCTAGCACCGTCGAGGCAGCGTTTGTAACCGCCGTCACGCCAGAAACGGTTGTCTTGATGGTAGTGATTTGGGCGGCTGTAAGATTGCCTTCCTCGCCAGCTTTAAGGGCTTCTATCGCAATGTCTACCGTTCCGCCACCACCAACAATCCCGCTTGCCGTGGTTTGAAAAACAATTTCATCCCGCGCCGCTGTTGCCGGAGCTGCTACCAGGGTGTTGATGGGGATTGTTGCTGCAGGGGTGCCAGTGAAAGTTACCGTACCAATTGCCGCCGTTGCTGCCCTTCTGGCTAGGTTGAAATCTGCCGCCCGGTTGTCTAGAGCCGTACCTGTCGCCGTTTTGATGTAAAAACCCTTTGTTGCCTTCCACAGTTGAAAGTACAACTCATCTATTTCAACGGCCACAGCGAAAGCCTGTGTGCGTACTGTTGCGCCTAAGTTGCTGTCAGAGATGCCGGTAAGGGCTGAGATCTCGGCCAAGATGTCGTCCCGGATCTCTTCGGCTGTTTTGATTTGGACAATGTCCACTTTATACCCCCACTACGGCACTTACAGGTCGTCCGCCTGCTACGCCTACCGGGAAAAGAGAAAATGTTGCTGTTGTTTTGTTGCCGTCTCGTTCGATGTCTACCGTTGCACTTGCAATACGGGGATCACTCTCTGCCGTTACTTCAAGGCCGTGCTGTAGCATGAGAGTCTCCATTGGAGTCGCCTTTTTGCCCACCATGCGGCGCAGTCCAAAGTCCCTGTTCTCTAAGAGTTGCCCCTGGAAAATGGCAGTTTTCAGCATGACAGCCTGTGCAAGGTTGGCTTCTCCACCTACCGATACGATGTCTTTTAGGGGTGTGGCCGTTTCGAGAGAAATGGTGTATTTGCCTTGGCTGTCTGTAATCAGTTTATAGTCCCGGCCGTACAGCCTTTCAGCCATAGAGAAGTTGTCTTTTTTGTCGTCATCCCCCAGGTCTCCCTCCACCCCACTGCCTTCAACAGCAGGCACGACGGGGATCAGCAATTCATCGCCGATGTAGTCGGCAAGATCGGGATCGCTGATGCCGTTCAACAGCGCGATAGAGTGCCACTGTGAAGAGTCCCCCATGTAGCGCAAAGCCATCTTTTGCAGAGTGTCGTCTTCTCGAATGATGGCCCTTTCAGCGCCTTGAAAGTTGTTGCCAAGCAGGCTTTGTACCTGCTGTTGCAGGGCAAGGTTGCGCCCATAGAGTTTGTCGTTGATAACGGCCTCTGTGTCGTCGTCCTGTGTCATCTCAACAGCCTGATCGGCGAACTCTTGCGCCGCTCCGCCGATGGTTTGGAGAAACAATTCAGGCGATCTCATAAGGCGGTTGTTTGCCCGTCGCATGTTGCGCAGGCTGTGAGTCAACTCGGTTATGGCATCGCCTGCAATCGTCCCCATCGCCTCAATTGTGGCGGCGATGTTGCTGGAAAGGCGGGTAACTACCTTGATCGGGAGTGTTATAAACTCGGTGACACCGTTGACAAAAGAATCAATTGCATCAACCAGCGCACTTAATGGCTGGATGACATATCGGTTTAGTAAACTAGAAACCTGTTCTGCTTTTTTAGACAGCCATTCTCCTGCAGCCTTCAGCCCCTCAAGCACTCTCTTTGCAAAATTGACAAACCAACTTGCCTGAGTGCGCTTGTCTACCTTGAAAACATCGAATTGATTCTTGATTTTCTCGTAAAGTTGAAACTGGATCTCGTACTTGAAAAACGTCCTGTTGTCCCCGCCCCTTGGGGTAGAGAAGGACATAGGTTCGCAGTAGAAGTGTTCTTTTTCTGCCCAGTTGTGGAACTCAACCTTTGTCAGTTTTTTAAGGGGGTCTGTACTGCCCACAAGTTGCAAATAGGCATCGTAAAAGTTTTTGCGAAAGTCGAGAAAAAGTTCTGTGCCTGTCTTGTTTTTCCCGTGGTGTTGGCGTGTTTTGTAACCAAAGGAACCCGACAGCGTAACCGTCTCGATGCCCGGCCCGTAACTCTCCCGGTAAGTAGAAAAGTTCGGCAACGGGATCAACGTTGTAAGGGCGGGCTTTTCGCTACGAACCTCGCTAGGTGCGGGGTCAAGATGGAATTCCTTGCGCTGCTTGCCGGGTTCAACAAGAACTAATGTATAGCCGAGTATTGCCATTAATTTGTTTTTTCTTTGTGGGAGTGGGTTTATTTGCCCTTAGTAACAGAAGTCATGTGTGCAGCGCCCCACGTCATCGGCACAGCTGGAGGGGTCATGGGGGCACTGGTTGGGACACCAACAGCCGCGCTTGTGTGTACGTGAAGATTAAAGGCGGTTGCGGCCCTCTCATCAAGCAGTTTTGCAAGCCCGGCGTCTCCTCCGAGGTGAATCTCATATGCTCCGCCTGTGTATTTCACTTCAAGCAAAACATTGCTTGACTCGTCCATCACAACGAGAGGTTGAGTCCCTGTTAGTTGCGCATAGACACCACCTATTTTGTTCACCCAGAAATCGACGCCGTTGATCTGCTTGTGCCATTTCGGCCACTCTGTCAGCGTTTGTGCTATCTCTGTTGCCCCTCCATCGAACCACCTACTTTGTATAAAGGGCCTGTTTGGATCGCCCTCGATGAAGTTGACAAGCACCGACTGCCCCACCAAAAAGGGGTCCTCGCCATCGATAGCGCCGCCTGAAAGGTTGGGGGCTGCGGGAACGAACGGCAAAACATACTCTGTTGCAGGAAACTGGATTTGTAGTGTCACCTGATAAAGTGTGATCTCTCCAGAAGGGTTCTCTGGGTGGTCCTTGGGATAGACGCCCGTAACGTCCCCAACCGTGGGAAGCATAACCGGGAAGTCGTCTGGGTGTACGTCTAAGTGATTTTCCATCTATACGCCTATAATAGCAAGCCGTTTTGCCCACCATGCCTGGTAGTCAGCGGGGTCATGCCCACGAGAAACGGTAAGAGTAGTTGTGTGCGGGCCGGGGTGTGACCAATTTTGCTGGATGCCCGTAATATAAAACTGTTTCCCGTCCCTCTGCCGGGTGATAACTCCACCGATTCGTGCCCCGTGGTTGTAGTCTGCACCGATACGGCCCCTTGTGCCGATAGTGCCCTCTTCAAATTTGTCGTACCCATTCCACCGGGCTATTCGCTTCGTACGATCCACAAGCAGATCACTCCACTTCAACGCAGTTGTCTGCATTCTCACTCTGTCAGCTGCGGGGATAACTCCCTGTTTGGCGGCTGCACTGTTGGCTATTTGCACATATTCGGTTTGTTGTTCTAGGCGCCTGAGTCCGTACTTGCGGACTGAGTCCTCATCAATGATCGGTAGTTTTCCGTTGCTTTGGTTATAAACCATTGCAAGTTGGTCTTTCCCCGCAAAAACCGCCTTCGCGGGGCACCAAAAGAAGTTGTAAACCTTGTCAACATTGCGGGCTAGCATCTCGCCGGGTTCCATACGGTCCTCTTCTCGATACTCAAACCCCCAACCGCTTCCTTTTTGCGCTAGCCTGTCCCAGTCCTCCCTTTCATAGGGAGTTTTGCGCAGGTAGAGATGGATGTTATCATAGGAGAATTGAGGCACATCTCCAAGGGCCTGCGAGGTTGGGTTGTTCAACTCATGGGGGATGTCTACAAACAACTCATTCCAAGGGGCGTCTGAGAAGCGTTTAAGAGTCTGCCAGAGAGGCCCCTCCATCCCCATCGCAGACAGGGCAATAATAGCCATACCATCGGTGATTATGCCAAAATTACGAAAAATAGCCTGATTGATCGGGGTTTGGTCTGCAAGCCTGAAAATGTAGTCATCATTGAAAAAGGTATCTGCCAATTGATGGAGTACCTCATCAGGTCGGCCTTTTGGGGGACGGCCCTTGGATCGTATCAAGTACCCCATACCGCCTAAATTGGATCTGGCTGCTATATGGGGGTGCCAAAAAATCTGATAGTCAACCAGCGCCTGCCCTATACCTGCAAGAGAAATCTGCACATTGCGGCCCGGCTTGCCTTGCGGGTCTGTCAATTGTTCGCTGATGTTGCGGATCATGCCCTTGACATCAACCCATTGCTTGCCCTTGCCGTCCCTGACTCTCACCTTGCAAATGTCGTGCAACCCCAATACATCAAGGATACGCTTGCCTCTCACCTCAACGGGGGCCTTATCGTCAAAATCATGCCCCTGAAGAGAAACCAGTGCTTGAGAAGCAGGGTTCTCTAGTGTTCTTGTAGAGTTGTACGTCTTGCAACTTTTGATCGTAAAGGGCTGGAAAAAGTGGGAGGGCTTGAACTCCAGTTGTATGTCCGGGCCATGTGTAAAGGTTGTCATTTGTTGCGCCCGCGCTTTACATCTTTGGGCTTAGATTCATTTTTCCTTTTTTCAACCCACCAGGCTATCAAAGAAGCAATCGGGCTGCCTCCCTCAGCAGCCCACACCTTCGGATCTTTTTTTCCGGCCATCAGTTTGATAACATTTTTCCAGTCCCCCTTCAAGATGGCCAAAATTCCCTGAAGGGCATTGTTCATGCTTGTTAACAACTGCATTTCAACTTTTTGCTTGAACTTATAGAGATCTTGTGCGCCAGCCCTTACCTGGGCTTGTTTCTCTGCCATACCGATCTTCATGCGAACAAGGCCAGTCCTACTTTTTGTTTTGTCGGCTTCTCCGTATAGGTCACCCTTACCACTCATTGCAGCGTCAATGCCGTCTTTCGTAATTTTCTTCATGCGTACAAGGCGTAGCGACTGATGGAGGGCTATCTTGCCCCCAGAGAGTTTGTTGAGATACATCGCTTTCATTTCGTCGGTGCCTTGTACCTCTTGGTGCAGTTGCCCAAGCACGCGCCCTATGTTGCCTTTTCCTGTGATCCCCTGTTCCATTCTCAACCGGGCCTTAAAGTAGCCAACACCACCGGAGGCAGCGTCTTTGCCGTACCCCATCGCCCGCAGCATAAAGCCCTCGCCTGCTTCTCCTCCGCTTGGCGCGGAGATCGTCCCATGTAGCCCGCCTAAAAGGGCCGCAGTGCGTTGAGGTGATTGTTTGTAGGCACCACCAAGGTTGCGCGAAAGCATACCCACCAGACCAGGGATGAGGTTTGCAGGGGTGCGCTCTCTGCTGTTGCTGGTAGATTGCAAAATACCAGTAACGGCTCGCGCCATTTCGGTTGACAGTGTCCGCGAAAATCCCCCCAGGTTGAGGCCCCGGATCAGGTTGCGTTGAGGATCTGCCCCTCCAACAATTCCACCTGATTGCCGTTGCGCCTGCATGTAGCCTGAGACGGTGCCTGAGTCCATATTGTAGCCACGCATCAACGCTATATTGTGCTTTGCTACGGTGGCCGATGGAGTCCCGGCGGACTTCATGCTTTCTTGATAGATCTTGTGTGTTTCTGCGGTAGAGTACCCCATAGATCGCCCGTATCTTTCGACACCCCTGCGGGAACTCTTCCACCCTCCATCTCTTGGAGAAAAACCGGCCTGTCTCTCTGATCCCATACGAGCTAAAGAGTTTTGAATCAGGGTTGTTTCCCCTGCATCCATTTTACCCTTATACCAACTGCCAAGCCTACTCGCCATCCCTAGGGCGCCAAAGCCCATGGCTAACGGGGCAAACCGAGAGACAAGAGATCCCATCGCACCAGGCGCGGCCCCTACCCCTGCACGACCTGCCTGAATCGCCCCAACTCGGCCTTGTGCGGTTGCAAGGGCATGCTGAGAAGATCGGGCATGAGTCTTGAGGGCCGCGATCTGCTGTGACATCTGGAGGGCGGCTTGTCTATCGGTACGAAGCAGTTTTTGTTTCTCTGCCTCCATAAGGCGCAGTTCGTTTGTTACCCGCTTGTACTCCAGGGCCATGCGGTTGACGGACTGGTTTGTTTTCTGGAGTTGTCGATCATAGTCCTTGGCCTCATTCTTCGAGAAAACTCCCTTTTTTGCGCCACGCCCAAGCACCTTGTCGAGTTTTTCGATCTCTCGGCTGGCTCCCTGCATTTCTCGGCGAAATTGCGAGGCATCGGCGCCTATTACCAACCCTACTCTGTCAGTCATTTATTGCTTGCCCCGTAGTTTGCCCTGAAAATTTCTTTGGCCTTCTCAAAGATTTCTTGCACGTCCCCGTCTGGATCGTCTTCCTGCAAGCGATGCAAAATTGAGTCAAGGCTGTTTGGTGTGGCGCCCATGTCTTCGGGAAACACCTGCCTGTAAGTGAGATCTTTTAACTCAACCGGGTTGTCTTTTGCTGCCTGTTCATGGATATAGGAGAAAATTTGATCTTCTACCCACTCACAGTACAACTCGCCCATCACGCTTTCTCGTAGCAGTGGGTGGTTGCGCGGTAGTTTGTATTTCTCGCACCACCACCGCTTCAGGTAAGACTCCCATGTTTGGAGGTTTTGCAGGACTGCCTTGAATGTTTTTGCGCGGTCTCTAGTCTCGAAACGTGCCCCAGTAGGCGTTCACCTCCGAATAAAGACCCTCAAGCAGTTTGAAACTCACAATCTCTTCAGGGTTAAAACCGGCTGGCGTCTTTTCAAAAGACACCATTGCGGTTGCAAATAACTCTCCGTCAACTTCGCTTCCTGTATCTGGCATAGGGCCGAGAAAGGCACTTTTAACGCGCCCTAACTCGCCACGAAGGGAAAAGGTAGGCTTGCGCATAACAAACACGCCTCTGGCTTCTTTGTGCTCCACATGAAGGGTGTTGCGTTCGTTAGGATCTCTCTTGATAAAAGGAAACAACGGTTCGTCTTTTTTGTCTTCTACTTCTGAAGTAGCCTGATCGTCCATGTCCTCTCCTATTTCGTTTCGATTAGCCGCAAAAATAGCCAGAAAAGAAGCAGGGCGATGCCCACCTAAAAAATGATGTCCATCGCCCTGCCTCTCTTCTCAAATGTAAAGGTCTCGCTCTCCCTCTGGGGTATCGAATTTGCCGAGATAAAGGCAATCTTCAAGGGCAAGCGGTTCTTCTGGTAAAGGGGCATACAGCAGGTTACGGTTTAACGTTATTTCCTTGGATGGGCGCTGCTTTGTAAAGACAAACTTTTCACAAACAAGCGTTACACTTGAAGCGTCGGTCTGTTCTGCCCTTACAGCGCGGTGAGTGTTGGGAATAAGATACTCGTTGTAGATGCCTGTGAGTTGCACACCTACCCTTAAAATACCGTTGCCTGTTGTCATTGCCTGTCCCTCTCCTGTTTAGTTAATCCCTAGTTCTCAGCCTCATCTGTACTCTTGATTGCTTTACCGCGCACGTTGTACATGGTGAGTTGCCCTTTGGTATAAGAGCGGCTGTTCTCCTCGGCCTTAAAGCCTGTCAACCTCTCAAGAGTAAGGTTGTTGATAATGTCCTCAACCTCTATGGTGATTTCAGAGTGCTCCAAAATGCTGACAGGATCGGCTGTTTCTGGGAAAAGGCCCAACGCCTTCAGGGTTTTCTCTGCGGCCCGGTACATCGTGAAGGAGAGATCCACTTCATAGGCTACCCGAACATGTTCAACCGTCTCGGGAGTGCCGACAGGATCAACATTTGCCAGAACGGTTCTCTCTGTGATGTCCATGTTTTGGCCAAGCGGGAACTTTTTGCCGTCGTATTTAAACACAACCATCGCGCCGTGTTCGATATTGTAGTTAGGCATCGTTACCCCCTTATGCTACGTCTTGAAACGGTTGTACTTTGGTGTTAACGAGGACAAAATCTGTCCCATTAACGGGAATACAGGCATACGAGAGAGTCGCTACGTTGCCTGTCTGCTCTACCTGGAGATCGCTGAAGCCTGGAAGTTTCACCACACGGCCTCCTACCCACTTCGAACCGTTGACGATTGCCTCGTCAACATCTCTGCACTCCTCTAGCGCTGTACGGGCCGTGCTTTTGATTGAGAGTGCGCTACCCGTAAGGGCTTTTTTGCCAAGATGCCTGAATTTCACCCAGTAGCGTACCTTGTAAACAGTCCAAGCAAGGGCCGTGCGGTTGGAAGGTTCGATCATATGGGCGTCATCGGTGTTGGTGTAGGAAGTAAGGGCACGAACGATGCGGTAGTCCTCGCCATCGTACCGCGCAAAGCAGATCCCAAAATCAATCAGCGTTGTAGCGTCATCAACAAGAGAGATTGCTGTGTTTTGCCCAAGGGCGGAGATGTTCAGGCTTTTATTCGTTAGGGGTGTGCCAATAGCACTCCCGGCTTGTATGCCTGCTGCCATCGCCGCTTGTGCATACGGGTCGTAGTTGGTATCAACCCCCTCGTCGTTTTCTCGGTTGGTATCTTGGAACCACAGGCAGATATTAGCGCTTTGCAGCGCCTTTGCCCGTGTCTTGATCTGCGCCAGGGTTTCGTCTTTGTCTGCCCCTACGTGTCCTAGGGCCTCTTGCCCCAATAGTCCCCATTTATCGTTAAGATGGGTTTTTAAATAGCCGTGAACAGTCGAGGAGTTGGACGTGACAACGATATAGTTGTATTTGATACCCCTCATTGCCTTGAGGGCGTTTTCCCAGTCGCTGTTTCCAATGCTACCCTCACCACCGCCTGTAAGGTATGTCGCTGCCAGGACTGCAGGCACGCCGACATTCGCAACAGAGTCGCGAGCTGCGTTTACACGGGCAGAGTAGGTATTGCACCAGTCGATCATAGCCTTGTTTACTCCACCACCGGCGTCAAAGGTAACGGCGGAGGCAGCTGTGTGAGCTGCTGCGGTAGAGTCCAAATATCCCCTGATCACCGTGTTAGGGGCGCCCGCTGTGGTAATATACATATATTCACTCTCGCATTTTATGATGTCACCTGTAGCGCATCCTGCGAGAGTAACGGTGGTTGCAGTTGCGGTGCATGTTATATTTGCCGTTACTGTCAGTATTGCCTGTGCTGTGGCTCTGTCCAGATCTGAGCAAAGGTAGGTGCCTGGGGTGTTTGTGACAGCCACCGCCTCATAGTTGGCGTGAGCATCAATGGCCGCTACCAGTTTGGAGATCGTATTGTAGGTAGTAAAGGAGAGAGAGAGATCGTCGGCAGGGACGTTGGGACCGGCTGTAAGAGTTGTAAGGGCAGTGTCACTGATCGTCAACGCGCAAGTGGAACCGCCGAGGTTTGTGTATCTAATAATAAACACTGGCAGATAGCCCAGATTGTCTCCTACCTCGTTACTCTCGCCGGTCTGGCCTATCGTGAGTTTTTTCCCCAACGCGCCGTCTGTTCCCGCTGCTACCGTAGCCGTAATTTGGTTGGCATATTCGCCGTAACCAACACTCGTGAGGTCGATCAGGTCGGCCGCTGCGCCGCTTTGTAGAGTAAGGGTGCTTTGCGTTGCTGGATTTGCTCTTACTGCAATCACTTGTTGGGCGCCGCGTACTTCTTGTGGATCGTCCCGGCTTGGGTTGAAAGCAAAGCGGGCCGCATCAAACAACTCTCCACTTCCAAGTTGCTCTTGTAGGTTGTGGCTTTTGCGGAAGTAGTAGGGGACGAGTGGCTGGATCTTGCCTTCACAGGGGCCAACGATGCAGACTACGCCAGACTCTAAAACACCGGGTTTGCTGCCCCCGTCCAGGTCGATCCTGTTCTGATAAACACCGGGTATGCCGGTTATTTCACCAGCTGCAGTTACTTTTCTTGCCATTGTATATTCTCCCTAGAATCGGGGGTTTTGTTTGTTTTATTGTGGTTGTGAAAAAAGAAAGGAGTGCTACGAAACGGACTCAAAGGGATCGGCTGTTACTTCGCCCCTTAGGCTATCTGGGGCTTTTGCCCTGCTTTGGATGTCCAAAACCTTTTCACCTGTAGAAGTCCACTGAATGGACGAGGTACAGGACAGCGTTGCTTGCGCCTGGTGGATAATGCGGGGTCTCTCTGACTCTTCGTACAGTTGGCCGTCTTTGCCAGCCTTCCATTCGAACATCACGTCCGCCGACGCAAAGTAAGAAACGGCCCTCATGATCAATTCTCGGACTGCTATATAGAGGTCGTCTCTCATAGCACCGTCACCAGTCGCCCAAATATGAATAGAAATTTGTTCGCTGAAAATAGAACCGTAGATCTCTGTAGCTGTGAAGTCGGTATCTTCGTCTTCATCAGTGCCTACGAATTCCCCCACAATGCCGCGTTCTATCTCGCTGTCGCCCTGCCGAAAGACAAACACGGCAGGCAGGTCTTGCACCGTGCGGGGGTACTCTGCCAGTACCGGGAACGTGACTCTGCCAGCATACCAGGCCGCCAAAGCAGCAAGTTCTGTTGCCGTGTAGCCGTCCGCTGAGTAGATCTCGCTGATAATGCTGTCAGTGTTGGCGACAAGGTCAGGCAGGCCGTAATAGCCGGTTGTTGCCTTTGTTCCCTTCAACAGGTCGCGAACAAGTTTTTTGACGTTGATACTACTCAATTGTCGTTGTCCCAACATACTGCAAACATAGCATAAGAAGCGCATCCTACTAAGAAGTATGAACAGGCAAAGGACGGCCAAAGGGCGCAACTGGGCACGCCCCAAAGTTGGCTATTGCCAAATATAACAAGGGCCAACAACGCAACATACACAGCGAAAATTGAGAGCGCGTCTAGTGCTGTTTTTTCTTTATGGGGGTAGGATCGTGGCATCAAAGGACCTCTGCATATCTCATTTCAACAACTCTGTCGTGTTATTTGGGGGTGATTGCCTCGATAATGGCCGCTCCGAAGAGTTGTACTGCCCGGGGGGCCATCTGTTCGGCGGTGGCCTCGACAAAGGGGCGGGGTGGCTGGTTTTTCAGCGTGCTCTCTTCTGTCACCGTCCAAAACCGCACCAGAGATCCAGGTCCGCCGGGGATGCGCTTATACTTGCGTCCCTCTTTGGACACCTTCGCACTGCTACCACCCTCAAGCAGCCTGCGTTTTTTTTCAGCGCCAGACATGCCTGTAATGAGATCGGGAGCATAAGAGGCATCGTTATGGACAAAAGCCGTGTATGGATCGCCCGCAAAAGGATACTCCATGCGAACGCGGCGCCGTAGGTTGCCAGTTTGCACGTTGATCCGAAAGTTGCCGCCACTCCATGAAACACTCTCACCACCAAGATTGTGATTCATCTGTTCGATAGTTTCGAGGCCAACCTGCTTGACAGCCTCTTGTAGCGTGTCTTCAGCCCCCTGCTCAACTGCCTTTTTCAGCCGGTCAAGCAGGTCCATACTTTTAGCGTCAAATTCAGGCTTCATGAACTAGCCATTGTGGACAGTGGCAGAGTCAAAGCGTTCTAAATCCACCCGCAAAAGGAGTTGATTCTTCTTACCCGCCCCGAAGGCACGGACAAGTGGAGCGCCCTTGATAATCCAAACCGGCTTCATTGTAACCAGAACAGCATAGCGGGCCGCAGCAGTGGGGGAGAGTCCGCTTGTTGTCCAAGTAATTGTTGAAACTCCCGCTGTGTCTACACTTAGCGTATAGTCAGTGTTGAGAGTATAGGATCGGGAGATGTCGAGGATTGTCAACACCTCGACAACATGAGGGATACGGAGAGAGTCTACAAGGCCACTAGCAGCCCGAACAACGTGCTGTTGGTATCTGACAGGATCATCCTGCACAACAACTCTGTCCTGGTCGCCTATGGCTACATGAGCCGCTACTGTAGCAGTACAAGATCCCTTCTCCCAGGCTCCACCCATATTGAATGCCTTCTCACGCCGGTCAGACGTGAAAAGCATATTCAAAGTTGTGGAGTCAGTGTATATGTAGCCTCTCTCTCCGTCTGAGCCGTCGCACACCGTGCAAGTGTAATCGTGCTGCCCGTCTTCCCGGATGTTTGGGCATAAAATGCCCTTCTCCCAGACACAGGGGCGCCCGACTCGCCGCAATAGCGCCCGATCAATAGCCCGCCCTCGCTGTGTCATTTAAGCCCCAGGCAGTGAAATGTAGATATTTGCCGTCTCTCCCGAAGCATTCGAGAGAGTTAGAGTTGTAACTGAGGTTGCTGTCAATAACAGCGCTCCCCCTTCATCTGCCGTATGCCCGATGGGCAAACCTGTGTCACTACCGTTGATTTTGACTGTGATTGCACGATCTGACTCGATCAACAGTCCCTTTACAGTAGTAACAAAGCCAAGGCTAATCGCCTGATCCGTTACAGCGTCTGCAATCTCAACGTAGTGTTCAGCATACTCCTCGATATCAACCGCTTCAGTAAGTGAAATAGACCGATTAGCCAGATACTGCGCTTGTGTCGAGGTTTTTGAGAGTTTCCATGTAAGTCCTGCCTGTAAATAAAGTGCCATAATCCCCCTCCCTTATTCTGGGCAAGCGCGAACAGAGAGGGCTGTAACACCCGCTGTCACGTCTGTTACACGAATAAAAACAGTTCTGCCGCGGACCTTGCCGTCAAAGTGAACTTCCTGATTGCCAAATACAGTTTGCACCTCTTCGATCAGGTAGTAGTTGTCGGCTGTATTGTCCCAGCCCCACAATTGTAGGGTACAGGTAGGGCTTGTTCCGCCCGTAAAGGCCACGTAACAATGCAAACCCCAATACCCCAGCAGATTCCAGAGACCCGTTAGGGTAGTTGGTGCCGTGGTGTTAGGATCGTTTGCATCGCCTGGGGGGGTACCTGTAAGGGTGCGAATCCATTTTGAATAATCCGGGGCGGCGCAGGACTGTTCAGTAAAAACAGCACCTTTTGACGAAAACTTTTCGAGTTCTCCCCTGTTGCGCCCGCCTAAACCAGCAGCATTGACGGCCTTCTGGCGAAGACTGTTGCCGTCTGTATTGTATTGGTCCATTGATCGCCTCTATGCCGTCATTGGGTTTTGGGTTTATTCGTAAGGCTGAATCGGCTTGATGAGGAAGACAGCTGCACCGCCGTCGAGAGTGCCCGCAGCGCCACAAGTGAAGGTGCTTTTCAGCAGGTTCCCGGTGTTCATTTTCATATTGGCAGCTGTAGCGCTGATGGTTTGGCTGGCTGGGGTGTCGTTTGTCAGCGCGTGCAGATCAACGGTGGCAGCTGTGAGGGGGTTGTTACCATCGGCAGTAAAGGCAACCACTGCAGTGTCCGCAGAAGTGGACTTTACGCAATAAATAGCGGTGATTTCGCAGGGGTACGGGGCAACCCAGTTTCTGATACAGGCCTCATTGTTGCCAAGTTTGTCGGCTGCAAGGATAACGGTGAAGGTAAGCAGGGCCTCTAGATCGTCGCCAATGCCAAGCAGGAGTTGCCGGAAGTGCTGCAGGCTGTCGCCTGCTACCGCGCCGTCTGCCAAGAGATCAAGTTGCGTTTTCATTCTATGATCGGACATGTTGTCTCCTATTGGGGGCTAAACACCCTTAGAGTCGGTTGTTTGTATATTTACTCGTAGTTTTTGATCGGCTTGATGAAGAAGACAACTGTGCCGCCATCGAGGGCGCCACCACCGCCAACCGTGAAGGTAGCTTTCAGCAGGTTCCCGGTATTGAGGCGCAAGTTGGTCGCTGTAGCGCTAAGTGTTTGGCTGGCTGGGGTGTCGTTGGTCAGCGCGTGCAGATCAACGTTTGTTCCTGTCAAAGGGTTGACTGCGTCCGCCGTAAGTACTGCGACAGCGGTTGCTGTTGAAGTAGATTTTACGCCGTAAATTGCGGTGATCTCACAAGGGAACGGGGCAACCCATGTTTTGATGCAGGCTTCACCTGCAACTAACTTGTCGCTGGCAAGGGTAACATTGAAAGTAAGCAGGGCCTCAAGTTCATCGCCAATGCCAAGCAGGAGTTGACGAAATTGCTGCAGGCTGTCGCCTGCTACCGCGCCGTCGCCCAAAATGCCGAGTAACGCCGTGAGTCTATGATCAGACATGTTTTCTCCTATTGGGGGTTAATCACCCATAGAATCAGTTGTTTGTAGTTGCATGTAAAAGGTAGTTAGCCCCAAATAGGCTTTCGATAGAGTTTTTTGATCGCCTTCATGTGGGTTTCGTGCCAAATGCGGCGAGCGGAAAAGATCGTTGTCGTAGCTGACGCGGTGTAACTTTCACTATACCCGTCGACGCTACGAGAAGAAAGACCGGCTGTCTCTGCCTCGCCTGCGACTTCCATTGTGGTTGACGCGGCCCCCTCTAAGACAAACTGCTCTATTGCACGAGGGAAAGTAGAAAATCCGTGCGTGTATGAGATAAGCACATTTACAGCCATACGCGGATAGTTTGTCAGCGCTAGCCCTGTAAAAATGCTTGTAATACTTGTTTGTCTGGGGTAGACAGTGATCCGCCCCCTGTTGTAGCCATCCAGCCCGCCTCCGTCCATAATCAGGATGTCGAGGTTTTCCAACTCTTGAACACCACTGCCAGAGGCAGCTCCCCGTACCTGGTAATAAATGTTGTCAACGCTGATTACCGGAAAATGCCTGAGTTGTATATTGTAGCCAACTCCGGCCCCGACAATCTTGTTGAAAACGCTGGACGGGTAGACCTCTTGTGTCACTGTTTGGGGGGAAATCGCCATACGGATCTCTACCTCAACCAACTCCACTGCGTGGCGAATCATGCGCTGCACAAACTCGGCAGAAACCCGGTTCATCGGGAGTCCCTGGATGTTATCAAGCACCATTTGGGGAGTGACAGTGTAGGGCGTTACCCCCGCTTTTGAGGGCGAAGATTCAACAACCAGGCCATCTTTGATGTAGTCTGCTTGGTAGTATGCCGCCGTCGGTGCGTCCTCATCCTCATAATGAGTTACCCAATTGTCGTAACCGTCACGGGCACGGACAGAGGCAATCTGCGCCCCTCTGGTGGTTGCTACAGTGCTACGAAACAGTACAACTGTATCAACATCTTCATCAATCGGGGCTTGCCAGAAGGCTAGAAGACTCATATTGATCTCTTATGGTAAGACAACCATAACCTTTCTCGGGATCTCTCTCATAATGAAATCGGCCACAACCTGCGGCACATCTGCCCGGCCTTGCCTGAACTCCAACACATAAATTGTTCCATCATGAAGGGGCAAATCAACGTTGTCGATAGCGCCTCTGTTTGGCCGGACAACTACGCGGGTTTGCTTGCCGAGATCCCCGCCCCTCTTTTTGGTGGGGGCATCGTGCGGGATCAGGATAACGGGAGTAAACTCTGCTTCCACCACGGCCTCCTCTGTAGCGTCCTCTTCCAAGAGATCAGCCTCCTCCTCATCCGGCTCAACCAACACCTCCGCGCCTTCCTCTTCAGCCTCGCATGGTTCACTTTCCCCCGCCTCACCAACCGCTTCCACGGCAGGCTCCTCCACCTTGTTTTGTGGGATCTCTGCAATGGATGCAGTTGAGAACACGGGAAGCACTCGTTGTTCAGGTTCTGGGACGGCCTCGGCTGGCTTGCTTGTGGTGATGGAGGTAGTTGAGAGCAGAGGCAAGGGCCTGGGGGCCTCAATTTCCGGTGCCGGTGCCGGTGTCTCGTTTGCCTGATCTGCGGACGGCCCGTCTTTTGCCGTCTGCGCCGGACTGGCTTTGCGGGTGGTTCGTCTCTTGGTCCTTGCCACTGGTCTCTCCTATGGGTTGGCCTGCAATTAAGGCAGTCATTTTCTGCCTGTATTGCTGGGTGTTTTTGGTGTTGAGTTGTTCTGTTCGCTTGTCTACTTCGAGCTGTAGAGACTCCATCTCTACAAAAGAGAGGTACCCAAAGCGCCCCTGATGCCCTGCCTTGTGCTTTGCGCGTTCTAGTTGGTTGTATAGCGCTGTGAGTTGCACAGCGTCGTTGTGTGCGCGAATCGCCTTGCGTAGGGGCTTTGGGGGGTACTCTATAAGCACTCTCTCTTGTAGTAGATCGATCATATTGACAGCGTTTCTTTGTAGGGTTTCAATGGCCTTGGTTTGACAAAAAGACAGCCATAAACAGGGCAACCCCCGAAGAGGCCGCCCTGTTAAGGCAAGAACTTATATGTCAGTCACCGAACCACCGAGGTTGTGCCAGCGGGTGCAGTTCTCTGTGTTGTACAGTTGAACAACCGCCATCGCATTGATTCCAAATCGGTGGGTGTTGTCGATACGGGCCAGGTCGAAAATGTTGGGGGCTTCAAGCAACCCGAGAGCCGTCATCCTCTCGTTCATCATCACGCTGGTACGGCTGCCAGGGATGATCGCACCGTTGTCAACAAGCACTTGGGTAGCGCCACCAACGGCGGTGAGGGCGTCTTCTTTGACGAGGCGCATTGTGGCATAGGAGGCGCCGCTTGTGGTGGAGCGGTACAGCCGGATGCTCTTGATGTTGGCAACGCTGGCGGGCATGGTGGCGGTAACATTAACGATGCCGTTAGCGTTGGTTGTGGTGTAGCCAGCTGTCTGCAGGGCAATCGGGCCTTCTCCAACTTCATTGACGTAGGAGACTCCGTAGTAGTAGACATCGACAGGGAGGCTGCCACCAGCGGCGACAGCGCCCGTGGGGAGCACTGAAGGCAGAGCTGGAACAGACGCATGGAAGGTGCCCGCGGGGTTGGGGGCATAGGGAGTCAACCCGCCTCTGTAATTGCGAAGCCAGATGTCCCACACCAGGTCGATCGGGCCAAAGTCGCTTTGGATTTGATCAACCACCATGCCGGTCGCGATGGGACTGTTTTGGTCTTTTGAGTACCAGCGAAGATTGGAGTCTTCCTCCGCCGAGATGCTGTTTTTGTCGGCAGGGGCCAGGTACAGCGCGGTAGGAGTGCCTCCTGTTGTCAGGAAGGTCTCGGCCTTTTCGCGAACATCGGAGATTGTCAGCACGCCACCAGCGGTGATCGTGGTACGAGTACCAGCTAAGGCCGTGGTTGCCATGTCGATATTGTAGGTAGCGCTCGATGACATCTGCTGTAAAATGCCCTCAAAGGCCAAGGAGTTTATGCTACTATTTGCCCAAAAGATGTCTCGATCAAAGTCGAGTAGCAAGCGGTGCAGGCGATTTGTGGCCTCAAACACCTTGAGATTGCCAAACTTTTTCTGGCTGGCGCGCTGCATTTCATGCGTTACCGCCCCAACCTGCCCGAGGAACCGAACGTTTTTAGTGACTCGTTCCATAATGGAGGAGTCTTGAACGCCCAGTTGTCCCTCTGCCCGGAAGGAACCAGAAGCCAGCCCAAGGGCTGTCAACTTTGTGAACTCTTCGGCAATTGCGGACGCTTCGTAGGTGTAAAAGCGGCGCACTTTGGGCGTAAAGTTGGGGGACTGGAGAGAAAGCACTTTGACCACGGGATCAAGGGACTCCCCGATCATTGAAGAGGCATCAGTGCCCACGGTGCCACTGCTGGCAAGGGCCTTTGTGATGTCGTCGGTTGTCATGCCAAAGAGGGCAGAGGTCATCTGTTCCTCTGGTGTCATGGTGTATTGAGTGGAGCCAAACAGTTGGTTCCCAGCGAGTTGTTCTGCGCTAAACATGTGACTCATATTCTGCCCCTACATTCCCGCCTGTGTGGTCACAAGCGCAATTTCGTTTTTGTTGAAGTCAAGTTTCCCTAACTCGATTTTCCCCTTAGTCGCCGCCTGCATCAAGCAAAGTTTCATTGCTGATTCTGCGTTGCAGCGGTGAACTTGGCCTTTGCCGTAGTCGGCAATCCCGTCTTTCGATGAGGCGAGAATGTCCAATGATTTAGCAATGGCATCTTTTCCGCCGGGGGTGTCGCCCGGTTTGGGGGAGGTGGCGGGGTTAGACTCGTGGGTGATCTGGCCGATAGGGGCTGCGGGGGTGCCCTTCAGCGCGGCCACTTCTGCCTTCAGCGTGTTAAGTTCGTCCATCAGGCTTTTTGTTACCTCGTCATTGTCGCTGGTAGCGGGTTCTTCGACCGGCTGCAGCGCCTTGGAGATGGCGTCTTGTGTGTCCATGAACTCCTGGGGCAAGTCGATAGATCCGGCTTCTCGAAGGGCCTCGATGAGCCCGGCCTGCATTTCCATGATTTCTTTTGCTGTCATGGTGTTTTTCTTCCTCTCGGTTTGTTTGTGTAATGGCTGAAACGTCAGCGCCTTCGTACACTCCAGCGCTTTCGCCAAATCAGCGATAGCAGTAATCCGGGCTCCCGGATGTACCTGCGTGGGTGTAATTGAGATTTCGTGTAAAAGAACTTCTATAACCTGGGCAACGTACCGGCCTAGCTCGGAACTCCAAACAGCGCGGCGTCTGGCCTTTCCGTTGACAGAGAGGCCCCGTATCATGCCCTGCTTGATGCCCTGCCAAACCTCGTTAGCCTTTTCAGTGAAGGACTCGAAGCCGTCGATCACTTGGCCTGTTTGGGGGTTGGTAGGGGGGCGTAAAGTAGAACTGGCCTCACCTCGTAGCAGTTCGCCTTTTATGTAGATGCCTTCTGCTGTGATCGTGATGGCTAGGCACTTTCCAATAGGAATGTGTCTCTTGTGATCCCATAGCAGAACAGGGTTTTTGTCCAGGTAGTCCTGGGCACTTCTAGCAAAGGCTTCGGGCGTGATCTCTTCGTCCTGCCAATCTATGCCTACTAGAGATCCCCAACCTTCAAAAAGCCTGCGCCCTTCTGGATCATGGATGCGGTAGACACGATCAACGCCTACTTCAAAGGCTACTTCGCCCGTAGTTGCGCCGTTTGGTGGCGGTGGCTGAAATTGTGGGGTAGCAAGCAAGGGACTGTCTCGCGTACTGTCAGCACGTTGTAGTTGCATTGGATTAACTTTCGCCAAATGAAAAACCCCGCCTCAAATGAAGCAGGGCTTGGGTTGCCCGTAAGGGGCGGAGAGTCGAGTGTTAGCTGCTATGCGTCGATGTTATCGAATCGCCAGCCGAGGATCTCCTCGAATCGAGAAGAGAGTTTGTAAAAGAAACAGGGTATGCCTTCGCTACAGGCTCCGCCGTCAACTTCGTAATACCAGAAGCCCGGCTGTGTCTCAAGGATACCTGCTGCCGTTAGGGCATCGAGGCCACTCTGCTTGATGGAACATACCTTAAGGGCCTCTTCAGGGTGTACGCCGCGCCCTAGAGTGGCTGTGTGGGCACGAAGTTTGCAGAGTATGGGCATAAACACCCAGTGAATCTCTACGCCGGTGCGCTTTGTCACCTTGCGCGCCCACTCCTGAAACATCTTACGGTTATCAGTGCTCACCATAGCTACCCATTGGGGCATCTTTGGAGGTCCGCCGTTTGTCGGTTGTACCATTCTCTCTCCTGTTACTTCGAAGTGATGGTGGGCAGTTTGGAGGCGTCTAGGCGATAGGTAAGTGCCTTTTTAACGCCTCTCTGTTTCTCTACCTCATCTACTCGCTTCTCCCAATAATCCGGCCCCTTTAGAGTGTCGTGGATCTCAGGGAATTTTTTCCAGCGATCCTTGTCCATGAACTCCTCAAAGGAGGAAGCGCGATAGTCCTTGTTGCCGGTTGCAGCACGGGATAATTTGGCAATAGTGCTTGTCTTCGTTGCCCAAACCAGTCCATTCGTCGTGTAAACCATCGCATCTTTAAAGGCAGTTGCTTCGGCGATCAACTCGTCCCCAAGCACCTTTTTGTAGGGATCTTGCTTCACCTGTTCCTTGATGTCTGCAACATACTCTCTGTAAAGAGATTCTATATTGCCCGCATGTTTACGCCGAGTGTCGACTGCTGCGAGTCTCATAACTTGGGAAACTTTTTGGAGTTGGGGCAGTTTTTTTTCGGTGGCGCTACCTGTCTCTTCTTTAGGGGGCGGGGCCTGGGGTTGTGCTTCATCGTCAACATGCTGCAAATCATGGAAAAGGGCGCGATCTATCGACTTCATGCCTTCGGCGCGTTGTTGTATCTGTTCAAGTTGCCTGTCAACCTGCTTTTTTTGCCCGGGGGATAGTTTTTCGTAGTCCTTGCCTGAGTTGTCCTTGAGAAAGCCGACATCCCAACTACTCAACACATTTGTTCTTGCCAACAGTCCAAGAGAACGTTTGGGCAAGTTGAGGACGCCTTGAGTGTCTTGTGGCACGTCTCGGGCCTCTGTTATTTTATCCCCTGCTTCTTTTTCAAGGGCCGCAAGCATTTCTTTATCATCAACCTGCTTGATCAAGAGTGCTGCTACGTTGGGCATGTCTTTGACAGCTAACTGGTCTGTGTGTGCATGGAAGTGCATGTAATAGGAACGAAGCCCTGTTGCTTGGTGGAGGAGGGTTGTTATTCGTTGTTTTTCTGCAAGGTTCCTGCCTTCTTCTGTAATGGCATCAAAAAAACCAATAGTGTTGTTCGGGTTTGTAATGGCCTCTTGCAATTGTTGTGTATCTGGTTTTTTGGGCATACCTCCAAGGGCAACCTTGATCCGCCGGGCTAACTCATCTACCTTGTCAAAATCTTTTTTAACCTTTGCCGTAAGCATCTGCTTGCGTAGCTTTTCTACTAGTCCCCTGTCGTACTCTGACAGGCTGGACAAGCGCTCTTCGTTGTAAGCAAGTTCCTTCGCCTCTTTGTATCGGGCGGTTGTTTCAGGGGAGATCTCTTGCTTCGACGGTTCTGGTGCAGGTGCCTCTTTGGGTGGCTTCGGTGAAGGGGCCTCTTTCTTGGCAGCAAACTTGGGGTGCTTGTCCTGCCAGGCTTGCAACTCTGCGGCTGCCCTCTTGGCATGTGCGCCCTTCTCGGTGCCGTGCTGCTTCGCCTTCTTTAGGATGGCTTCTCGCTTCTCCAGCCCTGCTTCGTAGTGTGCCTTTGCGGCGCTATCGTGGGCACTTCCGACAATAGCCTTGAACTCGTCCAGGGAGACAGTCTCTGCGGCCCCGTGGGTGCCTTTACCGTCGACGTCATCGTTGTAGAATGTAACCTTGTCTCCAACCTTCGCCGCTATGACAAGATGCCCTTGTCCGTCGCCAGCGCTGAAGGAGGCACCTTCATGGTAGTGTTCCGCTTTGCCTAACAGGTGG
>Ga0180009_10001656_pt1 | contig 26993 bp, 31 predicted proteins | sample OS_PC_MetaG_FD_123537 | JGI IMG/M metagenome (GOLD analysis project Ga0180009, IMG submission 123537) | Groundwater microbial communities from the Aspo Hard Rock Laboratory (HRL) deep subsurface site, Sweden - OS_PC_MetaG | ecosystem: Environmental > Aquatic > Deep subsurface > Groundwater... | reverse complement strand
ACCTATAAATGCACCTAAACTTAATAATAGTTGACCTCGTGATAGTTTTTTACTTCCTATCAATCCTCTAGGGAACAAGTTTTTCAAATCATATAAATTACCCGTTTTGATTAAGTTTATAACGTCTTTAACAGATAAGTTTCTATCAAAACTAATTTGAGGCTTTCGAAATAACCACTTAATGAATTTAATTTGTTGTTTAACAAAATTTTTAGTTTTTTGTTTTAATTCGTTTATCATATTTTTTATACTCTAAATCGATCTTGTACTTCTTTAGGATACACGGACAACACTTCTTCCAAGAGACCATTTTTCTTGCATGCTTTCAAACTACTGTCCAACTGCCCTTGTAAATTGTTATTTTCAGCGGGACTTCCATTATTTCCAGCTTTTAGTTTCTGATTAATGAAACGACGGGTATAACCAAATAATTGTTCGTTATCAACATTTTCCAACGCTTTCGCATGCATTTGCTTTGCTTCTCTTTTTTTAATATTTGACCATTCCTCCAGTTCTCGTATTCTATCCTTAGCTGTTTTTTCTTGATTTTTCAAAATAAACATCTTTTTCTCTATCTCTATTTGAGATAATTCTTTTTCAAGATCTTCTTCTTTCACCATGTCTCTCTGAAGTATTTTTATCTCCACTAAATTTTTTCTATATTCATAACTCAGCATCACCAGCTCTTGGAATTTCACATTCTGCTCTCTAACAGCTTGCCAGTATTTCGCATTAGCGGTTGGGAATTTTAAGTCATTTAACACAGAAACTTCCATCTCTGTGCGAGTTCTAAATACTTGAGACTTAATAAAGGTCTCTTTCAACTCTTGAGTTAAAGGAGTCAACCTATCTAAATCTTTTTTAGTTAAAATTTCGGACTGATTAATAATACTAAAAGGTGTATTATCGTATTCCCCCCGAGAAGCTAATTTATTTGTATTATCTACTTGTTTCTTCATTTGATTATATTTTACCATCGTCCCTTTTTTTATACTCATAATTTTATCATAGTCCCATTATAAAAAGCACTTTTTGTTAAAAGGCTTTAATCTTTATATCTTTACAGACATAAAATGTTTATAATCCCCCTATTCCCACCCTAAAAGACTCTTAAGACCTGTCCAACCTTCTATCTTGTCTATTGTGCTATTCAACCAGCCCGTGCAATTTTCTTGATTTCTAAATTGTTCCTTGTGCCATCTTTGAGTTGTTAGATTATGTCCGTGTTTAATATCAATAAGAGGCGTTGCGGACTTCCAACTTTCCCAAGTATAATCACTAAAACCACCACGTTTTGTTCCTCGAGTCCCTGGTTCATAACCCATGCTATTTCTCCACCCTTTTATTTCCATCACGCGAACCCTTTCTCTATATTCCTTAATCGCAAATTCACGATCGCAACAAAGGCTTGAAAGTTGATTAGCATCATAATGAATCGCCAGATTGTCTTTTGTTCTTATTTTCCAAAAATTCTGATTGTAATAAAAAACATCTTTTTTCTTTGGAGTAAAATCAAAGTGTGAAGAAGGGTAAAGAACGTCATGTTCACACCAAAAAATAATATCAGCTGTGCTAGCCTCTAAGGCGACTAAAATCTGTTTAACCATTGCCAAGCGTCCCCGTTCTATAGGAAGATGTATATTTTTCCCCATATTATCCATTGGTTTAAGAGATACGCTAACAATAGGAATTCCTTTTTCTTCGCTAACCTTTTTTAATTGTCTTTGAACAGCATGGGCAATTTTAACGTTTAATCTGTTATCCGTATAAAAGATTATCCCCTTTGTTAGGTCTTTTTCCTCTTCTATGGGCGCTACAGATGAAGTTGATGGAGAAAACTCTTTCTCGCCTTTTTTGAGAGAAGCCAAGTCTTGTTCTGTCCATCCTTTAACAGGCCAGAATTTTTCCAATAACCAAGAGGATGGATGAATTTGATTAGGCCAGTTGTTTTCTTTTAACTTGTTTCCCGCTATTTTTTTTGCATTATGCACTTGTCTACCTGATTGAGGATAAGGAAAACCGAAATCACCCCCTTGGGTTCTAAACATATGGCCATACCAAGTATTATGATTTACCATAACCCTGCCTCCAGAGAGCCAAAAGGAGCATGCCACCTGAATCGCCTGGCTGCCCCATGAACCAAACTCTTCATTGCCAATATTTAATTCCCAATACTTTTCCCTTGTCATCATAAAAAAGCTCCCTTGTAAAGACATTGACTCCGTTAAACCCGTTTCTTTTATATCTTTTTTATATTCAGGACGCCTGCTAAATTCTTTAAAATATTGAAAATGTGGTTCCGAATCAAAACAATAAGAAACACTTTGTGGACTAATTTTAGGAATCCAGACAATATCCATGGTGGTTGGTTTACCACATTCAGTGCATGGCCCACTAGGACTTTGGTATCTACGGTGTCCATCAGGACAAACCCAATTAAAGGCGTGAAGATTTCTCATAACAGGGACCATTGCAACGTTATCCCCTGTTTTTTTAAAGGCTTCTAGCATTTTCACATCAAAACCTTCGTCAAACGCGCAATGCCCGTCTACCTTAATAATATATTTTGCATTAGACAACTCAACACATTTGTCGGTTATCTGTCTCTGTCCGATGCTATCTTTAAAATAAATCATTCTAACATCTTTGTGATTTTCCACTTCAGGATTAGCCATTGCTCCATCTAATCCAATGATAATTTCTGTTTTCCCTCTTCTGTTTTTTAAAATATCTTCTACCGTGTTTTTTAGAAACATCTCGTTTCTACAGGGAAGACAAATACTTATATCATATTTCATATTTATTTTTTCTTATAAAGAGCTAATACTTCAGAAGCTGACCCCCAAGGCTCGACAACCTCAGCAATAGCCCTACTATGCGCTTTCCTTTTTCCCAGCCCAAGATAACCCAACGCTTCTGGGGTGGAAAACATAATGTTAGGCACCTTCCCCATATATTCTTCTGATTTTACGGGCGTGATTCCTAAATGGTTTTCGAACCTCCCAGGCTCACCCCAATAATAATCTATAATTGGTTTAGGAACCTCCTCAAAAACTGGATATTTTGCATAACGCTCTTCAAGATTTTTGATTAACGCTTCCCGCCTGACTATCAAACTACTCATTAGTTTTCTAACTCTATGTGAAAAAACAGGAGGTTTAATCCAAGAAAAAATTGACCACTTATTAACATCATAAGCAAAAATATCTCCCTTTGGTCTATATTGAAAGTGTTCAGCAGAATAGAGCATATCATCTTCTCCAGTCGCTACGAACTCAGTTTTGGCCTCTTTAGCCGCCTTAAGTACTTGTTTATACAGCATGTAATTAGAACGTTCTTGTTTCCCAATACATATATTTGTACAATTATCACCTACAATAGTAGGTTCAAACGAGACACTAACGATTGGAGTATCTCCAATCGCTTTCAACAAACACTCTTGGGTGTTCTTCATAAACTCTTCAGGTTCCTCGTTGCAAGTGTAATACAAAATAGTTAAATCATTCATATTCATATTTTAAAATTATCTAAATTAATAAAATTACTTAATACGGATGTATGAGGGCGAAGTTTTCCAAAAGTATATCGATACTTAAATAATGGAAAAACCTCTTTCCTATAATCATAATGATAATCTTGAGCACCTTCACTATCATGAACAACAACATATTTCTTATTGACCATTCTCTTTGCTTCAGTCTTTCTCCTCTTTGGTTTGTGATCAATAAAAACAAATCCCCAGTCAATATTCTCTATATCAATCTTATCCCAATCTTCAACAAAATAAACATCATGAAAAGGCCCGTTGAAACTCTTGTGCATTGTATAAAATTCGGGGTCATCTTCATACGAAACTAGCTTTCTTTCACTAGAGGTGCAAACAGTATTAAGTATAGGGGTGCTAAATGGACCTACGCCGAGTTCTAAGACAGGACCCGATGTAATCTCTAACATCTTTAATAAAACAGGAATATGGCTACCCCAAGCAGGATTATACTTTCTTTCCATTAAGGTTTTAAATTTCATTTGCGTATATAGGTTATATACTTCGATTTCCAATAATTTTCGTCAAGCACCTTTACATTGCATTTCGACTTTGCAATAACATAAGGTAAAGATAATTGATCAATGGAATGAAAACGCGAAGTATGATACCACCAATGAGAAAGAAGTCCGTGTATTCTCCCGCTGGTTTTATAAATCATTACAGTAGAGGCAAAAAGTTTATCGTCTACAAAATCTTTATCTTTCTGAATTGATTCAAGTTGTTCGTCAATCAACTCATTTTCATATCTCGGAGTGATATAAGGACATTTGTTTTTTAATCGTAATTTCAAATAATCAGCTTCTTCTTGTATGGAATTACGGGTAGGATGTTTTAAAACAACCATGTCAGCATAGTGACAATGTTCCAATAGCCATTTTACTGAGTCTGGATGTTGAAAAGAACATGATCCGTCTATCCAAATATAATAATTATAACCTGGCTTCATTTGATCCCCAAACATCTTTGGGATTCTCGCTTGGAGCCGAGGGGTCATTGCATTAAACCTTGGAGGAAAATTCTCGTCAGTAAATCGATGGAAATCACAGGGAACAGACTGTTTAACGGGATCTATCCTTTTGTCAAAATTTCCTAAATTAGCTGTTAAAATTATAGTTTTCATATTATTTTATTGTTTAACCCACATCCAACTCTTATCTGGATATTTAATAGGAAACCTACTGCTTGGAGCGCAATCAAGAATAAAGAGCGGAGCTATCCCATAAGCACTCGTCCATGCATTCACTACTGTTTTAACGTGGCAAAATTGCTTGTTAGGACTATCTCCATAGTCATGACCGATAATTAGTCCTCCTTTACGTACTTTCTTGCTCCAGGTGGCAATATCACTTGTAATAGCAGGAAAAGAATGATCAGCGTCAATATAAACAAAATCTATTGACTCATCTTCAAAATCTTCTGCAGCTTCAACGCTTTTCTTTTTAATTATCTGATTATTTGAATACACTGAAAGTCGCTCTACCGCTGTTTTGTAAACCCTGTCATACTGCCATTGTTTTCTAAAATTCTTGTAAACTGGATAAAAAAGCCATGCGTCAACTGAAAAAATTTTCATTTCAGGGTTTGTTTTACATAAAACTTCTGAATATTCTCCCTCCAGGACACCTACTTCTACTCCAGTCTTAAACCCCAAATCTTGTAATAAATCCGTAAGAGCAACATTACGATCACAATCCAAATGAATATGTGGTCCCTTTGTTAAATCGACATTAAATTTTTCTACAATATATTCTAATGTATCCATATTTAAGGTTTTACTATTAACCACGAGCGACTCCTCTCTCTAACAGCCCCCGGTTTTCTTTCCGCTACTCCAAGTACAAACCAAGGTCTAATATTATTTTCATTTGTATACTTATAAACAGCATCTTTAACATTAAATACGTTTTGACCTGTTTTAGTTTTTAATGTTGTCCAGTCATGTCCTGCTAAAATACCTCCAGATCTAACTTTTTCTGCCCATCCAAAAACATCTTGTGTTACAAATGGATCAGAATGATTACCATCGATATAACAAAAGTCTAAACTATTATCCTCAAACCTCTTGAGAGCATCCATACTAAATTCTTTAATAAAAGTATAGTTAGAATATTTACTTAATCGTTTTTCAGCTCCCGCAAGAAGAATGTCAAATGTTTCTACTTTTGTATAATCTGTATAACCTTTATGACTAATATATGGGTCTATCCCATACAACATTTTTATCTGAGGATTATTCCTCATGATTTTATGAGAGTAATCTCCAGAAGCCACCCCGACTTCTACTCCTATTTTGAAGTCCAATTCTTTTAACCAATAGGCGAGATATCCTCTATATGTGTTAGGAACTTCTATTGGTAATTTCCCGTTTATTTCCCTTTCCCCTATTTCCATGTTCACCCTAAATTTTCTTAAAAGAAATTGTAATGTATCCATAATATTTAATTTTTAACCCAAGACCATGAACGCCACCTGTCCCTAATTTCGTCAGGATTTCGTGCTTTTATACCCCAAATAATCAATGGTTTGATATTGTTATCCTTTACATAGTCATCTACCGCATATTTTACATGCATTAAAGCTCTTGGTTCTTTTATGATATAATAATCATGACCTGATATTATTCCCCCTTTACGTATTTTTTTGATCCACTCAGTAATATCATCTTTCACAAACTCATATTTATGATTACCATCAATATAAACAAAGTCTAATGATTCGTCATCAAAATGATTAACCGCGTCCACGCTAAATTCTCTAATAATTTCATAATTAGAATAAGGAGAAAGACGTTTCTTTGCGTTTTCATAAAACTGTTCACATTTCCATTGTGGAGAACTATTTTCAGTTTTTTTTCTAGCTTCATCAACTTTACAGGTGTCATAAGACAGCCATGGGTCTACTCCATAAACTTTCATCTGGGGATTCTCCCTAGCAATAACTTCAGAATAAAGACCTTCTTGTACTCCCACCTCAACACCTGTCTTAAAATCTAATTCATGAAGAACTGACGCCAACGTGTCTCTACCTGTGTTCCGAATTTCAATCAAGTCATCCTTTGCTTGATGCGCTATTCGGTATTTATTAAGAATGTAATTAAGTGTATCCATATTTATTTTATATAATCTTTAATATTAACATATTTATCTATTATTTCTTGAACGGTTAAATATTGCCCGGTAATATTCATTTCTGCGTTCCAATCAGGTATCAAATTAATCCAATGCAAAAATTCATCTTTCTCGACCACATAACGACGAACTTTTTTAATTTCCAAAGATTCTCCATTTTTTACCTTATTGCGAAGAAAATTTATGAGAGTATGAGGATTGCTCCCCCACTCAATATTACCTAATCTAACTATTGTATAATGTTTAAAGTTCTTCTTGACCAGTTCTTCCATGTATTTCTTATGTTGAGCATATCTCGTGTCAGTATAAAAAATAGACAAGGAGCCAAAGTAGACGATGTGTCTATTCCTATCTTGCTGTAATAACAAACTAGCATCTCTTTGATATTCAGATTCTCGAGTTTCCTGACTATTACTTACACCTGCCGCGTAATAATGTCGATCTTCTTTGTCTTTTAAAACACTAGCAATGTCTCCATCTCCTGTTATCATATATATTTAATATCTCTTATTAGTTTTTAGATAATCTTCCTCTCGTTTCTTGTCTCTTATTAAATCATTCTTCCAATCAGGACCCCAACCTGGCATCCCGGGGGCTTTTTCATTAATAAACCAAGTCCAATCACGAGGTAAGTAATCTTTGGTATTTAACCAGTAATCCACTGCAAAAACTCGACCTTTCTCTTTTTCTACTTGATGTTTACGATATTGCGCGTTAGAAAAACCGTAACTCTTTCCTAGTTTTCCTTTATGCATATGAGCATACCACGTTTTTTTATTTCTTATTGTTTCTCCCCCACTAAAAATTGATTTCAACGAGACTTCTTGCGCTTCCATAGTAAAAGAACCATAGCTAGATTCGTCTAATGGTCCAATGCTTTTAAACCACCAGTCCCGAGGAGCAAAATAACAAGATCCTTGCATTGTCACACATTCATCAATCAAAATATCTTTTCTGTCAGGTCTTTTCCATTCCGCTCCATGTATTCCACATCTCGAATCACCTATTCTTTCATAAGGATAAGCTATTGAATTATAATCAATATCGGGTCTTCCGTCTTTTACAATACTCCAATTTGAGGCATCGAGCCTCTTCCTTCGAGGAATTACAACCCAGTTTGGTTTACAATCAGCAATTAACTTAACGTCATAACCTTGGTCTAACATGCAATGCTCATCTATTTTCATTACATAATTACCTTTAGCTAGAGACATCCCAAGATTTATACCTGCTCGCATCCCCAAAGAGTCATGTTGTGACCCATGACGCACAACAGTCAACCGTGGGTCTGATTTAAGTTCTTTTGGATTATATCCATCAATAACAACAATCACTTCTACCTCTCCTTCCGCTTTTTCAAAGAGATCGTTAATGGTTTCTTGTAAATATTCATCGCACCTGCTTGGAATTATTACAGAGAGAAAATTATTCATTTTTTAAATATTGTTCATTAACTTCTAATAATTTTGTCAATAAGTAACTTCGTTACTAAGATTTATCAATACTAAGAGCCAGCGAAACTAATTTGATAAGTCATATTAACGTTTTGATTTGTTTGGCAACTCTGTGGAGTAAAGATATTTCCTGCGAATATTTGACCCGAGCCTACTATAGAGGTATCAAATAATCCAACATTTGAAAGTAAGGTAGTTTCGGTAAGAAAAGGACTGTCTGACGAAAAAACAGCCGCATATTGAATCGTGTTTGAATTAATAATTGTTTTTGTTACGGTCGCGCGAGAATTTGCATGTTGGGTTATTTCCCCCGGAAGGGTTGTAGCTGCTGCTACGGGAGCAATTCCTGTACCAAGCGCCATGTGAGTAACACTTTTCCCCACCCCCGTCGCCAACCAATCTATAATAAAATACCTAATACCCAAGTCTGTTATTTGATTTTTTGTCCATCCTGAATCCCAAACAATTCCTTTTTCTTTTTCGGTTATCTGAACTCGAAAAGAACCACAAATTTTCACTCCATCTAAATGTTCTTTAAGTTTCTTCATACTTTATAAAAAATAATTTGAATTAATTTAAATTTATCGACCTATTTTTTTATATAATTTATATTCATAAACAAAACTTTTAATAATTATATATTATTTTTTTAAGAAAACAAACATATACAAAAAAACCAACTTGTTTTGTTAGTTTTTTTGTGTTTAAAAAATATTAAACAACATTAAATAGTACTAAAACTTTTTGCAAACAAATAAGACTGAATACTTTTTACATTAATATAATTTAAGAGAAAAGCACTCGCTGTTGCATTTGAAAAATATAAGCTCAATGGATCTCCAGAAATACACGTAGAATTATCAGAACCGGTAGTTTTTATTGAAGCGTCGTCAATCGTTACTTTTAAATTACCAGCTATATAAAATTTTACTATTCCTGCCTCCCATTTAATAAGAAACTCTATATCTGTATTAGTCCATTCTGTTTGCCAATCAATAACTACAGATTTTGAAGTTGTCCCGTCAGAGGTTTCAGCGGTAAGAACATCATCTGTAATTTTGAAATAAATATAAGCATTTTTATTATATTGCCTAAAGCCAAATTTCTTGTTGTCTCCAGCAACAGGGGCGGGTATATTCATGCTAATCGTAGCGCTACCACGCAGAATATCGTCATAATGAATTATTTCTGAAGAAGCGAGATTTAATCTTGTGCCTAGCGTAGCAGGTATCCCAGACAGAGTCCTCCAAGTCAAAGAATTAAACCCTTGCCGGACAGGATCATAGTAAAAATTAAAGTATTGATTAGACATAATAACAAAGTTTGATTTAATGATAAAAATTGATTAACTTCTAATAATATACTTATTCTATCACAGTCCCAAAAAAAACTCACTAAACAATAGTCTTAATTTTTTCTGTTTTAGTAATAAGAATTTCCTCTTTTGAATCTTCCTCTTTTGGAGTTTCCTTTGACTTCATTTCTTTCGCCAAATCTAAGATTATATCTTTAAGTATTTTAGGATTTGACTTTAAAAGGTCAGGTAACATTTTAAGTGCTTCTTTTTCAATAAGTTTCTTTATTTCAGGAGTTATTTTTTTTGGTGCTCCAATAGATTTTCCTGCCATTCCATGTACAATTTCAGTTGAAGTATGAGCTGGTTCAATGTCTTCTCTTGTATCAACGTATGGATCAATTTCATCTTGTTTAACTTCAACAAAATCTATTCCAAAAGAAGGATGTTCGCGTAACATTTTCACAACTGATTCTTCTTTAATATCTACTGACCCCGCTTGAAACTTTATATATAAACCTGGGACAGCTTGAGTCCCTAGGACTCTACTACCTTCAATTCCAGACTTTAAAACAATCATATAGTTCGAGTTCTTACTAACAAATTTAATTGACATAATTTTTATTCATAATTACTTCTTTTAATAATACCACACTTTTACTTCCGACCTTAATTGGGGAGAGGAATATCCTCCACCCAATAAAGCCAGAAGCTTTCTACCTATTCCCTTGTGTAAAGAACCTGAAGGAAGTTAGTGGCAGCTGCTACAATTGCAGTAGCGTCAGTAACTAATACAATCAAGTCACCACCATCTTTTGCAGTGATAGGAGCGTTTGAGAAATCAAAAGAGGTATTTACTGTATCAACAGATGCAGCTTGCCAAATTTGAGTCTCAACTCTTGTGCTTGGATCCCATTCGTATATTTTAACCATCCCCCCGGCAGCTAAGCCAACGTTAAGATTATAATCTATACTTACTATTTTTACTCTGTGACTAGCTGAAGGAAGAATACTTCCTGCAGTTCTGTCATAAGTACATCGAATAGGGAATGTAAACGCAACAGATGTGTCCAAAAGAACATCATATCCTGCTTCACCGTTTTTGGTGTTTACAGTGTGAGCTGCGTTAACAACGAGAGTAGACGCTACAGCCAAGGTCTGAGACCTTAACCCATCAAGAACTTTAGCTTGCCAACTTGCAGTAGCGTTGATTTCATCAACAAGTCTGCCGAGAGTTGCTGTACCTGCAGCAAGAGTAATAGTTGTTACGTTTGCGCCACCTACGCCATCTGTAAGAACTAAAGTATTTGCTGTAGTAGTAACTACTGGAAGCGTGTTAAGACCGAGATGCGTAATCCTAAGAGCAACAGCGGTGCTGTCTACTACTCGGATACCTGTAGTTTGCGCTGTTAGTGCGCGAATTTGAAGTGAATCTAAACTAGCCATAATAATTTTTTAATTAAATCGATCAATCACCCCTGATCTAATGGGGACGGAGTTCGAAGCTCCGCATGTCAATGATTTATCCTCCCAGAGACACCGAGGAGTTTTGCCTCATGGCCGGTTTTACCCGGCCTCAGGGCTAAAAACATAACTTAACTTAAGAAGTAACGCCTAATAGTAATGAATGCTTAGGAGATTGCTCTCTTTGTAAACCACATTCAGTAATAAATTGATCAATTTGACCATCTGCGTCATTGGCTTGAATATTTGTTTCAAGTCTTGTGTCACGACCTTCCATATAACGATACTTGAATGACTCTATGTCAAGCAAGAATGCGTAACCTGCATAATCTTGAACAAACATTGGATTGTGAACGACATTAACTGAACCAAACGCTGTTACCCAGTTGGAAATCTTCATACCATAAGTGGTATCAAGAGGTTTGGTAATCATCTGACCACGAGCAATTTCATTAATTGCTTGAAGAACAAGTCCCCCAGCGAAAATAATCTTTGTATCATTTCCATAAGTGAATGACTCACGAAGGAAAGTGTTAAAATCAGGAGCAGTCAAGGGACCACCTTGGTTTTGAACATAAGAGTTACCTGCGTTGATAAACTCGTGAATACCTCCAGTTGCTTTTCTTGGGTGACCATAAAGCCCGCTATCCGAGTACTTTTGACCCCACCAAAATGCTCGTTCGATATCCAGAGCATGTTCTGTTCCTTTTTTGGATCTTTGATATGGAAGACTTTTTCCTCCATAAAGGTTTGCTGCTTTTTCGGTGTTTGACACTGCAATTGTGCTTTTGAAGATCTGCGTATAGTTCGATTGAGGAGCAGATAACGTTGTATTCACGTTTCGAGAACCTGAATTTTCTTCGTTAACATTACCAACAATGAATAATCCATCACTATCTACCATCGCTGCAGCTGCTGATGTACCGAAAGGTCTTACTCCTGTAGTAATAGTTGTCGCCGTTGTAGCCGTAACAGTGAAAACTTCATTAGTCCTTGCGTTTTTAACCGTATCTCCGATTGTAAAAATAGCGCCTGAACTTGAACCCGCGCCTGTAAGAGTAATGACTTGACTATCCGCGGCTGTAACTGTTCCAACTACGCGAGCGTATCTTCCTCCGTAATTATCTTCACATTTTTGTTACTCTGCCACTTGGCAGGGGATAATTATTTCTATTATCCTCTTGTACTCTCATACAAGATCGGACTATATCTTATCTACTTTTTTTGTAGATCTTAGCGTGTAGTCTCTGAGGAGCCATTAACTATAACACCTATCTGATTTAACTTCTTTAATTTTTCGTATAATGGAAGAATATTATCATATCCCTGTTTTACGATCCCTAGAAATCTTCCTGTTTTTGGATCATGGATTATTTTCCTTTTATACTGTAAGCGAATTTTTGTGAATTCAAGAAGTACATTCGCTCTATTCTTTTTTGCTATCAAATAGGGAAACATGAGTTCACATCCTGTTTTAACTGATTTTAACCTGTTTACAGTTATATGAACTTCTTTTTTATGATTTATCTTTCTTGGATTTGGGTTGCGCCATACATGTGCCACAATACCTACTGTTTTAAAAATATCAAGTATCTCTTGAATCATTTCTTCAGAAGTATTTGACAATGTAAGTCTACCGCAATATGAATACGAAATTTTTTCCTTCAATTTGTGTTTACACTTACAAATACTAAAGGTTCCGTCTCCATCCCATATTCCCGATAACCATGCAATTCTTGTTAATGTTACCTGCTGATTGCCCATTGTATTATTCTTAACATTTTCACCTTTGATTTTAAAGACCATATGCTAAGTGTATAGCATATAGTATACGGTAGTCAAGACTTTAGGGGTTTCCAGCATATAGCTAAGTTTTAAATGATCTAAAGACTAATATCTTATGCGTAAACGCAATCAGATATAAATGACTTTTTGTCAAACCATTTAAACTCTGGGTTTCCTGTTACTCTCTTTAACATTCCTTCTCCTTTCCAAGCTTTTCCATCAGGTACCTTTCCTACATTAGTAAGAAGAGATACAAGAGGATGTTTGTTGGGCTCAAGCAAGAATATCTTATCAACTGCATCAACAATGAGACGCTCTTCTGCAATAGCAGTAGCTGTTGTGCGTTGGTATCCAGTAGCGGCTGTATTTTGAACCTGACCTGTTTGATGGGTAGGTTCTGTGTAATAAGGGTATGCCATAATTAATTAATAATAATTCTAATAATAAGTATTTTTTAGACATACAGAACTAATTCTGTATGGTTTTCTCATAAAACTCATTAGAAAATATTAGGATTCGATTTTGAGGAGATAAGACTATCGATAATATTTGAATCTGAACGAACATGAGTCGCACGACTTTGCCCGCCTGCCATATTCAACGCTCCACTTTTTTCAGCTTCCGCTTTGTCAATGTCTGCTTGTTTCTTTGCTTCCTTTTCAGAAAGTTCTCCTTTGACTGCATAATACGCAACGGCAATATCCGTTACATCATGCTCGTCCAACCATTTGTCGATTTCAGGAGCGTATTGCTCGAAATCAGGAGTCCTAGAAACAAAATCAGTAACTGTTGATTCAAAAGCGGCAAGTTCATCGCGTTCTTTAAGTTTTTTCTCAAATTCGTCTTTGATCTCTTTTGCTTTATCCTCTACAAGTTTTGTGACATCTTCCGGAGAAGCCCCTTCATAGCCTTTCTTTCCTAATTCTTTCTTAACATCTTCGTGAGCTTTACTAACAATTTTAGCATCATCAATAGAAATTTTACCCTCCATAGCAGCTTTTGCTAATTCGGTTGTAATATTTCCATCAATAATGGCTTGTACCATTTCAGGGCTCTGGTCTAATTTGTCGAGCAAAGGAGAGATATCAGAAAAAAACTTTCTAAACTCACCTAACTCTTGTCCCTGACGTCCTACAAGACTTTCTAACTCTTTATGTTGAGCTGGATCTATTGATCCTTCTGGTTCTACTGCTGGTGTCTGCCCCACTCCGTCAAAAGCATTTGGGTTGGGAACACCTCCTTCGATTGGACTACCCGCAAATGCGGATCCTTGATTTTCTTTACTCATAATTTATGTTCATAATTAAATAATCTAATAATAGTCGTTTGAGCTCAAACGATCATTTCTTCTTTCCAAACTTTTTAAAAGAAAGCTTTTTTGTAATACTAATCAAATCAACTCCCTCTTTTTTGGGTTCCTTTTCATCTTTACCTAGCTTTTTTAAAGCTTCGGTGATAGCGGTTCCTACTACCTTATCATCTGTTGAGACCTTTTCCATAGTTTTTATTCATACTTAAAATAATTATTAATATTCTTCCTTCCTAAAGTTTACCAAAGTCCTTCTTGACAAGCAAAATATTTTCTAATCTATTTTTTCTTAATTCTTTTAATAACTCTCTTTAAGATTACGACCTTTTTAATTTTTTATAACTTAGGTATCTTTATTATTATACACTCGTTTTACATTTTTACACAACACCATAAGCTCCACCTAACTCATCCTTCTTCTTTTCTTCTTTGCTCTTAGGATCTTCAGATTTTTTTGCTGTAAAATTTAAAGAAAGGACCGCATCTTGTAAATCCAACATCCCTGTAATTATGCCTTGATACTGAGATATTTTTGAAGGTTCCTTCACAGGATCAATAACAAGAAAAGAATCTTGAACAATAGCAATCCTTTCTTGGACATATTTTAATATGGCAAACCAAACTGGTGTTCCTTCTAATTCCTTTAAAAGAGTTCTCATATCCTGTTCTGTCATTTCTCTAATTTGTGTACGAACTTCTTCTGTAAAATAAGTTTTAATTTCATCTATATTTTTATTCATATTATTTATTTTTATTTTTCTCTATTAATTTTCTCTTTTCCTCCCTTAAACGTTCTTTAATATCCTTTGAGGCATTACGAAACTTGTAAGCATCACTAAGTGTTTCATCACTATTTTGATTTGACGCATCATCATATGCTCTAGCTGTTTTTATTATTTTAGCTTGCCTATCTGCTTTATCTCCCATCCATTTATATTTCATCCGAGTAGGATAACTCATGGCATCAGATGTTTTATCAATAACCTTATCTTTTATTTTTTTAGCTCCACCCCTAATCTGTCCTAAAACCCTTTTTAAAATACCTTTTTTCTTTTTATCCATATTATCTTTTAATAAATTCTAATAATTATCTTTTATTTACCTTTTTGAAGTGACGAACTCCTTCGAACTAATTGTGCTTCTGGGTTTGAATTAATATCATGAACAGAAGTATTTGTATTAACTCGCCCTCCTCTAGAATGCCCGCGAGAATTACTAGTAGGTAATGGGATTCGTGACGCTGTCGGAGGTGCTCCAGCCTGAAGTAAGTTTACAGGAGAAGACGCTTGTCTGAAACCTGAAGGAGGTTGTCCTCCAGCCCCTCTCATCATTGCCAGAGCTTGCTGGGCAATCTCTGGTGAAATATTTGATGTTCTAGCAGGAGGAGCCATCTCAGGAACACCCCCCATCATTGCTGCCGTAGGATCTTCCTGAATAAGTTGCCCATCTGGTCCCACCATAGGTTGCCCGTCAGGCCCTAACTGCGGTTGAGGATCTTCTTCTTCTTCTTTTGTAATAGAATCCAAAGACCAGTTCCAATCTCCAATAACTTTTTGAGTAAGTTTCTGTTGATCGATAAAAGGAAGTTCAATAAGAAGTTGGAACAAATCCATACCTTGTTTCTTTTTAATATCCTGTTGTCCAGCGATAGAAGGAAGAACGGCTGCTTTATAATCAAAATAACCCTCAAGATCATCCTTTTCAATAAGAGGAAAGGTTTCATTTCCATCATCACCAACAATTCGAATAATCATATTCTTTGTAAAAAATTGACGAGACATATCCATCCAATAACGCATCAAATCAGAATATCCATCCCCCAAGTGATTAACAAACAAACGCACACGCTCAAGAGTTGATTCTCGAAGATGCCTAACCTCTGTAGCTGACCCAGCACTTCCCGCGCCCGCGCCCATAGAGAAATCATCAACACCAGAAGCATAACGCATATCAGCCTTTAGAAGGTCTTCTTCTTTATAAGCACTAGCTTTAATATCACTAAACTGAACTTCTCGAACCCCGTTAGGGTCTACTGAATAAATAATACCAAAAGGTCGTGTTACAAGTTCTTCCTTATTTATATTTGCAAGAGGATTAACGATCCACATTTTATGAATAGAGAGAGTTGCAGAATCAAGACGTTGATTCTTAATCATGTTCATCATTATCTGAGGATTTTCCAAAATCATAGGAAGAGAATATCCCTCAAACTCACCTGGAATCTTCATATATGGAAAATCAATAAACGCTGCCTCTTTAAAATCATAAGGGATAGGCATAAAAGCCCCTTTCAAGATAGGAACACTACTACCCCCCACATGGACAGAATAAGAATCAGCAAAAGGTTGAGTCCATTCAAAAACTTCATACATCTGGAGGTCAGGATCTCCTGATGTGTTATATTTATCATCCCCAGAACCAGAGGAAAGACCTGAACCCCTACTTATCAAATCATGATTTTGTTTTACCTGATTACGAACAGCAGCATAATCTTGTAAATCCCCTCCAGGACTGCTCAAGGCTACTTCCAAACGGTTAGAATCTGCATTAGGATATTTTCTCCTAATTTCTGGAGCAGTTAAAATAAGTCGCTTAAACCAATATTGTTTACTCTTACGATCGGTATTATGCCAATCGTACATAAGAGAATAATTATCCACCCATTCTGCGCAAGGAGCATCATAAAAAGTTCTTTCTTCCTCCTTCCAGACATATTTCTTTTTATTTAAATCTTGTGTCTTAAGAAATTTTTGTTTTCTTACATCTTTCTTCCAAAAAGCTTGAATGTATCCTATACCGTAAATTAAGGAAGAGCGAACAAGATCCTCGGTGACCTTATCCATTTTTGCAAGTTCCCACAAGTAATCCTGTAGTTGTTGTTGTTTTTCTGTTTTCGCCTGATCCTCTTGAGTTCTCCCTAAAGCTGTAAAGTCAGGTCGGGCATCCAAAACACGAGGCATAAGAGTTTCAACCACAGCTTGAATATAAGGAATAAAAATATTACTTTGCCAACTTTTTATCTGTTTCTGACGATCCCCATTATAAGCAATATATAATTTATAAGAACGATCAAGGCGAGGTTTTATAACATTTAAAAAATACTGCAAAGCATCCTGTTTTTGTAAATTAAACTTTGATTGAAAGGCAACTTCTTCCTTTCCATAATCCGATGGATTGTAAGCATTATATTGATTTCTTTTTGACATACTATCTTTCTTACGATTTTAACATAGTACTACTAATAACCAACAGCTGGCAAGTGCTGACTATAATTTAACTGGGTCATAGGTTTATTTGATAACACTTTAAACCCTTGTATTGCGATAGCCGTGGCGAAAATTTGATCGTCATGATACGACTGCATCGCAACCATATTATTTGCATCATTAAATATAAAAGTAGTCATTTCGTCTACTGTTTCTTTGGAATGAAGAATTATATCATCTTGCCTTGTCATCATTTCAAATTCATCAATCAAAATAGGTCTTGTTATTTTTGTTGTTTTCCACCCCAACTTATCAGAAAACGGATTACCTATTGTGTCAAACCGCGAAGGTCTAAAATAAAGAGAAGGATACAACCCTTGCTTAAGAACGTTAAGAACAACATTTCCATGAGCTTCCGATTCAACTACCATTAAGGCATTATTATACTTGCGCCCCCACTTATCTAAAATCTTAGCAAATTTATCTGGGGCAGTAAGACCTCTCCACATAGCTACTTCCTCTCCAGTATTACGATCTAAAATCACAGCCACTGAATAATCACCTCCCGTTACCCCCTCTGAACAATCACAATTGTGTACAACCATCATGGGGGCGCAATAACTATGTGTTTCAGTTTCAAAATTATTTACATAACCTCTATAATCATATTTATCAATTTTTTTTATTTTAAGATAAAGAAAATTTCCTTCTATCCAAGAATAACCAATATGTCTTCCCCTAGAAAAATTATAATCTTTTTTTAAAAGAACACTCGTTTCTCTTGAAGATAAACGAAGTTGATATGTTTCTTGAGTAAAACTTTTTGTTCCTCTAATTTCTCTAATCCCTGATTTCCTTAATCTACTTAAATTTGACAACAAACCCAAAGATAATAAAATTTCCTGAAAATCATATAATAATTTTTTAGAAATAGAAACACAAGAAATAATATTCCTACCGTCTTTTTTTACCACAGAAGTACCCCCATCTCCTGTTCTATACCCATTAAATAACGCTATTTTTAATGGGGAAGGGAGATATTTAATCCATTCCTTAATATCCTTTCCTATTGCTTTTTGACCAAAATTATTTTTTATAAAATTATAAATAACTTCGGAACTAAATTTTATATCTATAACATTACTGCTAGTTCTGTAGCAAGGAGTTACGTTTCTATTAAATAATTTTCTAATTTCTTTACACATTTTTTTGGCTAAATCTTTTTCTTTAACTAAAGAAAGATGAATGGCAATACCGTAGTCATTGGTATTATTTATCCATCCTTCAGCTAACCAAAAACCGATAAAAAACCAAAAAGACTCCGTCAAAATTATTTTTGGATCTATTCTTCGATCTATTCTAATATTATCTTGAGCAGGGAAATGAGTTAGAATTTCTTCATTTTTTAAACTCTCCTTAAACCTGATTGGTATTTTCAATATATCATTTTTATTTATATTTTTTGCTTTTTTCCACGTTACATCAGTTTTATAAAATCTTGCTCCTCCCTTTTTTTTAGAAGTTCGATAAAGTTTATTATCTTTTAAAACAAGAATGGGATGTTCTGGTGTAAATTTTGTTTCAATTACTGTAATATTTGGATTAATTCCATATACTTCTCCTTCATAATATCTTCGTTGAATATTTTTTATATTTACTAAATTACCTTCCTTGTCTATCAATTTCTCGGTTAATCTTACGTCCTCAATACTCATTAACCCCTTATTGGTTAATACTTTTTCTCCGTCAGGAAGACACCCAAAAACATAAAAATGATCTTTTACTTCTGGTTTATATATACGAAATCCTTCTTCTTCCCGAACAATATGTTCTGTCCCATCTTCTAACTTTACTTTATCTCCAACCTTAAGAACTCTTTTTCTTTGCGTGGCAATAGCCTCTGTTGTAAAAACAGACCTTCCAGATATAAGAAACTCTAAAGCATAATTATTATTAAACTTACGGAGATTGTTCATCCTGCGTCTTATTATCTCTATTTCTTCTTCATTATAATCCCACCACCAGCCGTACTCTTTTTTAATATAATCATTATCAGAAACCCACATTCTATGAAAGTAATCGCCAATAGAACCAGGTGAGCTTTCTAATATAAGTTTACCTGTAATGGGAACGGACGCTTCCAATGTCACCATTTTTTCTTCCGCTTTCTCCCAGAATGGAATTTCTGTGCATAAACAAAAATTAATCGTATATCCTCTTCCCACATTCTCTGTAGAAGGAAGCACCAAAATCTTTGAATCAACTTTAGGAAATGAAATCTCATATTTGGTGTTGTAGTGAATTGTTGGTTTTAAAACATCAGGAGTTGTTCTATAAAATGTTTTAATCTTATCTAAAAGTTCTGCTGTAAGGTCGTTATTATATCCAATAAGGGCAGTAGTAACACCTGGGGTAGTAATTGTCTTATGATACAAAAAACCCGTAACGGCTGTTGAATTATGAGAAACAAAACCATTGGCGATAAAAGTTTTTTCTGAAGTTTGAAGATCAATCATTTCTCGTTTGCCTAAAAATTCAATTGATATTATCTTAGACCACCCGTTATTTGGAATTTGTTTATTCTCCCACCATTTTCTGTTAATTAACCTATGAGGTCTTATAGTTGCAAATAATCTAAGTAATTCATCCATTTTACCTATGATTAGTTTATTAACCGGTTGTTCTCCATGTTTGCCACTATTTTGAGGTATTCTTTTGTCAATCTCTATTCTATAACTATATTTATTTTTTTCCGCATATCTAACTAAACGATCCCAAACAGGTCCGTCTACTTGGCTAATTGACAACAAAGACCCCGTTCTTGTTTTTTTACTTAACGAACCTTCTCCATCAATCATTCCACTGAACCATCCGTCTTCAAAGTTAGGTTCCGGGTTAACTTCTGTTATATAACGAATTGAATCACCCGGAGACATTTCCTTTACTGTTTTCCATTCTGTTTCAGTCTTATTTTTCAAAAACAAAAATTTATGTAAACCTGTTGCAGTTAATTCAGACCCATTATCCATTTTTAATTTAAAAGCATCTTCATATACAATTTGTTTTGCTTCAACAACGCCGTCTCTCATTTTTCTCATCCCTCCCTTACCTTTTTTAATGGGAAATTCATCTACACATACAATTCCTTGGCCAACCTTTATATCCTCTACTGTTGTCCACTCTAAATTTGACAAAAGTATTTTTGTGTGTGGTGATACACAAAAGCCAATTTGCCTGGCTTTCATTATTATCACTCGATTATTTTTCTGAATAGTATTAAAAATATCCAACTGCGCTGGTTTTAATATAAAAGGAACTAATCCCTTTCCCTCCTTATTTTTAATTTTACAAAAATTTTCTAAATAAAATCGAGGGTCTGCAAGTTTTTCTACGTTAATCTCAGTCATAAAGTCCTTTAGATTCTTGATTAGCTTTCTCTTTTGCAATTCTAATATGTTCCGGTTCCTCAGGTGCCGTTACAGTATACTCAGGAATTTCTGTTGCTTGAACTATTTTATCTCCAGTCACTTCGTCAACTGCTTCGTTTGTCTCATTTAGTTTTAAAAGAGCTTCTTCCCATCCTCCTCCTCCAATAGCGGTCTCTTCATACTTATCCAAGCCGATAGACTTAAGAAGCATTCCTATACCCGCTAGTGTAGCCTTGGGTGATGTTTCATCATCAATTACCTTTTTTATTTTCTTAACAATATAATCAAAAGAAAGACCTTGTTTAGCAAGAGCAGCATGATACTCCTTTCTCATAGCAATCTTATCTAAAGTCCTATAAACATCAGCTATTGTCTTAACACCTATTATCTTTCTAAGCTTGTTAGGATCTGTAGTTACCTGCAAAGCCTTCAACAACATTATTTGCTGAGTAGTATTCTCTGCATGGTACTGATATTTTCCTTGTACAAAAACAACTGGTTTTAATTTCATTTTATTTTTTTCTTACCACGTCCACGTCTTGCTTTTGCATGTATATTTTTATCTGTATCCTTAACATAAAAAGAGAAATCCCTACTCCAGTCAGGAGCTGTATATCTCTTTCGACCTAATATCTCATTCTCTGTATAAACATGATTAATTATAAAATCTAAAAACACAGCATAAGTCATCTCTTTTTCATCTGCATGTTTAAGCAACGCAATCCGATCATCTAACTGATGAACTACTACCATATATTCTAGGGAGATATTTTTAAAAGGAAATTTATAATAATCAGGATTAACAAAAGGATTCTCTTCTTCAAAATCAGGATACAATTCACTAAAAAATAATTCAAGTTTAGAAAAAAATTTCCCTTTGGTTATCACTTGGATATCTTTACCTATTCCTCTTCTTAAATATTTTACAAAAGCACCATTTAAAAGTGGAGGGTTTTGGTTAATAGGCAACCATGTTCTCATCTTATGATACGAAAATTTTCGTCTCAACCAAGACAATTTCACGCTATCAAGATACAACCTTAAATAAAAATCATTTAGAAAGTCTCGAAAGAGGATAGTATATTCGCTTAAATCCATATCTCCCCTAATTGAAATCTTTTCTATTTTTAATCTTGTTTTGTGTTTGGGTTTATCTTCTGAGAAGACATTCTCATAAGTTTTGTTGTGGATTTTCATTGCTATTTATATTATTTATATTCATATTTTCTGGAGACATTCCTCCGTTTTCTTCACCCATGTCACCCATGTTTTCTTGAGGCAACCCTTCTTCCCCTAAAACTGTTTTAAGGGCTTGTTCTAACTGTTGAGATAATTCAGGATTAGAAGCTTTAATCTTTTCTAAAAATACTCTCACTTCCTCAAGATTATTGGGATCAACCCCATTAGCTTGAAATAAATCAAATATCTGACGAAGAGTATCACCTCTCATTTCTTGTTCCCTATTAGCCGAAACAAAATTCTGGCTATTAAGGTCTTGTTGCTTCTCTTCAATTTTCGACCGTATCTCTTGAAGATTACTTCTCATTTGTTCTTGCGATAATTCTGGGGCACCTGGAGCACCCATAGGAACACCTGGGGCCTCTGGGGGGGACATTGGAAGACCTGCTTGATTTAATGGATCCATAAATTATATTACTTAAAATCTAATAATTACTTAATTCTTGACATGATACCATAAAAACTTATTTTTGTTTCTCTTTTTGTTTAGAAAGCGTATGCGTGGGATCAAGAGTCCTCAATGGTATACCAGTTGTCCCAGAAAGTGAACGAATAAATTTTACCATAGCATTTTCTTTTGATTTTGCCCCTATAGAAGTTCTTCCTTGAGCAGCATTTGCCATACTTCTTGCCCTATAAGAAGGGAGAAGATTAATCATCTCTGGTTCTAACCCAAGAGGTACGTTTAAAGCACCCGCATACCCAGCTATTCCTGGGACAACGGCTTCTGCTAAAGTTCTTCCTCCATAAAAAGCTTTTGTTCCCAAACCGACCTTGGTCTCCTTACCCATAGCATCATAAGCAGGATATAAAGGTTGCCCAAATTGACCTTGTGGTGTTTGTCCTGTTCCAGAAAGCACCCACGGCTGAATAAGATAATCCTTAAATACTCCCCCAAATGGATCTTGAAAAACAGGAAACTTGTCCATCATCTTTAACATTCTTTCTCGAGTAGAATCACCGTAAGTTCTATCAGAAGGATTAAACAGATTCATTGTGTAATATGGAACAAAATTTTTAACATCGGTATTCCACATTCCAAATAATTTTACAACAGTCGGAGAATTAAGATATGCATTATATTTGTTTTGTAGTGCCGCTTTTTCTTCTGGAGTTCTCTCTCCAGTAATTTCATGCATAAGAAATGCAATATTATTAAACACTGCTGGATTACTAACCGCGGTTTTAGCCGTCTTTGCTGCCATAATATACGGGAAAGATAAGAAAGGGCTTCCAACAATAGGAATAGATCTCATTATCTTAACAAAATCAGGAATAGCTGCATAATTCATATAAGCCTCTAACGCAACCTCAGAAGCCTTGAGAGGTTTGAGCCTATATAATTTTTCCCCAACTCCTGTAATAGGAACGAGAAGGTCATCTGCAGAAATAGCAATAGTTCGACTAATAATATTAAGTTCTTTTTCTGTTAACCCAACACGAGTCAAGTAATCTACTGTGCCGATCTTAAAAGATTGATCAATATGTTCATAACATTTGGGCATACTATTAATTATAAAATTTGACGCACGGGCGACAACACTATCAGGGTCATTCGCTAACATGTCAGCTGCACGTTTCTTCAAACCATTTATCACCCTATTCCCATAGAGTTCACTCGCCGCCCATGATCCAGGCATTTCAGCTTGCAAAATTGGACCCTTTTTTGCAAGTTCTTCCATTGTTTCAGTCGCTGACTTATATTTCCCCATTCCTTCTTTTAGAATTGCTCTTTCTGCGCCAGACAACTCTGATTCAGTTAGTGCGGCTTTTCTTGCTAATTTTTCTAGTTTTTCAAAACTTTCAACTTTGGATCCTGCCCTCACTCCTCTCTCAAGGTCATCCCACATTTTTACAATAAATTTTTGAACTTGTTGTCTACTCCCTCCCAGAACTCCCGCAATTTTATCCCCTGCAGAAAGTTTATTTGTAATATCTGAAGCAGTTATTCCCGCAAATTCTCTAAAACGATTAGGGTGCTCTAAAAGAAAATCAGTCCAAGAATTTAAATCATCAAAAAATATGTCTCGCAATCCTTTTATTCCAAGTTTCCCTCTTACAAGTTTTGAGCTTTTAGCTACAGACTTAAGATATTCTGCTTTATAAATAGGAAGCCCCATCATTGCCCCCATAAAAGTATTACCTAAGGTAGCAACAACATGAGAAGATACATTTAACGGAACTTTAGCTAATTTAAAAATGGCAATAAAATTTTGATAAGCATCTAAAATCTCTTTCAAAGGTTTAAGATCACGATATGTATCATAAGAATTCCAAGTTTTAATAAAATCGTCTGATTCTTTTTTGACAAGTTCTGTTAAGTCTCCAGAACCCAACTGTTTATGTAAAAGGTCATCAATAGTTGTCGTTTTCAACTTATTTATTACATCATCATACCACTGGACTCCTGTTTGTCCTGGAATAATTTTTTTATAAGCAGCTGTTAGATGTTTTAAATTATAATCTTGCCCTGCTATTTCCAAAAGTCTTGCAGCGTTCTCTTGAGAATCAAAAATCTTCACTTTCCCAAAAACATCTATATTCATACTACCATCCGCTTCCCTTACAATTGAATCGACAACTTTTCCTGTGTCAAGTTTTATTTTAGCCTTAGCTCCAGGTGTCAAAGCATCATCAATCTGTTGAAAATGAGCTTCTCCTCTATCACGAACAAGAACTAACCCTTTATTTTTAGATAACTTTCCAACCTTATCTTTCATATCAGAAATCTTTGAAGACTCATGAGTAGAATATTTAAAAAAATCAACAATATCGTCTCCAGAGATTATTTTTCCCCTTACCTGAAAAGAAGGAATAGATCTAACTTTAGTTTCAATCGCACCCCCGATAAGTCCTGATTTTTGCCCAAAAACACCTTTACCAAGTTTGTCATAAATAGTTTTCCCCATCAAAGTATCATACTTTTCAGCCCCCGCAATAGCATTTTTACTTAGATTGGTAACTAGATTGGTATATTTTTGTGACCTTTTAGCAAGAGGGACATAATCCAAAGTCTTTGCAAGTTTTCCCCCCATACTAGAAGCGAGACCTAATTTCCCCCCCCGATAAGCCCCTTTTATTCCTCCTTTAGTTAACCCTACTCCTAATCCTTTTACCGTTCTAGGAATAACAGCAGCTGTACCGGCAGTTAGCCAATTTACTGGATCAAGCGCCACATCTAAGGCAAAACCAAGAGGGATCTGAACAAATCTAGGTACATTAAATTGTTTAAGAACATCCCCAGCAAATAATCCTTTATCTTGTGCTTCATTTATATTTGCAAGAAGACTTGACTTAGTTCCTTTGCCTAAAGCATATTGTCCAGCTCCAATAACAGCACTAGCTGGTCGTTGCATAGCAGTTAACCCACCCATTAACCACCCTTGTTTAGGTTTACGACTTTTGCCCTTATCTTCCTCGTTATCTTCTCCATACCACCTATTACGAAGTTCTTCGCTTCGTATTTCTTCAATTTGTTGATTAACAGAATCTAGTTGAGAAGATAAACTTAAATCATCCGGCGTTGCTTCTATGTTCCGAGCATAAGCCGTTGGAGAATTTCTGAGACTCTTTTCCAAAAGTTTTGCTCTACTTCTTAATGCTTCTGATGGTGTTGCCATATATCAAAAATTATATCATAGTCCCCCTACTGTTCTCCAAGTTGATAAAAATATTGCTTCACTTTCTCGCTCGGAGAAAACTTAACCGTAACTTTTGCAGGAATATTTACAGGATTTCCACTATTGACACTCCATCCTCTCCTTGCTTTATGTGTCTTTAAATAAAACTCTCCCCAATCTGGAAGTTTAACAGAATGCTTCTCTCTCAACTCTCGAGAAATAGTACGTATCATTCCATAAAACACCCTCTGTACTGTTTCAATATCATTAACCCCTGAGTTAAGAGCTATCAAAGAAAAAAATTCTTTAGGTTTGACTGTTTTCATATTTACATAATACAACTTGACAAGTAATTATGCAAGAGCCAATGAAAAAAAGAGAGGCAAGAAACTAATGTTCCTCGCCTCTTTCGCACAACGGACACCTTACTAAGGTTACCTTAAACCCTAGTTCTTCGATTTTCTTTTTGAAAGCTCTAATGTAATTGACTTTACGCCAACCGGTTTCAGTTTGGTTTGTACTAACGAAGCTGTGTTTTAGACAGATAAACATCCTTATCACCGCCTTATTTACCATCACCTTGTTTGACTAGTCGCTTACACATTTCAACAAACAACAGTAGCTTTTCTTTCTCTTCCTTGTTTCCTTCTTTGTCTGCCATTACTTGAAACTTCCTGCTCATAGCTTCATTTGAAGTGTATTTAAACATCGTCGTCCCTCCTTTTTATTGATGAACTAACAGTATGATACCGTCTTTCACGCTTGTCTGCTTCCAACAATACCATTGAACACTGGATACAACTAACATACTGCACTAATTTGTGCTGTATGACTTCTAATGACCTGTACTTTTGGCAGTTTGGACAAAACAATTTCTTACCCTTCATTTTGATAATCTCTTCTACTGTTACCAAAATAGGTATCCTCTGTAACTCTGTGTTAAGTAACCATTTCGATCTCATTTCTCATACCTCCTTAGTTCTAATGACTAGTCTTTTTACACATTTTAGCAAACAACAGTAACTTTTTTTCTTTCTCTTCCTTAGTTAGACACCGTCCTCCTCTCTTCACTGCTTTCAACAATACCATTGAACACTTTTCACAACTAGCATACAGCACTAATTTGTACTGTATGACTTCTAATGACCTGTGCTCTTGGCAGTTTGGACAAAACAATTTCTTACCCTCCATCTTGATAATCTCTTCTACTGTTACCAAAATAGGTATCCTCTGTAACTCTGTGTTAAGTAACCATTTCGATCTCATTTCTCCCTCCTCCTTTTGTATAATTTTTCTACTAGACATATTGCTAGTAGCGCGATAGTGATATTGTAAAACTAACCACACATCTATCACACATCTATCACACATCTTTATTTAATTTTCAAAGAACAACCTCAAGTTTTGTAAGTCTTTAAGGCTTTAATTACAGCTCTTACGGTATATCTATCAGCCTCTTTATCTTCATCTTTTAATTTAGAATAATCGCCTTTAGTCCAGTATTCTTTTCCTTTAATTT
>Ga0180009_10001655_pt1 | contig 27001 bp, 22 predicted proteins | sample OS_PC_MetaG_FD_123537 | JGI IMG/M metagenome (GOLD analysis project Ga0180009, IMG submission 123537) | Groundwater microbial communities from the Aspo Hard Rock Laboratory (HRL) deep subsurface site, Sweden - OS_PC_MetaG | ecosystem: Environmental > Aquatic > Deep subsurface > Groundwater... | reverse complement strand
GGTAAAAATCTTCCATACATGTTAAATAATAGATAGGAGTTATTGTATAGAATCTCCGGACAACTATGACTTCCCAACTCGTACAAGAATCACGCCTCAAGGAAGATTGTATAGGCTTTCTCACCCTTTCTCACCCGACGGGTGATGTATAGGTGATCCCGCACAAGGCTTCGGGACTACGATTCGAACGTAGATTCACAGCTCCAAAGGCTGTTGTCCTACCATTGGACGATCCCGAAGCTCTGTGCGGGACAGGAACAGACATATAACCTACTTTTGAGCGGCGGAGGGGACTCGAACCCCCGACAACTTCCTTGGCAAGGAAGCATTCTACCACTGAATTACCGCCGCTTCTCAAACAGTTTTTTTAATTGTAATTTACCTTTTGTTGTCTTCAAGAAACTTTCTCTCCTCAGGGCTAATCCTTTTTGTTGACATGCTTCGTAATACATCAATTCCTATGGTCGACGGCTTTCTGTTTACAATGTGCCTGCACTAACGTAGTGCTCTTGACAAAAAAGTCCCCTTCGAGTCAAAGGAAACGAATGTTAGTGCCGAGGGTCAGAATCGAACTGACATAACCTGTTTTTCAGACAGGCGCCTTGACCGACTTGGCTACCTCGGCTTATGTGGACCCGAGAGGTTTCGAACCTCTAACCTTTCGGATGTAAACCGAACGCTCTACCGTTGAGCTACGGATCCATTCAAGTCGGGCTGGTGTAAACAGTGCTCTACCCCCCCCCGCCTTGCTGAACTACAGTCCAGGCCTTGACGGCGGGAGCTAAGCGGCCGTGAAGCTATTGTATATAAATTTACACCCGAAAACAACGGCTTCCCTATCAACGGCCGCGCGTAATCGTATAGCTTGCGGGATAATAAAGAAAAATAGCCGGCACGTCTTCCGTCATATAGCGTTGGAAGTCGGCGTATATTTTTTTCCGTTCCTCCTGATTTCCCTCTTGGCGTCCATCCTCAAGAAGTTTATCGATTTTCACATTAGCATAGCCGGTGATATTCGTCTGCCTTTGTGTGGAGTGCCAGAAAGGATACTGATCGGGATCCGGCGGTACTTCCTGAGTCCCGAGAAGCATTTGATAGTCTCCCGGAATGGAATTTTCTACCCGTATGTTTGTTGGTAAACCTATCTCTGTCCAGCGATTTGCAATTTTTTGGGCTACATTAAGATATGGGGCAAATGTGGAGATAGTCATCTGCTCTACATTACTTGAGAGCGAATTTTGCTTAAGCAAAATTTTCGCGTGTTCAGGGTCGGGATTATATTTTTTAGAACGATCGCTATAAGCCCAAGATGTTTTGCTAATTGGAGAATATGCTCGCTCCTCCTGAAGATCAGGAATTGCGTAGGCTAAAGCCTGCCGTATGGCCTTATCCTTTAATAAAGGATTTGTGACATTAAAGAATATCGTGACGATCTTATCATAATGTACGGATGCTTCAACACGCATGGATCCCCACGCGGTGACTGAAGGGGATCCGCTTATATCCTCCAGAATGTCGACGGCACCGAGTTTATATGCAAGTATTGCTAAAGCCTCCGTACGGAAGAATCGATAAATTTTGGTTTTGCCGTTTTGCGGTTCCACAGGTACAATCTTAAGATTCTGAACTTTATCACCTTTGAGCCGGATCGAGGCGATTCTATTCGAACCAAAGCCCAACAGTCCTGATCTGAAAATGGGCTTGGAGAGAAGAGCGGGAAGCGGGCTGTAAGGATTGGCCAGTGAAACTTTCAGCGTATGATCGTCGACAGTAGAGAATGTAATACTTTTAATATTGTAGTTAATGTCTTCCGCTATGACCTTTTTTCCGTCATGCCATCGGTAATTTGTCGATAAATGAAATACGTATGTTTTTCCACTGTCTGTTGCTTCCCAACTCTCCGCAAGCGACGGGAGAGCTGTGCTGTCGGGAGACAACGTGGTTAGGCCCTCGCTTATTTGGCGTTGGATATACAGAGGAAGTGTCGAGGGAGTAAATTCGCCGACGATACCGATTCGTATAGCCGTTGTTGACCAAGATGAGCGGATAGTTGGATACAGACGCCAAAATATAAGCGAACTTAATACTCCGATGATAAATCCAAAAACAAGTGCTCGTGTGTATTTTCTGGCCAGCTCTGACAAAAGAAGGAAAACAAAGCGTGTTTTTCTATGCACGATCATACAATACAAAGATCATACCTGCCTATTATTGAATTAAAAGATTGACAATAGACAGCATGAGAAATATTACTGCAAAGATAATTGTGCCCAAAAAAACGACTTTTTCTGCTCCTCTTCGTGTTCGATAAAAATCCAAGGAGCCGAATGTATTTCCAAGCCCACCTTTACTAGATTGCAGTAATACGAGAACAGAAAGAATCACGGCGACGATAATTTGAGCGAATATCACGAATGTTTTCATAATTATTTCCTCCTTTGCTCTATCGATATGAGTGTCTTGGCAATCTTTTCACTGTCATGCCGAATGAGGCTGCGTACGAGCGCATCGCTGGATGCTTTTGAGTACACATGTTGACTGACTAGATTGGCCCGTATGACATTGTATGTAGCATGCGTCGGGATATCGTCAACTACGGGATATTCGTGATTTTTAGCATAAAGGGTTAGCGCGTGATGAGGAAGGGGTGCGTTATTTATAAGCACTACGTCCGGATAACGATTGATATATTTCGTCAGGACGCGAATGTGGTCCTGAGCTGTAAAGCCGTATGTTTGTCCGTATTTAGTCATGAGGTTCAATACATACACAACGACAGCTTTTGACCGGCGGAGCGCACCTGGTATGCCCGAAACGAGAAAATTCGGTATAACGCTTGTGTACAGATCGCCGGGCCCCAAAACTATAAGAACGGCCTTTTCTATGGCGGCGAGGGCATCGGGATTAGCCTCTGCTTTTGGTTTGAGGTAAATATCCGTAATGTGCATACGCCCGTCGTGCGGCGGTTCATCTATAAGATGTTCTTCTCCGACAACGTGACCGTCATCATATGTAGCTGCGAGATTGGTGTTTGTAAATGATACAGGGATTACTTTTCCGTGGATGCGAAGCACCTTCCCCGTTTGTTGTATGGCTTCTTTTTGAGAACCGGCAATGTCGGAAAGTGCGGCCATAAAAAGATTTCCGAATGTCATGCCGGAAATTCCGGTTCCTTTTTCAAATCGGTACATAAATAACCGACGAAGTATTCCTACACCGCCGTTTTCATCAGAAAGAGCTATGAAGCATTGACGAATGTCGGATGTAGGAAGGAGGCCGAACTCGTCACGAATCCTTTTATTGCTGCCGCCGCTGTCGCTCATTGTTACGATAGCAGATAGCTGGCACGGATATTTTTTAAGACCGCGTAGCGTCACGAAGGTTCCTGTGCCGCCTCCAATGCAGACAATCCGTGTGTTTCCTGTGCGTTTTTTCATAAGACACTCAATCTTCGCTAATACTGTATAACACGTTTAGGACTGATGAAAGGACAAGAGACGTAAAGATTAGTGATGCGAAGTATGAAAGATGGATCGGCGGGATCACAAACCCGCCCCACGAAATCCCCGGAAACATCCACGCATGTACTTGTATAGCAGGGACAAGAAGCGTGAGGATATACACAACAATGACGTTGATAGACCACGAAAAAAAGCCAAGCGTTAATACGTTGATGGGTATGAAAAGAATTTTAAGAAGCGGTCTGACAAATAACATAAGAAAGCTTAAGGCTATACCCGTTGAGAGAATGTTCTGAATGCCTCCACTTATGGTCAATGTAGGCAGAAGTTCGCTTGTTATCCAAAGGGAAAATACGCTGAACATTAACATTCTGACAAAATGTTTCATGTATGCGTCTGATGGTATCAGATAGAAGGCAGGCCGGTCAACGTGCCTCACGTTCTGATCCACTCAGCAGTCCGCATGCGACGATGATAGAATACGGCAAACCGATGGGCCTCATCGCGAAGATGCATTAGAAGGTGAAGTGCCGGGTGAGCAGGCAGAATGCGAATGGTTCGGAACGAAGAGCTGTCTTTTAGGACAATATCTTCATAGTGCTTCGCGAGCCCTATAGTCGGAATATTTAGTTCGTTTTGTTCAAGTATCGAGAGGACAGCCTGAACTTGGGCTTTTCCTCCGTCCACGACAAAAAGATCAGGGAGGGGCCAGTCTTTATGCGTTAAACGGCGTGAGATTACTTCACGCATCATCGCAACATCATTTTGCCGCAGCAATCCGCGTATTCGGAAACGACGATATTCAGAGGTGTTTGGGAGGCCTTGGGAAAAAACAATAATCGACCCTGCGGCATACGTTCCGAACGTATGGGAAATATCGACGCATTCAATGCGGTTAAGTTTCTTAATATCGGGAAAGAATTGCTCCAGAATATTCTTAAGGCCGTTTATGCGTATGCGTCCGCGATCGTCTGCGGGCACTTCTTCGCTTTGTATATCGCTTCCGGAACTATACCGATGGGCAAGCATCATATTGAGCGCATGAATTTGTTTTTGCAAAAACGAAGCTTCTTCATACGATTCGGAGGATATATAGAGAGACAATGACCGGTTCATTTGCCTGATCACTGCGGTTGATTTTCCCATGAGAATGTCCCGAAGACGGAGAATGTTTTTGCGATATCGGGCGACAGACTGTTTTCTGTCGCGTATATCGCTCATGCGCGATATGACAGACGGACAAGGGTTGCACATGCCCAAGAGGCAGTAAAAACACGGGTGCCCGTCTCTCCGTTTTTGCGTGCAGAACGGCGTGCTTTGGCGAATAGTGCGGAGCAAATATCGCGCAGTCCTCGCTGATTGAAATGGGCCAAACCAATAATCCTTTCTGCGGGGTGGAAGTTCTGTTTTTCTGACCAACGTGACATGGGGAAGCTCTTCAGAAAGCATCAAAAGCACATACAAGTGGCTTTTGTCGTCTTTTGCTATGGCGTTGTACTTGGGCTGACAGCGGCGGATGAGTTGGGATTCAAGAATCAGAGCGTCAAATTCGCTTACCGTTTTGCGGATTTCGATTGAAGAAATCTGTTCTACAAGATGGGATAGTTTTGGAAACTGCTTGGTAGAGGCACTAAAATAATGATGTACCCGTCTGGATAAATCCACTGCTTTACCAACATACAGAATATTGCCGCAATTATCTTTATAGATATAGACGCCGGGACAATGAGGGATGCTTCTCAACGTTTTTTTGATTTTTTCCATGGAAATTTCTTTCGTAAAACAACGATGAACAAACCTGTCACCAGAAGGACGATGACACACGCAATCACAACTCCATACATCGGCTGAACATGGACAACATGTGAATGTTTTTGCTCATTAACATTGGCGGTAATGGCAATATCTTTGTGATACGTATATGGGAGGGCCGGAAGATTGATTGTGAATGCCATATTGGATAACGGAGGAAAGTATTGATTGTCGAATTTTTTCATAATGCCTACATCCGGAGACTCTACGTATATTGATACACCAGGATTGCTCACCGAAGTTTGATTTTCTACGATCAACGTGCCTTGTGATGCAAAACCCGCTGTGATTGTATTTGGCAACTGGAATATAACGTTGATTTTCGGCTCGGGTATTGCAAACGAATGGTCGGAGAACGTGACGCTGATGTCTTTATCTTTTTTTTCTGTGCGCCGGTAATATCCGGCAGGATACGGATACTCGCTGGATAACCCACGGTGAGCAAAAACAATATGGTTATAATCGAGTTTGTCAAAATAGTTTACGCCTCCGGTTGTATTTGCCCATGTGGGATCGATGGGGATCCAAAGTTTTTTATCAAAATCATAATATTCGGGCCACGCGTGTAAAATGTCCTCCACAAGAGAAAGCGGACGAAGGCGCGTATTCGTCGTATATGCATACCCAACGACTTCCCGTGAAGGAATACCCGAAGCCCGCGCCAGAGCGATAAACAAATCGGTAAACTCCGAACACAGTGAGTTATCGGGATTACTAAGTGCGGCAAGTGCGCCCTTGCGTTCAAACGGCTGGGTCACCCGATTATAGTCATATGATAACGTGCGTACAACATAGTTATATACCTGTCGAGGTGTGCGTAAAGATTGAGATAATTCAATAATCCGCGGGTCAGTGGTTTCCCAATATTTCATAGGCGCCAGATACTTTGACGTATCTATGTTCCCGGAGGGAACGTCCTCTTGTGCACGCAAATAGATTTGTATTGCCAGCTCCGCTTTTATGTCGAGCTGTTGCATGGGAGAAAGTGCATACCTGGCAAGCCAATTGCCGTCTTCATCCCGCACAATATTTTGCGGCTTCGGAGTGATTGACTGAATCGCCACTTTTTGATAGGGACTGTCGGATGGAAGTGCGATTTCCACTGCGCGATCGATAACCTGCGGGTTTGATATATGATAAAAAAGTGAAAGAATATAATTCTGTTTTTCTCCGTACGCCGCGGAGATACCTCCATGAATTAATTGCTCCCTGGTCCATTTTTGCCCGGAAGACGGAAGTGGTGTCATATACGCATTTGGTCCGAATGTCGGTGGAACGTTTAGTGATACTGTATACTGCGTAATATCGGAATCGTCGGTGATTCCGGGAATTTGGATTTCCCATATACTGCCGTTTTTTGTGACGACATCGCCGTTTTCGTATCGCAGCGTAAAGCGTAGTTCCTTATCGATGCCGATAACTTGTGTATTAAACGTCAATTGTATTTCGGTTTTTTGGCCATCCTGAGTAATGACAGGAGTGATGACGCCCCCGTCGTCATAAGCTATAACATTGCCAATCTTCACGCTGTCGATGCGTATAGCATATTGACGGGGATAAAAATTTGACAGTTTATTTGTAAGGGTCACGTGTTGTGTGACTATGGTTATGCCTTTAGGGGAGATAGCGTATTGCACATCGTAGTTTGCCTGAAACTCTCCGGATGCATACGCCTTTGGGCTACCGAAACAAAAAAACACACATACCGAAAGGACAATACGCAAAAATAGTTTACAAAGAGTCTCCTTCATATGCGTGTATGCGAACGCATCACTTCCTTTAAGAATTTACCTGTATAAGAAGAGCTGTTCTGCGATACGTCCCGCGGAGTTCCGCTCGCTACCACTTGTCCGCCATCATCTCCGCCTTCAGGGCCCAGATCAATAATCCAGTCTGCGTTTTTTAGAATGTCAAGATTATGTTCTATTACGATGACTGTATTGCCGGAACATGTCAAGCGGCCTAGAACCTGAAGAAGTTTTTCCAAGTCTGCGAAATGCAAGCCGGTTGTGGGTTCGTCCAAAATGTATAGCGTGCGACCGGTAGATTTGCGCGAGAGTTCCGTAGCGAGCTTGACCCGTTGCGCCTCTCCGCCGGAAAGCGTGGGCGCAGGCTGACCTAAATGAATGTATCCCAGCCCTACATCGACAATAGTTTGCAAAACTTTCGCAACATGAGGATGATTATGAAACATATCTTTTGCATCATCAACGGTCATGTTCAAAACTTGTGCGATATTTTTGTTATGATAAGTGACTTCCAGCGTTTCATTGTTATATCTTTTGCCGTGACACACGTCGCACGTGACATAGACATCTGCCAGAAATTGCATTTCGATTTTTCTTTGCCCTTCTCCTTCGCAAGCTTCGCATCTGCCGGATTTGACATTAAAGGAAAATCGTCCCGGATTGTATCCGCGGATTTTCGATTCCGGAAGGACGGAAAAAATTTCCCGTATGTATGTAAAAACACCGGTATAGGTGGCAGGATTGCTTCTCGGTGTTCTGCCTATAGGAGACTGATCAATAAGGACTGCTTTATCAATGAAGTCTGCTCCTTCTATCGCATCATTTATATCTGTTTCAGGATTGGAAATTCCCAGAGTAGCCTTACGTATCGCCGGATAAAGCGTTTCTACGATTAGTGAGGATTTGCCGCTTCCGGATACTCCCGAAACGCAGATAAGCTTTCCCAATGGAAATGCTACGGAAATATTTTTGAGATTATTTTTGCGTGCTCCAACGAGTCGAATGCTCCCATTCGGTTCAAATTTCGACTGTGCAAAGGGAGAGCGTGAGACAGTACGCTTCCCGGTCAGGTATTTGGCAGTAATAGACGTTGGATGCTTTTTGACCTCCCTTACAGTCCCTTGTGTGACAACGGCACCTCCGTGTTTACCTGCCCCGGGGCCAAAATCTACAAGATGATCGGCTGATTCTATCATTTCCCGATCATGCTCAACGACGATAACGGTGTTACCGAGATTTCTCAACTCCTCAAGAGTTCGAATGAGTCGCTTGTTGTCCCGCTGATGAAGTCCGATGGATGGTTCATCCAAAATATACAAGACACCCGTCAATCCTGAACCAATTTGTGATGCCAGCCGTATTCGTTGCGCTTCTCCTCCCGAGAGTGTTTGTGCGCTTCTTGAAAGGGTCAGGTAATCGAGGCCGACGTTATTAAGAAAGCTTAATCGCGAACCGATTTCCTTCACAATCGGTTTGGCAACGACAGATTCGTACCCTGAGTTACTGCTGCATTTACGCTTCTCAATGTCACCTGCCCACTCAAGCGCGTCTCTAATGGACATATCCGATACATCAGCAATGGATGATCCATCGACGGTGATTGTGAGCGATTCTTTTTTGAGCCTTTTTCCGTTACACGAATGGCACGTTTGCGTGTACATGTACCGCTCAATAGCAGAGGCGGCGTATTCGGAATCTGTTTCTTTGTAACGGTTTTCGAGTTCCGCCACAATTCCGTCAAATGTCTCTTCTATGCGGGTCTCCTCGCCAAATCTGTTTGTGCCATGAACGGTGTGAACCGTATTGTCCGTTCCATAGAGCAATATATTTCGTTGCTCATCAGTGAGATTCTTAAGCGGCGCCCGTACGTCAATTCCGTATTTTTGGGCAACGGTCATAATTACGCGGGCATACCACGTATCATGCATGAATATTTTCGCAAAGGGCAAAATTCCTCCCTCGGTTATTGAAAGGTTCGGGTTTATAACTGCTTGCGGATTGACGGTCGTTATAGTTCCTAAACCGGTGCATTGGCTGCAGGCTCCGTGCGGGGAATTAAATGAAAAGGATCGTGGTTCGATTTCCGGCAATGATATATTGCAGGCAGGACAAGCGAATTTTTCCGAAAATATGTGGTCCGTCCACGTTTTCGGTTTTGTAGGAACGGTAAACGATGCATCGAGTATCTCGCTTGCTATGACTAATCCGTCCGAAAGCTCCAAGGATTGTTCTACGGCATCGTTTATTCGGGAGACGATAGGTGACTTTTGAGTCACGGGATTGTGAGCGCTTGTTCGTTTACTATGTGATTTGTCGATGCTCATTGTGTCACACACGACATCAATGGTATGTTTGTTTGTTTTAATAAGAATAATTTCCTCATCCAGATTGACGTATCGGCCGTCAATGCGTATGTTCCGAAATCCCTTGGCACGCAAGTTATCCAGAAGACCGGAAAATTCTCCCTTTCTGTCGCGTACAATCGGAGCCAACAGAAACAAACGAACATACGGCTTTTTTTGCAGTTGTAGGCTTGAGCGTATAAGATTCATTACCGAATCCACGATTTGCTGGCTGGACTGCCTGGAGATTTCCTTCCGGCAGTTCGGGCAATGCGGGTGACCAATTCGTGCAAACAATAGACGAAGATAGTCGTATATTTCCGTAACCGTTCCGACGGTTGATCTGGGGTTATGCGAACGTGACTTCTGATCGATAGAGATAGCAGGAGATAACCCTTCTATAGCGTCGACGTCCGGTTTATCCATAACACCCAGAAATTGTCGAGCATACGAAGAGAGTGATTCCACGTATCGTCTCTGACCTTCTGCATAAATCGTATCAAACGCCATCGATGACTTACCCGAGCCGGATAAGCCGGTAAAAACGATGAGCTTATTCTTCGGAAGCTCAAGGTTGATATTCTTGAGATTATGTTGTCTCGCACCGCGAATAATAATTTCATCCATAAGTATTCCACAAAGCCAAAATTCCTCGGATATTCCGGGGCAAGCCTATTATACCGCACTTATCTGGTGAGAGAGGCAATGAGGTTTTTAATGCGAAGCGCAAGCTCAAAATCTAAATTTCGTCCGGCCTGACGCATGTACGTTGTAAGTTTGGCAATTTGTTTATTTTTTTCATTCGGTGTAAGAGCGTTAAATTCCTCTTTTGTAGGCAATGTTTGCATCCGATTACGTGCAGCATCAGTGTCTGAAACGAGAGGGGATCGGATAGGCTTTTCCACTGTCTTTGGTATTACGTGATGCTTTTTGTTATATGCACGTTGTATATTTCTCCTCCTCCCTATCTCTTCCACAGCGTCGCGCATCGCCTGCGTGACGCGGGCGGCGTAGAGAATGACAGATCCGCGTATATGGCGTGAAGCACGGCCCATTGTTTGAATAAGGCTAATTTTGCTACGCAGGAATCCTTCTTTATCAGCATCAAGAATCGCAACAAGCGAAACTTCAGGCAAATCAAGACCTTCCCGAAGAAGGTTAACGCCGATAATGACATCGTAACTACCACGCCGCAGGTCACTCAAGATGGTTGTACGGTCAAGCGTTTTGACGTCCGAGTGAAGGTAATGGGTGCGTATACCTTTAGACTCCAAATAACGGGACAAATCTTCTGCCATGGTTTTGGTCAGCGTGGTCACAAGTACACGCTCACCGTGATCGGCGCGTTTGGTTATTTCGGAGATAAGATCCTCGATTTGGCCTTCAGACGATTTTACAGTTACTTCCGGATCGACTAAACCGGTTGGGCGTACAAGTTGCTCAACAATACCATTGCGAGGTGCGGATCTGATTTGCCGTGAGCTTTGGAGCGCCCGTTCGATTTCCCAATCATCAGGAGTGGCTGATACATAAATCGTTTGCGGAATTTTTCTCATGAATTCGTCAAAACGAAGCGGCCGGTTGTCTAATGCAGCCGGCAGGCGAAACCCGTAGTCGATAAGCGTCTGCTTTCTGCTTCTGTCGCCGTTATACATGCCGCGTATTTGGGGAACCGTCATGTGGGATTCGTCGATAAAAAGAAGCCACGAGGAGGGACTGTTGAAATGCCGTAACCCTGCTTCTTTAAAATAATCCAAAAGCGTATTTGGCGGATCACCGGGATTCCTGCCGTCAAAATATCGGGAATAATTCTCGATACCGTTGACATACCCAACTTCCTGAATCATTTCCAGATCATAGGTTACACGCTGTCGTAGTCTATGTTCTTCAACGATTTTTCCCTGGTTTTGTAATTCCTGAGAGCGAATTTGCAAGTCCGATCGAATGGTCTCAAACACTTCTTTGTATGTTTTAGGATCGGTCATATAATGCTTGGCCGGATAGAAGCATATGTATGTGAGATCCTCCATTTTTTGTCCGGTTATAGCATTGCGTTTTTCTAAAGATGTAACCGTATCATCAGACACGATGACACGAAATACGCTGTCCTCATATGAAGGAAACAGATCGATTGTTTCACCGCGAACCCGGAACGTCCCCCGACGGAAGTTTATATTATTGCGTTCGTATTGCAGGTCGACGAGCCTTGCAAAAATCTGTGATCTGGCAACACGCATGCCGACGCTCAGTTCCATAACAAATTTTCCGTATTCGCGTGGGGATCCTATATTATAGATAGAAGACACAGACGCTACAACGATTGTGTCTGGTCTGGTAAGTAAATTGGTCGTTGCCGAAAGCCTGAGTTTGTCTATCTCTTCGTTGATTTCCGTTTCCTTCTCAATATACGTATCGCTTTGGGGAATATATGCTTCGGGTTGGTAATAATCGTAGTATGAGACAAAGTAGGATACCGCATTACGGGGAAACAAATCACGGAATTCCTGGTAGAGTTGTGCTGCTAACGTTTTGTTGTGAGATATGACAAGCGTGGGACGTTGAACACAGGCAATCGTGTTGGCCATGGTAAAGGTTTTTCCGCTCCCTGTCACGCCCATGAGCACTTGTTCTTTGCCGCCCGCCTCAATGCCGTGAACAAGATTATCGATAGCTTTCTGCTGGTCTACAGCCGTGGCAAATGGTGACGTCAGTTGAAATTCCATATTCGGCTTTATTTATCCAGACTGTATAGGAAAGATATACATTGTATGTATTGACAATTCGGGTATTTTTTGTAATTATTGAAATGAACCAACGGTATTGTACGACTTAAACACTATGCCAGCAATATTATACCCGAGAGAACGACAACTGCTCGATTTTATCGCACAGTTTATCCAGCGATTCGGATACGCTCCGACCTTAAAGGAGATCGGCGATGCGCTGCATGTGTCATCCCCAGCGACAGTTCATGAACACATAGACCGTCTCCGGCAGAAGGGGTTTATCAAAAAATTAGACGGAACCGCAAGAGGCCTTGAAATCGTGCACGAGCACTTCAGGTCAGGCGCTACAGAGGCAGCTGTCGAGTTGCCGGTATTAGGGTATATTGCGGCAGGTTCACCGCTTGAACCCTATACTGACCCAAATTTTTATGTGAAAGTGTCCCCCACCATGGTTTCTTCCCAAAAAGCCAGTTACGTGCTTCAGGTTAAAGGCAGTTCTATGATAGATGACGGCATATATGACGGAGATTACGTTGTCGTACAGCATCAGCAGGAAGCACAAAACGGCGATATCGTAGTGGCACTTCTTCCAAACGGTTTGGCAACGCTTAAACGCATTTACTTCGAAAAAGCACGAATTAAGCTCATGCCCGCAAATTCACAGATGTCTCCAATTTTTACGACGCACGTCAAAATTCAGGGTAAAGTCGTAGGTTTAATCCGTAAGTTTGTCTGATGCGTTTGTCATCCCGGTTCCGTCACTCATTGATTACTTTCTCAAGTTTTTTCATCGGGATACCGGGAACATCGGGATTCCGCTTATGCTGAATGTATTCATACATTATGGGAACGAGCGATAGCCCGATTATTGCAAATACGGCGTAATGGAAATTTTCCTTGATAAACGGCAGATTGCCGAAGAAATACCCCAGCAGAGTAAAAAGAGTTACCCAAATCACGCCGCCTACGACATTGTAGAGAATGAATTTGGAATAGTGCATCGTACCTACTCCGGCCACAAAGGGGGCAAATGTTCTCAGAATCGGAATAAATCTGGCGAGGATAATGGTTTTGCCGCCGTATTTTTTATAATACTGCTCCGTTTTATCGATATGCTCCTGATTGATAAACGTAATTTTTGGATTATCGACGATTTTCCTTCCCATATAATGCCCAATCCAGTAATTGAACGTATCTCCGGCTACCGCCGCTATAATTAGAAGTAAAATTATAAAAGCTATATTGAGAGATCCCAGCGATGCAATCGCGCCGGCGGCAAACAAGAGCGAATCGCCGGGAAGAAAAGGCGTTACCACAAAGCCGGTTTCGGCAAATACAATCAAAAACAGGATTACGTAGGTTAAAGCCCCATATTGACTAACGATTTGAGCCAAATGCGTATCCAGATGCAGAATAAAATCAACGAATAACGGGAAAAATTCCATAGAAAATCATCATACCATACCGGCAGGCAAGAGCAATGGTATAATCTGACCATGGGAACGCTCTATGTCGTTTCAACGCCCATAGGAAATCTTGCTGATATAACTATTCGTGCGGTCAAGACGCTCTTTTCAGTTGATATAATACTTTGTGAGGATACACGCCGTACTGGTTTATTACTTCAAGAGCTAAAGAAGCGCTATGGATATGTTCTTCAACAATTTAATCCCGCAGAGCGGGATTTCGCTTTGCTCAACAATTTAACAATTCGACAATTAATCCGTTACGACGATCATACTGAACAAAAAATAACTCATGTTCTTGTAGAAGCACTTATGAGTGGTAAATCTGTTGCCTTAATTAGCGACGCAGGTACACCGCTCATTTCTGATCCCGGTTATGTGCTGGTTAGGGAAGCCAGAAAGCGCGGTATTACCGTAACAAGTGTTCCCGGACCATCAGCATTGCTTGCGGCGCTCACAAGCTCCGGTTTTCCAGCTGATAAATTTTTCTTCCTCGGCTACCCTCCAGAGAAACAATCGAATCGCCGTAAACTTTTTTTCTGCCTGTTTCAGTGTTTTAAAGTACTGAAACAAAATCCTACCGTTATTATGTACTGTGCGCCGCATAAGCTCGTACGTACGCTTGAGGACATGAAGACGGTGTTCGGTGATACCGAAATAGTGATCAATCGAGAGCTGACGAAGGTCCACGAGGAATATTGGCGAGGCTCTATTGTTCAGGCGATTCAGCACTTTGCCGATACCAAAGGAGAAATTGTAATTCTGTGGAATCAGGCAAGTAATACTTAGTGTTTCATCAATTTATAAGTTTCTTTTCAAAATTCTTCTAATGTTGATGTGTCCCCAACTGGTAACCCCATTTCTTTGGCTTGAGGATTCTCCGCATGATTTTGCCGGATCTCGTTTTGGGGAGCTTGTCAATAAATTCTATTTCACGCGGATAGGCGTGACCTGCAAGGTGCTTTTTGACATACATGGCTAATTCTTCTTTCAACGCATCGGCGAACTTTTGACTTTTGACTTTTGACTTTTGACTCGCTTCCAGCACGACGAAGGCTTTTATGATTTCTCCGCGCATCGGATCGGGCTTGCCGATGACACCCGCTTCAACGACAGAAGGATGCTCCACAAGCGCGGATTCGACCTCAAAAGGACCTACGCGCTCACCGCTTGTCTTTATGACATCGTCTGCTCTTCCGATAAACCAGAAATACCCGTCTTTGTCTACCATTCCTCTATCGCCGGTTATGTACCACCCATTCATAAAGTAACTTTTATACTTAATCGGCCGTCGCCAGATCGTGCGCATCAAGGACGGCCATTTAGGCTTTAGGGCTATATTCCCTTCCTGGTTTGTTCCAACCACATGACCCTCGTCATCAACGATAGCGGCAGTCAGCCCCGGAATGGGCTTGCCCATGGATCCGATCTTAATATCCATACAGGGGTAGTTGGCGATACAAATAGCACCTGTCTCCGTCTGCCACCAGGTGTCATGGAAGGCAAGTCCAAACACTTTTATCCCCCACTTGATCGCTTCTGGATTGAGCGGCTCGCCTACCGAACAGAGATGCCGCAGGTGAGAAAGGTTATGCTTTTTGACAAGCTCGTTGCCGGGTGCCATAAGCATGCGGATTGCGGTGGGAGCCGTATACCAGACGGTTACATTATATTTATCCAGAAGCTTGTACCAACGATCCGGATTGAAACGTCCTGCATAGACAATGGCCGCTACCCCATTGCTCCAACTGCCAAGTATTTCGTAGGCAATTCCTGTCACCCATCCGGGATCAGCAGTACACCAATACGTATCGTCATCTCGTAAATCCAATACCCAATATGCGGTCATGTGTTCCTGGAGTATTGCCCGGTGTGAATGGACGACCCCTTTAGGCTTACCCGTAGTTCCCGAGGTGTAGAGCATAAACGCATAGTCATCCGGGTCCATGTGGGCGATACGAAGTGTGTCCGAAGCACGTTCAAGACTCTTTGTGAAGTATTCGTCGTCTACAACAAGGACATGGACAAGATCCGGTAACTTTTTACGGATTGCATCGACGCGTGGTTTCAGTTCTTTAGTAGTGATCAGTACTTTCGCACCGGAATTTTCCAGCCTGTCGGCAAGAGCTTGTTCCTGAAATGCGCTAAAGAGAGTTCCTGCTATTGCACCGATTTTAAGAATTCCCAAGAATGAAAAGTAAAGCTCCGGAATCCTTGGCAGGAAGAGAAATACCCTGTCTCCGCGTTCCACGCCAAAATCTTTGAGAATATTTGCTACTTTGTTTGATAAAAGCGATAGTTCTTCGAATGTGAATTTTTTGTCATTCCCTGCTTCGTCTTCCCAGTAGAGCGCCACTTTGTTCTTTCGCCATGTTTGTGTGTGCCTATCCACTGCGTTATACGCAGCATTTATCTTGCCGCCGTTAAACCAATCAACGTATGATCGTGCTTGCTTCCACGTAAAGCTGCTTGCTGCTTTCTCGTAGTTTTCGAGATTCGCAGGAGCAACACTTTTGGCAGTATTCTTACTATAGATTTCTTCCTTCATTTGGCAGAATCGTCACCTTTCACAAATTTTGCATCCAGACGTTTCAGGTTTTCCATCACGCCTGTGTATTCCATTTCATCCTGCGGTCCCATAGCCGGGTTAAAGAATCCTTGTTCGCGCATAGCAAGCGTTTTCTTCGCCGCTTTTTCGCGTATAAAATCCCAGAATGGCTGATCAAAGAGATCTACAGCTTCTGTTAACCTGCCTTCATGAACGCAGTACCCGGCTGCAGACATAATAGTTGGACCGTCAAAAAATGAAATGATGGAATTCTGTTTGACCGGCATGACCGCTACATGATGCGATCCCCTATTATCGCCAAGCGTGTATTGAGCAACTGCCCACGGTGATAGGATTTCTCCGGTTGAGGGAAATTGTTTCTGGCTCCTGACTATTGCAACCGGATCGTCTTTGCCCACATACTTACCTGCGATATTATGAAGTCTGCTAGTAGAGGCGACAGCCGCCGTTAAACCTGTCGCGTTCTCGACTACGGATTCGATAATATAGCGATTGGGATCACGCAGTAAGCATGCGACGTCATAATAGTCTTGTGGCACCGTCAACGTAATCACTTTATCGTTTTCTGTGTGATTGACGTCCATGATACGGTACGTAAACCCTGCACGCATGTCAGGCGCCAGAAGTAAGCCCGCGTTATGATAGGGATCAGCAAAAGCGGAAAATAACGCATGATTAAATACTCCCGGACCACATTTATCCCCTGCAAATACGATAAATGGCTCGGCAGTGCGTTCTTCGATCTCCATTTCAGCGCTCCCCGGGCCCATGCCGCGCACGTTTCCTGAAAAAGCATCTTTGAGAAGGTCTTGTCCTGCTCCATATAACCCCTGACCTTTGGCGACCTTGGTCGTTTCGACAAATGTATCCCACGCAAATTTATGAATATCGCTATTGTCCGCACCCCGTGTATGCGTCATAAGAAGTGCTATGTCATCGCCTGTATACGTGACATTACCGTCAATCAAAAGCCGATTCTTTATGGCATCCTTCACGCGCTCTTTAGCTTCGTCAAACATTGCGTCACTTGGGCGGTTGTGTCCGCCTACTGATCCTGTATCTGCCTTAATTACGGAAATGGTTATTTTCATGGACCCTCCTTTTTTAGAAGCACTTAACGATTATTGAGTTTAGTGCTTCTTAAACCCGCAGCTCATGCGCTCTTTGCGACGTGTATGAATAATACTGAAAAGTCGCAAAGTAAGCATAGGCGGGTAATATCATATCTGTACGTCTGCCATTAAATTTTGTCCGGTCATTTCGTTTGGAATAGGTATCCCCGCGTATGAGAGTATTGTCGGAGCGATGTCAGAGAGCTTGCCCGGGGGAAGCTTTAGCGGATATCCCTGAAAACGACTGTGAATAACCATAAATGGAACGGGAAATAGAGAATGTTCCGTATCCATGGAACCATCTGATGTCAGCATTTCTTCTACGTTACCATGATCAGCGGTTATGAAGCAAGCCCCTCCCATTTCCAAGGTCTTTGTTACGATATCTCCCACACAGCGATCGACAACTTCACATGCTTCAATGGCCGCCCGGATATTTCCGGTATGTCCTACCATATCCGGATTTGCAAAATTTACGACAGCGAATGCATACTTTCCCGTAGAAAGCATGTCGAGAAGCTTTTGAGTGACGGTATATGCGGACATCTGCGGGCATAGGTCGTATGTAGCCACCTTTGGAGAAGGGACGATTAAGCGATCTTCACCGCCAAAAGGTTCTTCCCGTAATCCGTTGAAATAGTATGTTATAAATCGTTCTTTTTCTGATTCAGACACATGAAGTTGTTGAAGATTATGATCAGAAAAAACTTTCCCGATTGGCGTGGCTACCGGAATCGGAGGGAATGCAGATGACACAGGAAGGTTCTTTTCATATTCTGTCATAGTAACGACAAACAGATGAGAAAGGACGACTGATCTGGTAAAAGGTTTTGAGCGTACCGGAACATCAATTATGTGTTTATGAAAATATTTTACAGCATACGGATCAAATGATTGAGGTAGTGCATGTTGTTCGAAGTCGGGTAATACCAACGCTCGCGTAAACTGTCTGGGCCTGTCAATCCGAAAATTATACATCACGACTGAATCACCGTCTTTGATTCTCGGATACGGAACGCCGTTTTTGTTAAGTATTATCGTAGGGTCTAAGAATTCGTCGGTTTTTCCCTCTGCGTACGCCTGGTCTATAGCCGCCTCAGCCGAAGGTGCAACCCGATCGATATTTTGAGTCAGAGCCTCATACGCCAGTTGTGTTCTTTCCCACCGAAGATCACGGTCCATAGCATAATACCTGCCGATGATTGAAGCGATCACTCCGATCCCTAACTCCTGGCAAGCATCCTGTATCTTAGTCAGAAATCTTTTGGATGATTTGGGCGGAGAATCCCGTCCGTCGGTAAATACATGGATATATACGGGACAGCTACAATTTTGACGTTTGATAAGCTCCAAAAGAGCAACAAGATGATTTATGTTTGCATGGACTGCGCTGTCACTCATAAGCCCCAGAAGGTGAATATTGGAATGACGGGAGTTTGCATAACTGACGGCGTCTTCAAATGCCTTGTTTCGGAAAAAGGAGCCGTCATCGATTGATTGATTAATCCTGAGAAGGTCCTGGTAAACAATTCTGCCGGCGCCGATATTGAGGTGTCCGGTTTCTGTATTCCCATCCTCTCCGGGCGGCAGGCCCACAGCCATTCCGGAGGCAGTAAGCTGTGTATGCGGGTAGGATGACCAGAAATGCGGGATATTAACAAGTTTTGCCTGGGAAATTGCGTTGCCCGGACCTGGCGGCGCCAGCCCCCATCCGTCAAGAATAATTAAAACAAATGGTTTCATTGCTACATTGCTACATTGCTACATTGCTTTGTCATCAGTGAAACAATGCGACAATGTGTCAATTGAGATTCAACTCTGCTTCAATTTGCAATAAACGATTGTACTTTGCCACCCGTTCTCCTCGAGCGGGTGCACCAAATTTGACATATTCAGATTGAATAGCAACAGCCAGATCCGCAATAAATGAATCATTGGTCTCGCCGCTTCTGTGGGATACGATGCACTTTATCTCATGCTTTTTGGCAAGCGCCGTAACCTGAAAAAATTCCGATAACGTTCCGATCTGGTTCGGCTTGAGAAGTATTGCGCTGCATGCTTTTTCATCTATCGCTTTTTGCAGGCGCATTAGATTGGTAGCCAGCAAATCGTCCCCTATGATCAAGATGTCTTTTCCAAGCTCCTCTGTAAGGCTTTTCCAGTCATCCCAGTCATCTTCATTGAGCGGATCTTCAAGCAACAACAATCTGTGATCTTCATGCATTTTTTTGAAATATTCTATAAATTCTTTACCGGAAAATGACGCAGGCCTGTCTTTAATTTGATACCCCTTTTCCTTTTTGAAATGTGAAGCCGCAACATCTAGTCCCAAAAAAACATCGGTGCCGAAGCGGTATGGCGTTGCCCGTATTGCCTCTACGATCATCTCAAGCGCGTCCGTATTGGTAAATAGATCAGGGGCAAATCCGCCTTCGTCACCTACGGAATGAACGGCATTGCGGTAGATGAGAATTTTTTTAACCGAGTGATAAATCTCTGCACCGATCCGTAGCGCTTCAGAAAATGGCTTTGCCGTGGCCGGTACAACATGAAATTCCTGAAAATCCAGGTTGCCTGTCCCGTGTTTGCCGCCGTTTATGACATTGAATGTTGGCGTTGGAATTGTATTTATGCCGGTCTTGTAGTAATTTTGAAATATGGCGTTGAGATATGTGTATAAAGGTATTTTCGCACAAGCTGCAGCCGCTCCCGCAACGGCCAGTGAAACACTCAAGATACTATTGGCTCCCAAGGCATGTTTGTCGGTAGTACCGTCGAGGGTAACCATGGTTTGATCAATCGTATGCTGGTCGCGTGCGTCCATTCCGCGAAGTTTTGAGGCTATGGGCCCGTTGACATTGCGAACAGCCTGAAGAACGCCCATACCACCAAAGCGTTTGGGATCTTTATCCCGAAGTTCCACAGCTTCGTATTTGCCCAATGACGCGCCAGCCGGAACAGAAGCTATGGCGCGGTAGCCGCTATTGAGGATAACCTGTGTTTCGACAGTAGGATTTGCACGCGAGTCGAGAATTTCGCGTGCGGTTATCGAATATATTTTTGAGTCAGTAACTACCTGTCTATTCATTTACCTGGATTTTGACAAAATATGCTTCTTTTCAGCTTCATACACCGTCATTCTGACGTTATTTATTATGTCAGGGTTGACGGAAATGCTTGTGATACCCCAAGAAACAAGTTTATCGACAAGTTCAGGATAATCTGACGGAGCTTGGCCGCACATCGAAACGGTAACTTTGCGTTTACTGCAAATTTTAATTACACGCTCAAAAGCCCACAGGAGTGACTCATCCATTTCATTAAATATATGCGCTACTTCACTATTGTCCCGATCGGTACCCAGGATAAGCATCGTCAGATCATTGGAACCTATTGATACGCCGTCTATGCCGACATCAAGAAATTTTTCAAGACTTATAACATTTGTCGGAAGTTCGACCATCATCCATAATTTGAAGGATGGTGACCGAAATAATCCGTTGGAGGCCACGATTTTTTTGACATCCAACAATTCCTTCGGCGTGCGGACAAAAGGGATCATGAGAGAGAGATTCTTGAGGTTTTTTTTGTTTCGTATAAGTTTTATCGCCTCCAGTTCCAAATCAAATACTTTTGAATCCGCCACATATCGGGCAGCACCACGAAAACCAAGCATGGGATTGTCTTCGGGAGGTTCGTATTGAGCTCCACCCTTGAGATTGCGGTATTCGTTGGTTCTGAAGTCTGTTGCCCGATAAATAACAGGACGGGGAGAAAACGCTGAACATATGGTTTCCAGGCTATCGGCTAATTTATGTATAAATACGTGCTGTCGTTTATCAGCTATAAATTTTCTGGGGTGTACGCCGATATCCGCAATCATAAATTCAGCACGCAGAAGTCCGACACCATCGGCGCCTAACTTGGCAACAGCCTCTGCCCGCGAAGGTTCGGCAAGGTTTACATATACTTTTGTAGCTGTCTGAATATTGTTTGTTGCGATAGAAGTATGGACGGATGATTGAGATTTTGGAGATAGAACAGCGCCTTTGTATACCTCTCCGAGCGATCCGTTGACTGTCACGACAGCCCCATTCTTGAGGATTCGGCGAGCGTTTTTGGCGCCTACTATCGCAGGTATCCCAAGTTCGCGCGAGACGATAGCAGCATGAGATGTGCGTCCACCGCGTTCTGTAACAATAGCAACAGCTTTGCGCATGGCAGGTACATAATCAGGATTTGTCATTTCAGCGACGAGCACGTCTCCCCGGTTAATTCTGTGAATTTCTTTTGGGCCGGATAGCCACTTGACCGTGCCCGATGCCAGTCCGGGACTTGCAGGATCACCCTTCAGTAGCAAAGTTGCTTCAGGGTAAACTCTTTGTGTAGCTTGCCCTGAGTGAGCGTCAGCGAGTCGAAGGGTAGTAACAGGTCTTGTTTGCACGATATACAGTTGATTTTTTTCTATCGCCCACTCGCAGTCCTGCGGAAAATAATAATGAGCCTCCAATTTTTTACCGAATTTTGCAAGCGCAAGAATATGAGCATCAGAAATTTTTTGCCTGGCACCTTTGGATTTACGAAGCGGTTGTATTATCGTCCGCATGTTTTTGCGGAACATCGTTTTTTCCTGAAAGTGAACGGATTTTGAAAGAATTGAACCGCTCTTTTTGTCGACCTCGTAATGATCAGGAGTTACTGCTCCCTGCACGATCATTTCGCCAAGGCCGTATATTGCCTCAATGACTATCTTTGATTTGTCGTTTGTAACGGGATCGACGGTAAACATGATCCCGGAAGTATCTGCCGAAACCATTTTCTGTACTGGAATGGCAATACCCACCTTAAAATGATCAAATTTGTTCGTGGCACGATAAAAAATAGCACGCGCGGTAAAGAGAGAGGCCCATGCTTCTCTTACTTTTTCGATAACATTTGCTTCCCCTGCGACATTTAAAAATGTGGCCTGTTGACCGGCAAACGATGCGGTCGGGAGATCTTCAGCAGTAGCTGAAGATCGGACCGCAACAAGAGGATTTTTGAAAATTCCCCGCTCGAGCTTAAAATAGGCCTGTATGATTTCTGCGGCAATGTCGCGGGGGAATGAAGTCCTGCATATAAGTTTTATAACGGAGCTGGATGCTTTTGCCAGGGCGACACTGTCTCCCACATCCAGATCCGAAAGGAGATTGTAAATCTTGTCTTTGATTTTGGAACGCTCAAGAAATGTATTATATGCATGAGCAGTCACGATAAAACCGGGAGGTACCGGAAATCCGGCTCTTGTCATTTCCCCTAAGTTAGCGCCTTTACCTCCGACCATATCGATATCTTCTTTTCCAACATCCTGAAACCAGACGACAAATTTCTTGGTCATATATCTAGTATGGAGAATTTTTGCTGGATGTGCAACCCTTAGGATCCGGCAAGTTTCTTCTTAAAATAATCAACCCACGGAATCGCTGCGGGGTCGGTATCATAAAGCATAGCCATATAAAACGTTATAAAACCCGAAAGCGTATAGGCTTCAAGTACCTGCGCGAGTTTGGTCGGTGCCGTCAGGCGGATTTCCCGTGTAGTAACGTTCTGCTTCTCAACGACATCTTTTGTAATTGAAAAACGCTTCCGGATCGGCTCGCTATACAGCGGGGATAGGACAAAAAGAAAAACTCCATTCTGATGAAGCGTTTCGGGGTGTTTTAGGCCATCCAGCATGTGATGATTGAGTTCAGAGATATAACGGTAGTCTGATATCATTTTCGAAGTCTCGTTGATTTGATTGGAAAAGCAATTTCCGAATCCTTTAAGGAATTCCGCCGTGATGATAAACGGGTGTCTGTCTTTCAAAAACAGGGCCAGTTGTTTAGCAGTATTATCACGGGATGAGACACTGGATTGGTAGAGGGCAGATAATGTTCGAGCAAAATCAATGGCATTGCTTACGTCCTTCGTATCAAAATCTATAAGCTTAAGCGCGTATAAGAGACCTAAATGTCCCATAAGCATATAGCCGCTGCCGATTCTGGGCTGCCCACAGGGATTGTGTATGGGCTTAAATACGTAACCGACGCTGTCATACTCCTCTAGCATTTCACCGATTTTCGCGCCGGATGTAACTGCAGAAATTCTTGCGCCGCGCTTGATAGCCTCGTAACCGCAAGAGACCACCTCCTCCGTGGTACCCGAATACGAGGAAAGGATGACGAGTGTGTCTTTATCAACATAGGAGGGCAGCGTATAATCTTCTACGATTTCATAGGGCTCTTTGATGCGATCCAGATACAGTTCTTTTATGGTCCTCGGCGTAAATCGTGATCCGCCCATACCGCAGACAACGATGTTGTATATGTGATCGTATTTTTCGGAAAACCGCAGTGTAGATGATTCATTCCACGCCTGCTGGCATTGGTCGGCAAACTTTGCGGTAGACTCCAGTACCCCCGAAAGGTCAATCTTTTTCATCGCAGCTATATTGTCTAAATCTTTCATATGCTCCAATTTTTTAATCTAACGCCTTTGTGTTTACTCCTTTAGAAAAATCGACTTCAGGAAATGAATGAAGAATGTCGCGAACTTGATGCTTGAGTTGGTCATATGATTCTTGCGTTTTAGCTTCAAATTTAACAGTCAAATACGGACCGTTTTGAGACGCCCGGACGATAAGCATTTCTTCGTCTCTATCCATGCGCACACCGTCTATTTCTACGTATTTAGCCCTCGGGTACAATTTTTTAATCTGCGCTGCAATACGGTTGCTCACGATAGAAAACTTAACGTCGTCCGCACAGCCAACCTTGATTTCAGGGCTTGAAACGTAATGCGGGAGTTCGCTGACTACTTGGTGTAATGATTTATTCACACGCGTTAAGTACGCAAGCAATCGAAGCGTGCCGATGGCCCCGTCATCATGGCCGTAGAAGTTATCGACGAAAAAGAAGTGTCCGGAGAGCTCTCCGCCGAAAGCCGCCCTTTCTTCTTTTACTTTTGCCTTGATGAATGAGTGGCCGGTTTTCCAGATAATCGGAATTCCGCCATGATTTCTAATCACCTCGTCAACCTGCTTGGAACACAGAGTGTTATAGACAATGCGCGCTCCGGGCAAAAAATCCAAGACGTCTATAGCGCAGATAGAAACAAATACATCATTCCAGATAAGAGAGCCCTCGCTGTCTACGATCCCCACACGATCTCCATCGGCATCGTAGGAAAATCCGAGATCAGCCTTTTCCGAAACGACACGTTTAGCCAGCCGCTCTTGTACCTCGCTCTCTGTTGGATCCGGTGTGCCGACCGGGAAGTTTCCGTCAGGCTTGGTATTTTGTTCGATAACCTCGCAACCGGCCTGCCGCAAAATATCCGGCATAAACACGCCGGGGGTGGCAGCACATGCGTCGACCACAACGCGAAACGGTCGAATTGGTCCGACATGACGAAACAAATCGTCTATGTATAATTGTTTTATGTCTTTTTGTATGTGTTGCCCTTTTGGTTCTCTTGTCGTAAAAGCGGCGGATTTTACTACATCCCGTAATTCTATGATTTCGTCTGTCAGCATGGTTTCAGAAAATCCGGTACCAAACTTAAATCCGTTGTATTCCTTCGGATTATGGGAAGCGGTAATCATCACCATGCCTCGTGTACGAAAATAATATTGTGCAAAGTAACAAATTTGGGACAGAGTCATCCCGATATCATAAACAGTAATTCCTGAATTCGTTAATCCTTTTACGATAGCTTTTTTGAAAGAAGGACCGGAAAGCCGGCAATCATACCCTACGACACAATCAAAAATTCTTCGTTGCAGTAACCAGGTGGCATAGCCGCGGGCTAGCATCTCGACTCTCTCTTCATCCAGTTCGCTCCCCACAAGTCCACGGAGATCATATCCCCGAAATACATGGTCAGGAATTTGCTTATTCATGCCGTACCTCCGATAGCTGAATGACCCACTGCTCCATAAGTTGCGCAAGGTCATAGGCTGCATTACCTGTTTTTATACTGTACTCAATCGCAAGAAGCTGTCGTTCCATAGCCAGCAGTTGTACCAGCGTAAATGACTTTCCCTGGTTTGTCAAACGTGATACCTGCCATGCCTGGAGATTGTCCGGAGGTACGCCGTCCTTGACCATAATAAGCTGGCGAATTCGTCGAACAATCATGGTAAAAACGACTTCGGGAGGGTAAGTCTCAATAGTTTGCATCAAAAGTTTCAGTAAATACGGCGAATTATTTAACCGCAGATTATCAAGAAACGTAAAGACCGCTTTGGGGAGCATATAGATGTTTACAACTGCCTCTTTGCCGAGTTTTTTTAGGATCGCAGCGGAGATTTCGCGGGGCTCCCAAAGAATGACTTCGAGATCAGCTGGAGCATGTATAATATAGTCGAGTATTTTATCGGAGGATTTCTGTTTCCTGCCAAGGTGTGTAAGCAATTGCTCGATGACGACGATTTTTTTATCAGCAAGAAACGACTGTGACTCCAAAGCCTGAACAAGCGTCGGTTCATCAAGAGAGGCGCCGTTTAACTTAAGAATATCCGCTTGTCCTGCCGCACGCTTTCGGTGGTTCAGTTCGTTTCTTGAAGCGACTGTGTCATCTCCATGTAAAACGGTAATCATAAAGTATTGCTTATACAGATCTTTCGTACATAGTGAAAATTTTTTCTACTGCATGGTTATTTATTTTTTTGTGAATTCCACGATGCGGTACAAGAGCTCCGGAAAAATTCTTCGGGATGTGCATAAGCTCGTGAATAATGACGCGAACTTTGTCGTCGGGACTCAATTGGTCAAAATGCTCGGAAAGGACTTCTATCACATAGTGGGGCTTTTGACCAAGGGCAATCTGCCATACGCGCGGGAAGCTCCAAATGCGCGCCCGAGCCCTGCTTGAGGATCCTAAGCTGCGCATGCAGACAATTTGCCCTGCAAGAACATAGTCAAACGGTGTGTTTGTCAGAACTTTGCGCAATATTTTTTGTACATCCGGAGCGAACACGAATTGCATAGATGAATACCTTATACACAATAGCCGGAACCTTTTGCAAGTTTCTGTGGCCTTTTTTTGCGTATGTCATTCGATCATACAAAAGCCCGGAAGTTTTACTTTTGGCTGACCAAATACAGCGCGTCGCCTTCTTTCACCGGCTGATCTACCTTCATTCCGCAGGTAGTCCCTGCCGCAACTTTTGGAACTTTTTCGTGCTCAATTTGTAACGATCCAACAGCCTGTGTAAACTCGCTATCGTGCCCAGAAATTTTAACGGTATCACCAACTTTTAACGGTTGTTTGACGACGTCAACGACTGCAACTCCGATTTTGTCGTAATAATGCGTTACCTTACCGATTTGGATATCCATTCTTCATCACCACCTCTTAGAAACTCTTAATGATTCGCTTTCCTAAGCGAGAATTTAGAGTTTCTTAGACCCGCCGCTCACGCGCTCTTTGTGACGTGTACGAATAGTACTCCAAAAGTCTCAAAGTAAGCGTAGGCGGGTGCACCTACTTACCATTATAATACTTCCTCCCCTTTATTCTATCAGGCAATAAACTCTCTGTCGGATATTTTTCATATCCTTTGCCATACCCCAAATGTTTCATAAGTTTGGTTGGTGCGTTACGTATAGGAAGCGGTATGGGAAGATTTCCGTATACTTTGACATCCTCAAGAGCCCTGAAATAGGCGTCATACGCACTGCGGTCCTTTTTGGCGAGGGACAAATATACAACCCCGTGGGCTAAATTCTCCTGACACTCGGG
>Ga0180009_10001654_pt1 | contig 27008 bp, 20 predicted proteins | sample OS_PC_MetaG_FD_123537 | JGI IMG/M metagenome (GOLD analysis project Ga0180009, IMG submission 123537) | Groundwater microbial communities from the Aspo Hard Rock Laboratory (HRL) deep subsurface site, Sweden - OS_PC_MetaG | ecosystem: Environmental > Aquatic > Deep subsurface > Groundwater... | reverse complement strand
TTTTCGTCATCAAAATTCACTGAAATAGCACATTTAGCGTTTTTCCCCTCTACTCCTTTATTTCTGCTAACTAACACGCTATTTGACTGAAACTACCTGATTTGGGAAACTCGGATACACCCATTAAAAATCGTGTGAAAGAGGCTATTATATTGAAAACTAACAGCAACGATAGAGTTTGATTAATATGATTCCGGTCAAAGAATCCGGCGTGGTAGTCCGGTGCAGAGTTCATGATGCCTGATGCACAGTCTGGGGCGGGGGCATGGGAACCTCTGCATGACCTTCCGATCTTCTGGTGGTGATTAACCTGTTATGATTGACGGACTGTTACCTGGACGGATTCCGGGACCGTTATCTTTTCTATTTTACGGAGCAGATCTGTTTCCAGTGGAAGATTCATTTCTCTATTAAAAATCTGTTCCCCATCAATATGCTCGATGGGCAGAGGGACGATATTGATGGGTAGTGTACGGTTTTTATTGCAGCTGGTCACAAGTCTGTTGATAAATGTTTCCAGCTTTTCCTGATCTTTCGCCTTGAGGATGAGTTGATAGCAGGAACTGACGGCAGGCTGTTTGTGGGCTGTTTTCTTACCGGGATTAATGAAATCGATGCTCTCCAGTCTGAATTTATCCTTGCCGATCCGGACCGCTTTTTTCAGGCTGATAGCACTGCCTGCCGAGATTTTAGGCTCAGTGCCCAGAACCTTAACATTCAACAGCTGATTTTCAGGGGTAATGACATCAACCAGGAGGCTTTCGTCTTTAACGGTGACATTCAGTACGATACCCATTGTCAGGGGCACTCTTTTTTTGGACTGGCTGCCAGGCTGGTGTTTGAAAGCGATGTTTTGGGGCGCCCAGTCGATTTCACTGAGGGCATTCCGTTTTGAGATGGTTTCGGTCAGACCGGGATAAATCTGGGAGCAGGAGTGTGGTTTCCAGACTCCCTTCATATAGTCGAGTTGGTAAAACTGCTCAGGTTCGCCTTCTCTGAGAAAAAAAGTCAGATGCTGGCAGCTTTCACAGTAGTGGGGAATGATCAGTTGTTTCTTTTGCATGGTCTGCTTCCTGGGCTCTAAAAGCAGTTGTTGACTGCTCTGTGATTATGCTATACTTGTAACGTGATTCAGCGAAGTTGACAACACCTATTGCGTTATCATTGGATATTCAGCCAGCATGACAGACCCGGGATCTCCAGTCAGGCATGGGTCACATCCGGTTTTGACCTCTACCGGGACAGCCCATCCGGTTTTCAGGATGGAAATCAAAAACCCAATGGACGAACCAACCGATGAAAGAAAGGGCATCCATTGTCGTAGAAGAGTACCTGCTGGTGATCTATTCCCTGATTTCATCGGGGAAACGGGCCAAAGCGGTTAATCTTGTCAAACGGCTGAAATTCAGTCCTTCAACGGTACATGCCACCCTGGCGAGGTTGCAGCGGGATGAACTGATAACGATCTGCGATAAGAAAGAGATCGAACTCACCCCGGAGGGGTTGACCCGGGCGGAGCAGTTGACGCGGCGGCATCGCCTGGTGGAGGATTTTTTGTGCAACACACTGGGGATTTCATGGCACGAGGTTCATGAGCACGCCCATGTGATGGAACACGGATTGACGCCACTGGTGGAGGAAAAGCTGGCGGAGTTTCTCGACTTTCCGAAATCATGTCCTCATGGCACCCCGATTCCTGGTGAAGACAGCCAATTACCCCAGGACATGCAATATCTCGACGACATGGTGATTGGGGATTTGGTTGAAATTGTGATCATCGACGAACAGCTGGAGGATTCGGTTGATTTGATGAAATTTTTGCAGGACAAAAAGATCACGCCGGGTCAGCAACACAAGGTGGTAGAAAAAACCGACGTTACCAAAACCGTGGTTTTAGCATTAGAGGACAGTCAGGCAACCCTGCCGTTTGATATTGCTGATAAAATCGGTGTGATCAAACTCAATCCAGCCAAATCCTGACTTTTCCGTTTAAATCTGAAGCGCCGCCCATAGTATCCCCTCGTTTCTCGAGTTGTTTCGAAACCAGAGCCCCTTGTACGATTCCAACAATTACGATAAGCTTTACGGACGTTTCACAGTCGTTCTGAATGTGCGGGCATCCAACGGTTATTCCCTCAATCCTGAGCGTGATTTATAATTAATTCAGACTTATCAGTCGTCAAGGCGATCTGACATTTCCATAACAAAAGAAAAATTCATGAATCTGTTCGAAGAAATATCACAACGCGGTTTAATCGAGAAAACGACCTCTGATGAGCTGGCTGAAAAAATCAACAGAGGCGGGCTCACATTCTATGTCGGATTTGATCCAACCGGTAACAGTCTGCACGTTGGGCATTTTGCCATCCTGAACCTGATGCGGCTGTTGCAGAAAGGCGGACATACCCCCATCGGCGTGATGGGTGGTGGTACCGGGATGATTGGTGACCCGGGCGGAAAAAGCAAGGAGCGGAACCTGTTGACCCAGGCCCAGATAGAACACAATCTCAACGGAGTGCAGAAACAACTGGCACAGTTCCTGGATTTTAAAGAGGGAAATAAGGCGATTATGGTCAACAATTACGACTGGTTATCGAAATTGACCGTGATCGATTTTTTAAGGGATATTGGTAAATACTTTTCCGTCAATACCATGATTACCCGTGAATCTGTCAGAAGCCGGTTAGAGAGGGAAGGAGAGGGAATTTCCTATACAGAGTTCAGTTATATGCTGCTGCAGGCTTATGATTTCTATAAACTGAGTGAGGACTACCAGTGTTCGCTGCAGATTGGTGGGTCGGATCAATGGGGAAATATCGTTTCAGGTATTGACCTGGCAAGACGAATCAGGAATCGGCAGCTATATGGGATTACCATGCCGTTGATTACCAAGTCCGATGGGAATAAATTTGGAAAAAGCGAGTCGGGAGCCATCTATCTTTCGGCGGACAGGACATCGCCCTATGAATTTTACCAGTTCTTCCTCAGACAGGCGGATGAAGATGTGATCCGGTTTCTGAAGGTGTTTACGGAACTGAGCCTGGAGGAGATTGCGGTTTTTGAGGCTTCGGTCAAGGCTGAACCCCACAAACGGCTTGCCCAGCAGAAACTGGCTGAGGAAACAACCCGGGCGGTTCATGGCGTCGAGGCGCTGGCAAAGGTCAACCGCGCCTCACGAGTGCTGTTTGGCGAGAAGATCGAGGATCTGGACGATCAGGTCATTTCAGAGATTTTCAGGGATGTCCCCTCGCTGCAGAAAGACAAGGAAACACTCAGGAACGGATTCACCCTGATCGATGCTCTGGTGGAAACCGAAGCCTGCAAATCCAGAGGCCAGGCCCGAAAATTGATTCAGTCCGGTGGGGCATATGTCAATAACGTACCCCAGAAGGATATCGACTATCAGCTCACCCTCGAGGATCTGGCTTCGCCATCGTTTCTGATCCTGCGGTCCGGTAAAAAGAACTATAAGCTTATCCACCTGCAATAGAGAGCGTTAACAGCATGGCACCACCCATCTTGAAAATCCGGCTCAACTACGCAGGCATGAAACCGCCCGAAAGAGCGCATGATTCAGACAGCGGTCTGGACTTGACCCTGATGAAGGTGATCGAAAAAAGGGAAAATATCTTTTTTTTTGATACCGGCGTCTCGGTTGAGCCCCCGGCGGGTTATTATACTGAACTCTTTCCCCGTTCGAGTATTTACAAACACGATTTCATCATGGTAAACAGCGTGGGTGTCATCGACACCGGTTATCGAGGCACTCTTTTTCTGCCGATGCGATACCTGGGTCATGGTGATGGCCGGGCGGCAGCAGAAAAACTGGTGGGTCATCGGATCGGTCAACTGGTGCTGAAACGGCTCGAGCCTTATCGCCTGGAGATCGTTTCGGCGCTGAGTGATACGGAAAGAGGAGGACAGGGGTTTGGCAGCAGTGGATCCTGAAAACGCGGTTACCGCAATGGATTTTTCCGGATTGCAGGTGGCCATTGTCCATTACTGGCTGATTACCTGGCGGGGTGGGGAGAAGGTGATCGAATCCCTGCTGAAGCTGTTCCCGGATGCGGATATCTACACATTGTTTTATGAACCATCGGTGTGTCAGACCCATTTTAAAAACAACCGGGTATTCACGTCCATCCTGGACCACGGACTTTTGAGGAAACACTACCAGAAGCTCTTTCCCCTTTATCCGGCAGGGATCCGGTCCTTGAAACTGCGGAAGACCTATGACCTGATTCTTTCTTCGGAATCGGGCCCTGCCAAGGGAATCCGTAATCCCGAGGGGACGCCCCATCTGTGCTATATTCACACACCGATGCGGTATTGCTGGGGATTTACCCAGGCTTATCTGGATACGATGCCTCGCTGGATGCGGTGGGGGGCTCGCTGGCAGTTCAACCGATTGAGGGCGTGGGACCGATCCACGATTGACAATGTCGATCGTTATGTCGCCAATTCGAAAAACGTGGCGGAGCGGGTTCGACGGTTCTATGGAAAAACAGCCGCTGTCTGTTACCCGCCCATCGCCCTGGAGCTGTTCGACGGAGAGCTGACAGCCAACAAACGGGAATACTACCTCAGTTTCGGTGCAATCACGCCTTACAAGAACATCGAACTGCTGATAGAGACATTTAACCGGCTGGACCGGAGACTGATTGTTGTGGGGACAGGCAGTGAAAGAAACCGGCTGGAACGGATGGCGAAGGGAAACATCGAATTCAAGGGGGCACTGCCTTTGTCGGCCGTGACTGAAATCATCCGGAACGCAAGGGCTTTGCTCTTTCCGGGAGAGGAGGATTTCGGAATGGTCCCGTTGGAAGTGATGTCCCAGGGGGTGCCGGTGATTGCCTATAAAAAAGGGGGTGCCCTGGAGACCGTCATAGAAGACCGGGCAAAGCCGGAGCATTCCAGCGGCATGTTCTTTGATGAGCCGACCGCGACCGCTCTCCTGGATACGCTGGAACAGTTTGAAATACTGGAAAAGCAATTTGATCCCGGCTGGATCCGGAATCATGCCCGAACCTTCGGTGAAGATCATTTTCTAAGGGTGATGAGCGGTCAAATCAGAAGTCTGCTCGATCACCATGGCTCCTGACAGCGCCGGTTGAAATCAGGGATCTATTCCTGTGCTGTCTGGAAGACGGGTGTTGTGACATGTCTCGATTGTCGCTCCGATACCGCAGAAATCATGGTTCTCGCTGTGAGTCTCGCGATTCAACGCAACGAGACCATGTTCCCCAATTTCTGCTGTTTCCGACATTGGACAGTTGACGTGACACTGGGGAGTAATTGACTAACGGTAACGGTAACAACTGAAAAGACCATGCTCAAAAAGCAAGCCCAGGTGATTATAACCATATTGTTTCTGCTCGATCTGACCATTATCGGAACCTGCTGGAATATCGCCTATTTTGTTCGGTTTTACTGGGCGAATGTCTCTTATTCGCTGTTTGGATTTGATATCCCCTATGCCGCGGTTATCCCGGAATTTTCAGAATATTTCAAGGCAACCTTTGTCATCATGTTTTTTGCGGCTTTTTGTTTTACCTACGCAAAAATGTACAACCCCAAGCGGATATCCCGCTACAAAGCGGAGTTTCGATCCATCCTCAAGGCCAATATCTTCCTGTTTGTGATATTGACCGGAACGACCTTTTATTACCGAGAGTTTTCCTATTCCAGGGTTCAGTCGCTTTATTTTCTGTTGTTCAGTGTTATCTCCCTGACGATTTTTCGTGCCATCGTCCGCAGCATACTCTCCTATTTGAGAAGCAAGGGGAAAAACCTGAGACGCGTACTGATTATCGGAAACAGGCTCACGGCGCTGAAATTTCTGAAAAAAGTTTTTGAAAACAGACAAATCGGGTATGTTGTGGTGGGGTATGTGGGCATCGAAGAAAACCGTCAGATGATGACGGACTATTTGGGTACTTATGATAAGATCACCCAGATCATCGAAAAACAGGAAGTCGATCAGGTATTTATCGCCCTGGACGCCAATCAGCAATCGGATCTGCAGATAATCAATTCCCAGTTGGCCGAACAGATGGTTGATTTGAATATTGTTCCGGATATTTACCATACCCTGAATATCAATCCTGAAATACTGGATCTGGACGGGATGCCGATCATTGCCCTGCGTCAGAGTTCCGTGGAGGGCTGGAACCGTATCCTGAAACGAAGTTTTGACCTGTTCGGTGCCCTGGTCGCCATTATCCTGTTGCTGCCTTTCTGGATCATCATCCCCATCCTGATCAAGATTTTTTCGCCTGGACCGATCTTTTATATGCAAGAGAGAATGGGGCTGGATGGTCGATCCTTCAATATGCTCAAATTCAGATCCATGCATGTGGATGCTGAAAGACAGACCGGTGCCGTCTGGGCAAAAAAGAATGACGACCGGCGAACGCCATTGGGCGCTTTTCTGCGTGAAACCAGTCTGGACGAAATTCCCCAGTTCTTCAATGTCCTGTCCGGCTCCATGAGCCTGGTGGGACCCCGTCCGGAAAGACCTGTATTCATCAAGGAGTTCAGGAAAAGTATTCCCAACTATATGCTACGCCATAAAATGAAGGCAGGCATTACAGGCTGGGCCCAGGTTAACGGCTGGCGGGGGAACACATCCCTCGAAAAACGGATCGAATGTGATATTTACTATCTGACACACTGGTCTATCGGTTTTGACATCAGGATTATCATTAAGACATTTTTCACCGGGATAAAAAACCCGAACGCTTATTAGCATGCCGTCCATTCCGCCATGTGAACCCGGTTTGACGGCGGAGCCGGATAAAAAAAGGGTTGCCACAATGAAGCCGATCGGCTTATTTTCTGTGAAAGGTGCCCGGATATCTTTTTCTGTTTCCCAATGCACGCTCAACTTTTACTCTTCGGAATACCATGAAGCAGAAACCTAAACCGATAAAAAAAACGACAAAGCCAACAAAGCCAAAAAGACCAACCCAGCTTGCCATAGAAATGGATGTCAAAGGCATCGGGTTTTTTCTTTTTCTGGGTCTGGCGGCAGCACTGATCGTGTTTTACCTGGGTTACACGTTTGGCCAGGCGACGCGGGATCCCAACGCAGTATCTCAGCAGGCTCAGGTACAGGGTGATGAAGCGGGCGAAACCAGTGCCGCGGATGTTCAAAAAGAGCTGAAGATATTTGATATTCGAGGAGATTCGGGTTCCGGAATTGAAGATCTGAAAAAAGACTCCAACCAGGCCATGGATAACGTCAATAAGCTGATTTCGGAGACCCGTTCAGAACAAAAAAGGAACCAGGTAGACCCGGCGCCACCGCCGATAAAGAATACGCCGGAAGCGGTCAGGAAGGAGACCGACTTCACCCCCAAATGGCCGGACAGTGCGGAAAAGACCAAGACAGGCGACGATCTGCACACCTACCAGATTATCACCACGAAGGATATCCAAAAGGCAAACAGCATCGTCAGGCAATTGAAGCGAAAAGGGTTTGATGCCTATATGGTCGATATCGATCTGCAGGGTACCCGACTGTACCGAGTCAGGGTGGGACGGGGGACTAGAGCAGAACTGCAGGCCATCGAGGAAAAACTGAACAAGGTGATTGCCGGGGTCGGAAAACCCAGGCTGATGAAATACGGTAACTGAACCGCGACCTTCCGCTACATTTTCTCCACGTAGTGCCGCCAGTTGATCATTCCCGACATCCTCTGCTGGACAAAGGCGGCCTCTATCTTCCAATCGCCTGTCTTGACCAGGCTGTTCAGACGGTCAATCTTGTTCTTGATCAGATAGCGGTTGAAAACAGCCGGAGCGATTCCCAGTTTGTCATTCTGCAGGATATAAACGAGAGCTTTGAGAAGGGTTGGATCCTTGATTTTATTCTGAATACGGGACAGGAACACGATTTTCTCCACCTCTGAATTGGTGTTGATCCAGCGTACGATAATCTTAAAATTCTGATACTCAAAATAGTGCCGGCTGATACTGCGAAACAGGGCGTCTATTCTGGGTTTGTGCTGTGCGTAGACCTCCTCAATGGAAGCGATTCGTTTGGCAATCATGTAGACAATTTCCGGCCGTTTCTTGACCTTCTCCCGGAAAATGGCAAAAAACTTGTCGCTGAGAATATTCATCAGCACGATACTCAACTGTTTTTCCAGTTCTTTATCGGTGATATCATTGGCACTGCAGATCATATTAATCAGGTATTGCAGGAACCGTCCCTGTATCATGTTTGCCAGAAACTGGCTGTTGGTTTCGTCCAGTACCGGCACGCCACCGGCATCCTCCCACTGCATCAGGCAGTTTTTCATGGCCTGTGTGTAGGGGTTGAGTTTCGGCGGTTCCATAGTTGCCTGTCCTAGTCAGTAAGATGAAACTGTCTGGCCAGTTCAGTAAACAGAGGCAGCGAACGTTCGATCATCTCTGTTTCGAAGCAGTAGCAGAGCCTGAAATAGCCGGGCATACCAAATCCGGAACCGGGCACCATGAGCAGGTTTAATTGCTGGGCGGCTTCAATGAAAGCCACGTCATCAGGAATGGGACTCCTGGGAAAAAGATAGAAGGCCCCGCCGGGTTTGACACAGGAGAACCCTGTTGAGGTCAGGTGGTTATAGAGCAGGTCGCGGTTGATCCGGTAGGGGGTGATGTCGACACAGGCGTCTCCCACCAGGGGCAGCAATCGCTGCATCAGGGCCGGTGCATTGACAAACCCCAGGATACGAAGCGCCAGAACGGCGCCTGCGGTGACCAGCCCGTGATCACCATGACTGGGGGAAATGGCAATATATCCAATACGTTCGCCAGGCATGGCCAGATCCTTGCTGTAGGATGTGGCAACAAGCGCGTGGTCATAACAGGGGAATATGGAGGGGGACGGCTTTTCGTAGACGATTTTTCGATAGGGTTCGTCAGAAATAAGGGATATCGGTTGTCCCCATTCACTGGATTTCTGTTGTAGCAGACGACCCAGTCGGACCAGATCTGCCTCGGAATACACAACCCCGGTTGGGTTATTCGGGGAGTTGATCAGGACAGCCTTGGTTTTACCAGAGATCGCTTTTTCCAGAGCGTCGAAGTCCAGTTGAAAATCCTCCCGGGTATCCACGGGGCGGATTTGGCCTCCGTAGTTACTGACATAGGCATTGTATTCAAGGAAATAGGGTTTGAAGACGATCACTTCGTCACCCGGATTGAGCAGCGTTTTGAAAATGACATTCAACGCTCCGCCGGCACCGATGGTCATGATAATGTCGTTTTCACCAAAGGGGAGGCCGGTTTCCCTGTTCAACATGCCGGCAATATACCTCCGTGTCGCTGGATAGCCGGAGTTGGGCATGTAGCGATGGGTGCCCTTTTCATCGCTTTGGATCAGTTTCAGGAGATTCTGCTTAACTTCAGGCGGGGGTTCAAACACCGGGTTGCCGATGCTGAAATCAAATACCTTGTCGTTGCCATACAACTGTCGTCTTCGATCCCCCTCCTCGAACATTTTCCGAATCATGGAAGAGTTTTGGATGGAGGATTCAATTTGTGCGGATATGCCCATATCGTCTTAAACCGGAGTGATAGGTTTTTTTTCTGTTTCATTACGGTTACAACAGACGCTGCCGTCGGGCAACCGAAATTTGACAGGGTGATGAAATTCTTTTTCCTGCTGCCGAGGGTTAAAGATAGGTTTTCCCAAGAATATCCCTCAGATATACAAATGCTTCATCCACATCATCGAAAAAACGAAAGAGGTCCAGGTCCTGCTTGCTGATCACACCCCATTCCACCAGAAATTCAAAATTGATAAAGTTCTGCCAGAACTCCTTGCCAAAAAGGACGATGGGGACTGTTTTTTTAATCTTGCGTGTCTGAATCAGTGTCAGGAGCTCAAAGAGTTCATCCATAGTGCCGAAACCGCCCGGGAAAGCCACCAGAGCCTTTGCCAGGTAAGCAAACCAGAATTTGCGGATGAAGAAGTAGTGAAATTCAAAGGATAGATGGGTCGATTGATAAGGATTGGGCGCCTGTTCAAACGGCAGGCTGATATTAAGACCGACGGATTCGCCCTTGGCCTGGGAAGCACCCAGGTTCGCCGCTTCCATCATGCCGGGTCCGCCGCCGGAACAGATATAGAACCGCTTGATCTTGTCAGGGATGGTCAGGGACCACTCGGTGAGCTTTTGAGCCAGATGGACGGAATGATCATAAAACTCCGACAACTTCAGGGCCGCTTTGGCTTTTGCCAGACGATCCTCAATATCCTGTGAAGGAGTACCTGCGGTTTCCTTTTCCAGTGTGATGGCTGCCAGATTTTTCTTAGCTTCGGAAAAGGGGATCGAGCGGGCTGATCCGAAGAAAACGATGGTGTTTTCAATATGGTTCTTTTCAAATTGCGCCTTGGGAGCTGTCAGTTCGCAAAGTATCCGTATTTGCCTGGCTTCAGGGCTGTTAAGAAATACCGGGTTTTTATAGGTCTTCTGGCGCCAGAATTCTGTATCATTCATTGAGTGTATTCCGTATCTTCAGGTTAGAGTTGTCAATGATTGCCGTTTTCTGCAAATATGATGGAAACGGACAAGAATAACGTCATCACAGTTAATTATAGCCCAATTGACCGTTATTGGATAATATTATCGGTTTTATGTTGATGATGATAAATAAATGGTCATATTTTTAATATTCTGTTCCGGTTTTCCCATATTCTGCGGAATCATCCACCCCTGTGCGCCTCAAGTAAGCCAGACACTCGGCGGGAAAGACCAGGAGCGGATAATCCGGGAATGTCATGTGCTGCTCTCTGACCCGGCGGTATCACCAATAACTGCAATCTTGAGGCTGAACACAGGAAAGCCGGATCATGAGAAGGGATCCCGGGAATGCCAAGACTTTTTATTGCAATCGATCTGCCTGGGCAACTGAAAACAGAGATCAGTGTGCTGTGCGCTTATGGATTGCCAGGAGTTGCCTGGGTGGATTCTGACCAGCTCCATCTTTCCCTGCGGTTTGTCGGTGAAGTGAACGAACAGGTTTCGGAGAGTATCCAGACGTGTCTGCTTAAAGTTCAGCAGTCGTCATTCTCAATGACGCTGCAAGGTGTCGGGACCTTTCCCGGGGGAAAATCCCCCCGGGTAATCTGGGTGGGGGTGGAGAAAAATAAAAGCCTGCTGCAATTGAAAAACAAGGTTGAGTACCAGCTCAACAGAATCAGCATTGAGGGTGAAAAGCGCAGATTTCATCCACACGTGACCATTGGGAGAGTTAAAACCAGTAAAATAAAGAGAATCGGTGACTATCTGGCCCATTTTGATCTTTACCGATCGGAGCCCTTTCCGGTAGAGCGGATTTCCCTGTTTTCCAGTCTTCTGACACCGGTTGGTGCGAAATATACCAAGTTGATGGACTATCCCCTGCGATAAAATGAACCGGGTATTGAACCCCACTGCGCAGGAATCCAATGGCCGGCTGTCGGGAAACCGAATTCGGGGGAACATTTTTTTTCCCGGGACAACGTCTCCTGGCAAAAGGGATACGCATTTAATGAACAAAAACACAAGTGTTAAGTAGAAGACAAGATGGCTGACAAATTCATTGTTAAAAACCGGAAAGCCTGGCATGACTACGAAGTCCTGGAACGATTCGAGGCCGGTATCGCCCTGGTGGGGACAGAAGTCAAGAGTCTGCGGGCAGGCCACGTGAAACTGGTGGACTCTTTTTGCCAGATTACAGGCGACTATCAACTGAATCTCCACCAGATGGAGATCAGCCCCTATAAGTTTGGCAATATCCACAACCACAAAACAGACCGTGTCAGACGACTGCTGATGCACAAACGGGAAATTGTCAAACTGCTGTCAAAAGTGAAAGAAAAAGGCTTGACGCTTATTCCTTTGAGCCTGTACTATAAAGGTGGAAAGGTAAAAGTTGAGATAGCGGTTTGTCGTGGGAAAAAACTCTACGACAAAAGATCGTCATTGAAGGCAAAGGATGACAAACTGGATATGAATCGTGCTCTCAAACACCTGAACCAGTAACACTGCAATAAAGTCCAACCTCATGGGGGTGAACAGGATTTCGACCTGGATGAGATATTAATAGTGTAAGCAAGTAGTGGTTAGACGAAGGGCCACTCTAAAAATCGTCTGAATATTTTATTTGCTGAAAATAGCGATTATACTCTTAACAGTGCTGCGATAGCAGCATAGTTCGAGAGCGTGAAGTCTGCCACGCCTGATAAGCAGGAATTCACGTCATTTTATCAGGCTCAGCTTTTCCGTCTCCCATTGGTGGAAAAGTAAAACCTAAATGGGTGGCCGGTCCTGAGCTTGTCAGTTAACGAAATGGTACCGGCGAGACATAAAATACTGACTAAACTTGTAGAAAGCTATTAGTTCTGTCTTTGGGACGCGGGTTCAATTCCCGCCACCTCCACCACAACCAGATTTATCAAAATTCAAAAACAGCCGGAAAAGCCTAGAAATAATGGGTTTTAGTGGTTGTTTTAAACCAGCAACATCCTAATTAGTCCTAGACAATCCTACTATTTTGGCAGTACATTTGGTAGTACATACTCAAAACTACTAACAGGAGTACTACCAAAATGGCAATTAAAACCAAACCGCTGACCAATACAGAGGTAAAGCAGGCAAAACCCAAAGAGAAGCTTTACAAGCTGTATGATGGGGAAGGGCTACAACTCCGAATAATGCCCAGCGGTTCAAAAGTATGGTTATTTGATTACAAAAGACCCTATACAAAAAAAAGGACATGCTTGAGTCTGGGGGCATATCCTGCGCTCTCCATTGCTGAAGCACGGAAGAAACGGACCGAAGCCAAAGAGTTATTGGCAAAGGATATTGACCCACAGGAATACAGAGATGAGCAAGATCGTATCAGCAGGCAAGCGTACAATGATACCCTGGAATGTATCGCTGCCCAATGGCTGGAAGTTAAGAAAGGTGAGGTTTCGGAAGATCATGCAACTGATACATGGCGTTCTCTTGAGTTGCATATATTCCCAAATTTGGGGAAAGTGCCTATTCAAAAAATCACTGCCACCAAAACGATTGAGACCATCAAGTCCGTTGCTGCAAAGGGTAGTCTTGAAACCGTTAAACGGCTATGTCAACGTTTGAATGAAATCATGGTGTATGCGGTCAACAGCGGTATTATCCAATCCAACCCTCTCGCTGGAATCCGTAGCGCATTTCAAAAACCAGTAAAACAGAATTTACCCACTCTCAAACCTGAAGAGTTGCCAATTCTCTTGCAAACATTGACAACAGCAAGCATCAAATATACAACCCGCTGCCTGATAGAGTGGCAACTTCACACCATGGTGAGACCCAGTGAAGCAGCTGGTACACGCTGGGATGAAATCAACCTGAAAACCGCTATTTGGCATATTCCAGCAGAACGTATGAAACGAAAAAAAGAACATTTTGTTCCACTCTCTGCTCAATCTCTGATGCTTCTGGAAATCATGAAGCCAATTAGCGGTCATAGCCAATTTGTGTTCCCCTCGGATCGTGATCTCAATAAACACACCAATCCCCAAACTGCCAATACTGCATTAAAGCGTATGGGATTCGACAAAAAACTGGTCGCTCATGGAATGCGATCATTGGCCAGTACAATTTTAAATGAAGAGGGTTTTGATGCTGATGTAATTGAAGCTGCTCTTGCTCATATTGGTAAAAATGAAGTTCGAAATGCTTATAATCGCGCCAACTACCTTGAACGCCGAAAGCCGGTTATGCAGTGGTGGAGTGATCATATTGAAAAGGCTGCTACAGGTAATATGAGTCTATCCGGTAGCAGAGGATTGAAAATTGTTCGCATGAGATAGAATACTTTCACATAGCTTGCTTTCTCATTTCATGGGCAACAGCCTTAGCCAATTCAGCGGCATTTATATTCTGCGTATCTGTATCACGAGGTTGTCCCAACTTTTGGATGAGCTCGATCTGGCGTGTTGGCTGTACTTCCCCATAACTAAAAAAAGTAGTCAGAACCCTTTCATGTCCTAAATTCTGACTCCATGCTTTGAATTCTTCGGGAGATTGGCAAAGTTTTTCACCTAATGCTGCCAGTGTGTCACGGAAACTATGCGGATTGAAGTTGGGTAACCCCGCCAACGAAAATGCATCTTTGAATATTTTTCGTATTGCGGCGGCGCTGCTCCAATGCTCACAGGAAAGTCCTGAAACCTGAAAGCTATTATCAGGCCCCTGGCTCATTTTTGTCTTTGGAAACAGCGGAGCATCATTCCCCATTTGAAGTTCATTTCTCAAATATTTAACCCAATCCACAACAATATTACGTACATCATCGCCGACAGGGAAAAAGCAGGTCGTAAAACTCTTGCTGAACTTGGTATTCACCTCTCTGGCATCCTGATAAACCGTACCGGCCTTTAGATCGATGTGCTTTAACTTCATTGAAGCAACAGCGCTATCTCTTGCGCCGGTCAACAGGATGAAGGCAATCAAAGCGCTGTCTCGCTTCTCAATAACCGAACTGTTCGGCATTATAGATATTACATGCTTGATCTGTTCAACACTTGCCACAGGTTTCTGGCGTTTTGCCTTTGCGGTACGTGCCTCTTTCTCTGATAGATTAAAATATTCAGCATCTGAGTATTTAATACGTGATTTATACCCGGTCTCCTGTGATAGCCATTCAACAAATGCTTTTAAATGCCTTACTGTCCCATTCATCGTCGCCAGGCTTAATGGTTTTCCCGTTTTATGGTGCTTTTGATTGGCCAGATGCTTTTTAAACCCAATTGCTTGTTCAAAGTGAAATGCCTTAAAATCTTTGTATCTGTTGTATTGCTCAAAACGGGAAATCGCTTTGGCGACGGCATCAATTGAGGCTTCATTTTGGCCTTTTGCCTGCTTCAAAAAAGTTAGATATTTGCGCTTAATTCGTTCGTTGTTCTCGGTGTATTTTTTCATGGTCTAAGCTCACTTTTTAAAGTCACTGTTTAAGAGAGGGGTGGGACTATCGTTTAATATGATCCAATGACCTCCTAATTCTATAAGTTCATGATTTTTCGGAAAAGTAATGGGCAAATCATTCTTTTCTCCTGTATTCATGCTGTATTTCTTCCATATAGATTCAACATCTTCTGTCTTAACCCACTTCCCCTTCCTGGCTTGTGTGTGATTCACAAAATCGACAGAAAGGGTTAAATAGCCATCAAGAGCAAAACGCAATAAATCAGCTATTGTTACAGCCTCATCCAAAACATTGGAGATATGAACGGCGGCTTCTTCAAGTGTTAGCCATTTCTTAAGTTTGAATAATTTACTCATGACTTTATTTTCATGTGAAAGCCGGGTACTTTTCAAAACCCGTTATTGCTCTTCAGTCTCAAAATTAAGATTTAATTGGGCTGCAGACTCTTTAACAATCTTGTATTGCTGGCTGCTTTCGGTTATTGGATTGGCCTGGGTGCTTTTTCCTTTTATGGAGACTGTAATTTCGACCCCGTTGTTCTGTAGTGGCACGATAAAAGAAGTGAACAGCTGGGAGTAATTGGCCACGTCGACATTTCCTGAAACGGTTATGGATTTATATGTCTTAATGGGGGGCGGTTCATTAACCGTCTTGGCGGCAGGTCCCCCTCCTTGATCCCCCCCACCTGCATCTGGTTCTTCTCCCTTGTCTGGCTCATGAGCCGCAGGGACATCAGGTGCTTCAGGTTTATAGTTTGATTTATCCAACAGCCAGTATGATTCGTCGGTAACATCGAAAAAGGGAACGGTTTCTTTCAGGTACATTTTATTGAATTCCCTGCCATCGCCAGATGCAATCACCACTTCACCGTTGTTACAATACTTGAGAAGACTGTTTTGAACAGTGGCTACTTCAGTAATAAACTCCTTGTCGTCAAACCGCAGAAATGCCTCATATACATCCTTTGCCTTCACAGGTTTGTTCGGTTCTGGAAACAGGTTATGCCTTTTCAGGGTTCCCAGTCCTACCGATTCCAGGAGCCACTCTTCGTCCTTTAAGAGCTGCAGGATATTGGCGTTGACTTGCAGATCCAGGCTGTCTTTGAATTGTTTGGCTACGAGTATTTTTACACCCGTTTTGGCAGAATATTTGGCAACAATGGAATAAGCTTCCGCCAGGTAATAGGCAGCCTGTTTATGGTGGTCTTCTGAACGTTTTCTCAGGTCTTCCTTCTGATCGGCTTCCAGTTGTCCTCGATAATCCAGTTTGATCTTTTCGCAGGCAAGATAGTTTTTCAATTCATCACAAAGCCGGGAATACCCATATTCTGAGCAGATCAGGAAGAGCATGGTATTGCGATAGATTCGTTCTCCAGTCCCTTTTTTGGTGGCCAGTTGTTCCAGGAGCTTTTTTGTTTGTCTTGTGACATTTTCCGGGTTGGCCAGATACTCGGGTCCCGGGATAATCAAGGTGAGTCGTTTCTGTTCCGGAACATCAGCCCCCGGATTTACCAGGGTATTAAAGGTATGGATGTTGGATGCTCGTTTTTGTATTCGATTTAAAATCTCCGCATGCAGGTCTGACTTCTTTACATCGCTTCTGGCCTGGTTGATCAGGATGTTGATATTGGGTTTGGTATAAAACCAGTATCGGCGGGAGGTAGACCCGGTTGAACTGTAATAGAGATAGTAAGCCTTCCCTTCAAGAGCATCCAGGGCTCCGTTGATATGGTTGTGGTTAAAGGAGTCCGGTTTGACGGTAGCCAGCTTGATCTCTTCAATACTGATTCCCCGGTTAACCCCTCCGCTGCCGAAGCTCCCCAGCAAAATCGTGGCGGCAATTCCCTGGGTGAGTTGATAGTTCCCGTAATCAGCCTTGTCGGAATCTATGAAAAACGAGTTGGAAGATCCCCCGGAGACATCTGCTGTAATCACGGCATCGAATCCCGTTCCATACAAACGGATCAACTGACCGCAGAGCGCATCCAGGTTTTTGAAACTGACATCAGAGGTATGAATCAGGGATTGAGACCCTGACAAAGATCCCTGTCTCTGCCATAGGTCAGCCACGATGGACGCCAGCAAACGAAGTACTCCCCGCGTTCTCTGGAAATCATGGCTGGAAGCCCAGCGGATGCGGAACATGTCGATTAGTTCCGGATGAAACGGATAGGATTTTCTGAGTTTCTCCTTGTATTCCATGGTTTGGGCATGATCCGGGACCTCGGAGATCAGGCTTTGATAGAGATGCATATAGGCTGAAATGACGTTTTCCTTTTGTTCTTCACTGCCCAGGTTTTCGAACAATCGATAGCGGATGACTTCATATATCTCATCTTCTGCCACGGGTTTGGTGTCGGCTCCAACCCGTCCCAACCGTGCGGAAAGACTGGTCAGGATCTGGGTTGTATGTTGAGAATTGGTCATCTCCGCTTCGCTCTGCGGCAGACTTGCCACCAGGATACAACGATCGGTGGTCGTAACCGCTTCGGAAAGCTCCTGCACAAAGCTGATGGTCTGGTCAGAAAGGGTTGAACTACCCACAGCAACTCCTGCTGCTGAAACGCAGTAATCGGCTATCTCGTCCATCAGTATCAGGGCCGGCTGGGTTTTTTCCAAGACCTGCTTGAATAATCCCTTGGGAGCCGTCCGATTTTCGTCGTTAGCTCGAATCAGCTCATAGGCAGCTTTTCCACCCAGTTGATAGGCCAGTTCTCCCCAGACGGTTTGAATATGGAGCCCGTCCACTTCCCGCCCCTGGGTTGGGTCATTGGTTGTATTGGTAAACACGCCAATATTCGCTTTTTCAAAAGTGGGCTGATCGATGGTTTGAAAAAGATCTTTAACAGACGAAGAGTTCGCTGCTTTCTTGCCCCAGGCTGCCAGATGATACAGTGAAATCAGGGTATGGGTCTTGCCGCCGCCAAATCCTGTTTGCAGTGAGATGACACGATTCTCGGCGTCTTCTCCCCCATTGAGCCCTTTGATCACCCGTTTTGCTACATTTTTCAGCCCTTTGGTAAAAAAGGTTTTGGAGAAAAATAGGGTGGGGTTCAAGTAGATCTCCCGGCTGCTGCCCCTGGCCACGTCACCAAGATTTGCGGCAAACACCGATTCATCCAGTTGATTGGTGCGAATATCCAGGTGAGGGACGACATTTCTGAACCAGGGAATCAATCCCGCAGACCTTTCACCGGGAGCTACTGCTTGCGGTTCCACAGCCGGTTTTTCATCCTCTGCATCCCGAAGCTGTGTAATGGCTTTCTCCACGTCCTTCATTTTTAAATGATTGACGATTTTCAGCATGTTGCTGAAACCATCCTGGATCTCCTGGTCGTTCAATTCATTAAAATGCTGGCATTTGTTGCGGGCTTCAGCTATTTCTTCCAGCCAGGTCGGCAAACTGTTCACTTTTTTCTTGAAATCAGCTTGCAACAGCTCCCTGTATTTCAGTGCAAATCCTTTCAGATTGTGAAAATCGATCAGGTTTTCGGGGGGGGTCCCTTTTTCAAGGCCGATATCCCAACTCTGCCTTTGAGCATGGGATAAGGAGTCGTAAAACCAGTTTTCCCAATTGGCTCCCGGTTGTTTCATCAGCACAGATACAACATAGGGCCTCATGGCTTCAATGAACAATCCCAATGCCTTGAACAGGTTTTCCTGAATCGTTTTCATGTCAGTTTCTCAGTAAGTGGTTTGTTATAAGTCCGATAGCAATACACTTTAAAAACGGGTTTGATCTCCCCTGTCCAGCTCTTTCTGCTTTGCATCATTGATCAGGCTGTCCTTATTGGCCAGCAGCCCGGATGCCTGTTTGAAGTCTGCGGTCACATTCGGTAGAATTTCCACCAGTGAATTGAGTACCCGCCAAACGGGGTTCTCCTTATCGGATGCCTGTTTGGCGATGTATTTCAACAATTCACCCCGATTGGCCCTGTCAAAAAGAAACATCGCCTTGTGAACCTTGTCGATGGTGGGGCTGTTGACACTGTCACCCAGTTTCCGGTTTAATTCATTGCGCTGCTCAAAACCTGCCAGACTTTCACGGTTGCCTTCACGCAGCAGGATGTTATGAGTCATCAGGTCATTCACATCGATATTCAATCCAATCTGGGTAATACGACGCACATCGTCATGCTCGGCTGCAACAAAACTGAAAAGATTGAGCCAGCCGATATAGAACCGGGTCATATCATCAGTCTGGATATCGCTGATAATCGCGTTGAAAGCGGCATCCCGGGCTGTTTCCAGCAGTTCCGCTACCGTCACTTCCGTCCCGTCAGCCTTCTCCACTTTCTCATATTTCCCAAATTCGCTGACCGCCTGACCAAAACAAGCTGTTAGAAGATCAGCGCCTCTGAATCCCAGCTTGTACAGATAGCCGACTTCTTTTTTCACTTCTGCATCAATATCCTTTTTGATGACTTTGAAATCACCAAATCCGGATTTTTCAAAGGGCTTACAAGCTACTGTTATCGACGAAGCCAAAAACGCTTTGTCTTTTTTCAGGGCTCCTGTCATTTCAGTTTCATTCGCCCAACTCCCTGTAATATTCATTCTTGAACTCAAAATTGAATTGCACAGCGTTGTCCAAGCTTGGGTACTCTGATGGGCAAACATAATGCTGACGATACCAGCTGTCTGCTTTTCAATAGTGTCAAATATTTGTTTGAGTTTATTTTCAAAATGGTCATTCGCCTTACTCAAGTTTCCGCTATGATGATGCTTTAAAGCTGTGCATTCTTCTGATTTGGGAGTTTGAGGGAAAGCAAAATTCAACGGGTAAAGATCCGAAAGGGTTCGTTTCAACCAGACATAGAAAAAGTCAGACAAGTCCGCATAGGCAATAGCGTCATAATAGGGAGGATCGGTTACAACACAATCAATGCTCTTCTCGTCAAACTGGGAAACCTCACCGCTGGATGAATTGTTGCAGACTGAATAATATGGAACTCCAGATTCGCTTTGAATATACCGGGTTAACCAATCCAATTGGTTATAGGCACTACCCGAGCTGTGACAGAATGGATTCGATTCCGGATAGTCAAACACCATGGGGATAGCCTGTCTGCCCATAGGCCTTTCAAGGGTCTCGCGACTAGTATGCCAAACACCAAAAGAAGTATTGGCAACAGCAATCCTATCCATCAATATACCAAGATAAGTCAAAATCACTTTATCGTAGTCATTTTCAAGCGGATTCAGTTCTTGTTTGATTTGCTGGAGCGCTTTGACAAAGGCATTGAGTGTTGACAGTTGCCGGTTGGAAAATAAATCACCCCATGTTTTAACCCCCCAGCCAGTGCAGTGTAGATCGCGACTGTTCCCTGCTGCCAACTTTTCTAATATTTCAATGGTGTTTTCAGATTTTTGGTTGGATATTTCAATTTCCCTTGAATTCGGAGTTCTATATGTTTTTCCATTCGTATTTTCTTCAAATACTGCAACCAGTTTTTGAATGGGTTCCTTTCCATTAAACTGCCTTTTTAGCTCGTTAATGGAAGTTACGTTGCCACAAATAGGGCATTTAAGGTTTTTCCGTTGCACCCATGAATCAATATTGCATTTCCCTTCCTTTATTTCGAAGGATATCTCTTTACCTGAGATCACCGGGGAAAGGTGAATTGCCTTCGAGTCTTTTTTGCATAAATAAAACTGCCGCAGAAGAGGCACATTGGCTCTACAGCTTGGATTTAAACATCTGCCATGCCAGACCCAATAATAGGCTATTGGCATGTTTCCCTTATCATCCATCGGATACAAATGGCCAACCTCTTCTTCTGTCATCTGAATCAGTTTCCTGGCAAAGTATTCCACATCAAAAGCCAGGCGGTTTTCTACGTAGATGTCTGTCCCCTTTGCTTTCCATCCGCTGGGGGAATCTTTTTCATATTTTTCAAGCAGCTCCGGTCCATATCGCCGGATGAACTCATCCCTGGTATACACAATCGGTTTACCGTATTTTTGAGGGAATTCCAGGCTGCCCTTCTGGATAATGTGGGCCACCGGGTTAATATCGTTGCCATAGCTCCTGCACCCCAGGCGGGCAGCTTCCAGGGGTATGGCGCCACCCCCGGCAAAAGGATCGAACACTTTCGGCATGCGATCCAGAAAAGCATCGATGGCCTGCTGCAGCAGATTTTCCTTTGCAACCACCTCTTCAGTTTCCAGATGTCGGTTGGGTGTTTGATATAGTTCCTTTTCCGCTTTCTTTATGGCTTTGTAATACTCATCAAAGGATTCCAGAGTATTCCCTTCCGGATCATGGGCCACCCAGATCAGCTTTCTGGCTTTTTTGAGGATGGTTTCGTCGTTTTTATTGTCCCATTTAATCAAACTGCCTTCGCTGAGCTGGTCTTTGGCCGGAGTCTTTTTTCCTCTTTTTTCGTTCTCCAGGAAAGCACTTGAAAATTTACCGATAAACATCAGCAACCGGTTGCGCGGGTTGTCCTCCATTGCAGAATCCGTGGCGGTAAAGGGGATATTCTCGTAGGGTTTGTAATAATCGGGTTTTCCCTCCTCTTTCCCCAATAGTGCGTCAACAGCCTCCCTGAAGGCTTGGGGGCATTTTTCATCCAGGGGATCCGGCACCAGGCTGGTAAAGACAACCGCACGGCAAACAGGCAGGGGACGTCTGGCCCACCAGAGATGCAGGGTGGAAATATGACCGTGGCGAATGGACTTGTCCCTGACGCTCTCTGCCGAAATCTCCTTGATCGGCATGGCCACTTCGATCAGTTTTTTGCATTCAGTTGGATGGTTTGTCATTTCTCTATTTTTCCCCTTGATTGGTGTTGTTTTTCCTGCTGAATAAACGCTTTTTCCCGCTCGATTTCCTCAATCAATTCCTGCTCACTGGGCAGGTAAAGCAGATATTTTGACACAAACAGCTGTTTGCTCTCATTCAAGACAGAATATTTGACAACGGTTTCCTCTTTTTCCGTACACAGGATCAGCCCGATGGTCGGGTTATCTTCGGCCGGTTTGATCTTGTCTTCATAAAGCCGGACATACATATCCATCTGCCCGATGTCCTGGTGGGTCAGTTTTCCGGTTTTCAGATCTATCAGGACAAAGCACTTCAGGAGGTAGTTGTAGAACACCAGATCGACATAAAAATTGGAGGTTTCCGTGGCAATTCTCTGCTGGCGCGCAACGAAGCAGAACCCTTTTCCCAGTTCCAACAGGAATTGCTGCAGCTTGTCCAGCAACCCCTGCTCCAGTTCCTTTTCCAAGTAGGTCAGATCGGGATTTAATCCAAGGAATTCCAGAATATAGGGATCTTTAATTAAATCAACGGGCTGAACCATCAGTCTCTTGATGTTTCCTTCCGCTTCCTGTTGAACCGCTTTTTTATCCTTACTGGCCAGGAGTCTTTCATAGTATAGAGAATTGATCTGCCTTTCCAGTTGCCGGGTTGACCAGCCGCAGTCGGCAGCTTCATTCATGTACCAGTTGCGGGCTGTCTCGTTGGATACCCTGATTAATAGTTTATAGTGGGTCCAGGATAATTGGTGCCGCACTGCGGCACTAATCTGACTATTTTTAGAATGGTCACGCAGTGCGTGACTTTTTCCATTTTCCAATTGGTGCTTCACTGCGGCACCAATTGGAAAGGTTAAATAGAACTGACGCATACGCTTAAGATTACTTTGATCAAAGCCTTTTCCATGTTCGGCTGTTAATTTGATGGAAAGTTCTTTGATTACATACGTCCCATATTCCGCCTGTTCTTTCCCCAATTGTTCCTCTTCAACAATTAAGCGACCGATGTTCCAGTAGGCTTCCACCATGGCAAAGTTCACTGCATGGTAGGATTTGATTCTGGCAGATTCCAGTATCTCTTTGATGTTTTGGTAAAATCCGTTCCTTAAAGCTTTTTTGTCGATTTTCATTGCGGTTCAATTTGCAGATTAGCTTTTCTTTTATGTGATCGAATCTGCCGATCCGCCCAAATTCAGGCTCTTTTGCTTCCATTCCTCCAGTTTCAAAAAGTACTGCACCCCCTTGGTTTTTCTTTCGAACACCAGATTTTGAGCCGGATTCTGAAACCGAAACAGTTCCGGTTCAGATTTGCAATTCACAACAATATACAACCAGGCTGAATCACCCAACTGCGAAAGTCGGTTCATTTCGTTTTCCGATACCATCACTCCTCCTTCGCTGCTGCGGCCTTTTACTTCAATATAGCGTTTCAAACCGTTTTGATCGCTGCTGCGAATATCATAGCCGGCGTTTTCGGCTGAGACGTCTTCCGGAATTCGATGCCGACTTTTTTCATAGTCCATGGCGGTTTTCATGGCAATCGCTTCTGCTTCGTCATCCCGGCTCATACCAAAATGAGATTTATATTCCACCTGATTTAAAGGCACAACATAGGCACACCCCAGGATTTCCGGCGGTTTCATGTTCAATTGCAACATCAGATCCAGCTTTTTCAGTCTTTCTTTTTTCTTATCCGCCATTTCATCAATTCGCTGCTGTTTTTTGAGAATGCTTTCCTGAACCTTTCCGTCCCCTAACAGGATCTTTGCTTGCAGATCATTGATCTCGGCGGTCAAATCGAAAATAACATTGTTAAACGCTTCTTCGAGGTAAGTTTTCCTGCTTTCGGCATCTTCCCTGATTCGCTCTTTCGCTTTTTCAAATTGCGGAACAGTGATGTTTTCAAAGCTCCAATGGGTAACATCCTCAATTCGAACAATATTCGGTGGTTGTACGCTTTTGGCAAAGGCATTGGGAGCATGCAGGTCGATCAGTTTAGCCGGAGATGTGACTTCAAAATCAGTACCGTCGGTACCACACACCAGGCACAATTCCTCATCCGCCACGCTTTCATTTCCAGAGTAAGAACGGCTGTCTGTGATTTGGGATCGGACAAAAAAAGCGAAATAATCGGCCCGGTCATCCGGTGAGATCAGTACCGTTCCTTTTAACACATCCTCTTTGCAGAGCACCCGGATCACGTTAACCAGACTGTCAAAGATCGGATTGCCCGGATTGATATAGTGCAACCGGCCTATACTGCCGATGTGCTGATATTCCAGGAAGACCTGCTTGTCAAAACAGAAAAAAAGATGTCCAACCTCAATCACTGTTTTATAATCCTCCTTCAGGGCCGAAATAATCTCCCGAGGCATCTTGGTGATTCGATAAATGGACTGTTCCATCTCCTCATAGTGTCCCCCCAGCATTTTGAAAGCCTTTTCGAAGAAGAGCCTGATGTAGACAGGTTGCAGTCTTTTTTCATCTGAGTTTTCTTTCAGAATCCTGGCATCACGGTAGTCAATGGAGCTATAGCCCAATCCATCTCTTTGGGCCTGAATGATGTTGCGGATATTCTGTTCAGTCAGATTGGAATCGATGGTTTCGTCAAATGTTGTTTTTTGTCCGTTAAAGGTCGAGTTGATGATGTCATCCAGGTTAACCCCTTCAAAAACATCGGAAATAACATCGTACACCCTGTCATCTCCCATCTGTTCGCGAATCAGGTCCAGCTTTTCCAGGAGACGGGTTAACACCATCCCTTCCCGTGTGTTTTGAGCCACCATGTTGAAAACAAGAACATCCTGCTTCTGGCCATAGCGGTGAATACGCCCCATGCGTTGCTCCAATCGATTTGGATTCCAGGGGATGTCCCAGTTTATCAGCAATCGGCAGAACTGAAGGTTAATGCCTTCCCCCGCTGCATCGGTAGCGATCAGTATCTGGACCTCCTTGGCAAAACTGATCTGGGCTATCCGCCTTTCTTCAACTGATTTTCCGCCATGAATCGTTACCACGGTATAGCCATTGTTTTTCAGCCGCTGTTCCAGGTAGTCGAGGGTGTCCTTGTGTTCAGTAAATATGACCAGTTTTTCATTACGGTCCAGCACACCTTCGGATTGAAGCAGTTTGCGAAGGCGGACGAATTTCTGTTCCTCCTGGTTGTTTTTGTATAATGACTCAGCGATTTCCAGCAGTATTTTGACCTGCTCTGCCTCCTGCTTTATTTCCTGGGGGCTTTTTGCCGTGGTAAACAACTTAAATTTTCTGGGATCGGAAAAGATGTTTTCCAAGGATTCCTTTTCCTGATCGTCAAACTCGTCAAAATCATCAAAGGTCTCCATGCCCAGGTCCAGTTTCCATTTCTGTTTCCAGAGGCTGGGATTCTGTGCCAGCTCGTCCAGCAGTCCTTTAAGGGCGTTATACCGGTTCTTCAAGGTTCTCATGATGGCATAGATGGAGCTGGTGAGCCGTCTTTGCATGACCATCAGGGCTAAAGATACATAAATATTGGCATCCTTCTGGGCTTCCAATCGCCTCTCCTGGACATACCGGGTTACTTCGTCATAGAGCTTTTTCTCTTCTATTGTGAGCTCGTATAAGGTAGTCGTGGTGTAACGGGGTTTAAAAAGGGGTTCGCCGTTCCAGTCTTTCATCTCTTCTTTGAGTCTGCGGATGAAGAACTTGTTGACGCCATTTTCTCCTATTTCCCGGACCCGGGACGTCACCAGACTGTCAGAGGCAAAAATATCACGATCCAATAACTGAAGCAGGTTTTTGAAGGTATCCCTTCTGCCGCGATGAGGAGTTGCCGTCAACAGTAGCAGATGTTCACATTTGGAAGCCAATGTTTCCATAGCGACATAGCGTTTGCTCAGATACCGTTTTCGCCCGTAATCGAAAGCCGACAATTTGTGCGCTTCATCCACCACGATCAGATCCCAGGAAGTCTCCTTCACCACATTCAGCACATCTTCGCCCCGAAGAAAATCGAGCGATGTAATGAGCAGGTTCGAACTTGAAAAGATATTGGGGTCAGAAACAAATGCGGCGCGATTCACCAGTTTAAAGGAAAGATTGAATTTCAATCCCAATTCATCTTCCTGCCACTGCCTGGTAAGACCACCTGGCGTCACGATGAGGATTCTCTCCGCCATTCCCCTCATCATCAATTCCTTTATCAACAGACCAGTCATAATGGTTTTTCCGGCACCCGTATCATCTGCCAGGAGAAAGCGAATTTTAGGCAGAGGGAGCAAAAACTTGTAGACCGCTTCCACCTGATGGGGCAGAGGGTCAACGATACTGCAATTTACAGCAAACAACGGGTCAAACTGGTAGGCTGAATGAATCCTCTCAGCCTCTGCGTAGAGTCCAAATCGAATCGGATCACCGCTGAAATTGAATGCTCCTTCCTCAGTCAATACCTCCAGGCTTTCAAACGTCTCCCTGTCAATCACCTTGGTATTTGCCCTGGCCGTATTTACACCGGTGTAGTTTACCGATATCATCGATCCAAGCTGTTGAACCTTGTTGATGGTTACCGGTTCTCCAGAGACCAGGTTTTTCACTATTTGACCGGAAGTTATTGCCATGTTTACCAACCGAATTGGATTAATTGATTCATTTTATTGTTTCTTCTCTTCCAGATACACGATTGCGATTCTGAGCTGGAAAAGAAATGTCATCATAAATGATTTCACGAGCCCCTTCGATTTTTCATGAGCAATTACATTTGGGAGGCCAGGTGGAAGCATTTTCTGGAATCTAATTTATTACAAGAAGTTGCTAATCTATACAGATGAAATGATAAGATTGTTGGAGTTCTTTTGCGAAAAATCTGGTCAATTGAAAACTTCTCTATTTGATTAGATCCGGTTAATGAAAAGCGATGGAAATATGTATACTATGAAATCTGAATCATTGACAGGATCTTTTAAAATACAGTCGGTTATAGAAAGGTATTGTTCAAGTAAAGAAAGTGAATGACAAAAAACCGACATTCCACTGTGACTTTCAAAAAAAATCCTGAAAAAACAATTGTTGATTTGCTTGGTGCAATTGTTTTAATACCTTAGTGAGAATTCGGGCTAAACTCAAGCTGAACATTTGGCTGATCAGGATTATTTTTTGTGGATTGATTGAAGGGTGTGGCTTTTGTGTCCTTTCGGCAAGACTGTGTAAACTGAATTCGCCAGTATAATGTCAGGGGTGCCGGAGACTAGCCGGGCTGCTCGCCAGGTCTGCCATCCCCTGATCTGGCACCATTCATTCTTATTCGTTCTTATCATCGGTGCTTGC
>Ga0180009_10001653_pt1 | contig 27014 bp, 24 predicted proteins | sample OS_PC_MetaG_FD_123537 | JGI IMG/M metagenome (GOLD analysis project Ga0180009, IMG submission 123537) | Groundwater microbial communities from the Aspo Hard Rock Laboratory (HRL) deep subsurface site, Sweden - OS_PC_MetaG | ecosystem: Environmental > Aquatic > Deep subsurface > Groundwater... | reverse complement strand
GGCTCGCCGTGCGCCTGTCGCATCGCGCGGGCATTGCCGGGGTTGGATTCGAGGTGGAACACGCGCGAGGCGTGGGCGTAGAAAGCCGGGTTGTTCTTCACCTGATCGTAGTCGGGCAGACGGATCACGGTGCGCTCGCGGATTTCCTGCTTGGCGGCCAGCCGCTCCGCCTTGGGCACGATGCGGATCGGTGCCGTACCTTCGGGCGTCTGCGCGGTGGGGCCGGTGGGCGTCATCGCGTAGGGGTCGGCGTGAGCGTCGATTGCGCCGGGTGTGTCGAGCTCGGTCGACATCACTTCCAGCCAGTTCTCGGCGGGCTTCCAGTCGGGCGCCACCATGAAGCCAGTGCCGCGCACGTCGCGGATGTCGCCGATCTTTTCGCCCTTGGCGAGGCGATGGCTGATTTCCAGCAGCGCGCGCTCGGCGTTGCCGAAAATCAGCAGATCGGCCTTGGAGTCCGGAAGCACCGAGCGGCGCACGTTGTCCGACCAGTAGTCATAGTGCGCGATGCGGCGCAAGGACGCCTCGATCGAACCGATGATGACAGGCGTGCCGGGAAAGGCCTCGCGGCAGCGCTGCGCGTACACGGTGACCGCGCGGTCGGGGCGCTTGTTGGGCTCGGCGTTCGGCGTGTAGGCGTCATCCGAGCGGATTTTCCGATCCGACGTATAGCGGTTGACCATCGAGTCCATGTTGCCCGCGGTGACGCCGAAATACAGTGTCGGTTGGCCGAGCGCGCGAAAAGGCTCGGCCGAATGCCAGTCGGGCTGGCTGATGATGCCGACGCGGTAGCCCTGCGCCTCCAGCAGCCGCCCGACCAGCGCCATGCCGAAGCTGGGATGGTCGATGTAGGCGTCGCCCGTCACCAGGATGATGTCGCACGCGTCCCAGCCGAGCGCGGTCATCTCGGCGCGCGACATCGGCAGAAACGGGGCGGTGCCGAAGCGGGCCGCCCAGTGCTTGCGGTGGGAAAACAGGGCTGGGGTCATGGGGGGATTTTACCCGTCAGTAAAAGCGACGGGAGGGAACGGGGGCGCCCCCGTTCCCTCCCGCGTGGAGACTCCTGGATGGACTCAGCGAACGCCCAGCAGTTCCACTTCGAATACCAGCGTGGCATTCGGCGGGATCACGCCGCCGGCGCCGCGCGCGCCGTAGCCCAGCTCGGGCGGAATGGTCAGCTTGCGCTTGCCGCCGACCTGCATGCCGGCCACGCCCTGGTCCCAGCCGGGGATGACCTGGCCCGCGCCGAGGCGGAATTCGAACGGATCGTTGCGATCGACGCTGGAATCGAACTTGGTGCCGTCGGTGAGCCAGCCGGTGTAGTGCACCGACACGGATTGTCCGGCGGTCGCGGTGTCGCCGCTGCCGGCGACGAGGTCTTCGATGATGAGTTCGCTCATGGATTCAGTCCCTGGAGTGAGGTTTGCGCGGGCACACGCCGGACCGGCGTGCACGGAATGGCGCATTTTCTCACGTTTCCGGCCCCAGGGTTACCGCCACTCGGCCGGCAGGTAATTGGCGTCGGGGTCGACCTCGACGGGGATTTCGGTGACGCTGCTGGCGTCCGGCGGGGTGTCGCGCAGCACCACCTGCGGGAAGGCCAGCACCACGGCGACCATGAAGAGCTGGATGACGAGGAAGGGGATCGCGCCCCAGTAGATGTCGGCGGTGCGGATCGACTTTGGCGCCACACTTTTCAAATAAAACAGCGCAAAACCGAAGGGCGGGTGCATGAAGGCGGTCTGCATGTTGACCGCGAGCATGACGCCGAACCAGATCGGGTCGATGCCGAGCTTGGTGGCGATCGGCGCCAATAGCGGCACGACGATGAAGGCGATCTCGAAGAAGTCGAGGAAGAATGCCAGCACGAACACCATCAGGTTGACCGCGATCAGGAAGCCGAGCACGCCGCCGGGCAGCTGGTCGAACAGGTGCTCGACCCAGACGTCGCCGTCGAGCCCGCGGAACACCAGGGTGAAAATCGTCGAGCCGATCAGGATGAAAATGACGAAGGTGGTCAGCCGCGTGGTGCTGTCCATTGCCTGGGTGAGCTGCAGGCGGGAAAGCCGCCCGCGCGTCAGCGCCAGCAGCAGCGCGCCCGCCGCGCCCATCGCGCCGCCCTCGGTCGGGGTGGCGACGCCGAGGAAGATGGTGCCGAGCACCAAAAAAATCAGCACCAGCGGCGGCACCAGCGTGGTCAGCACGCGCAGCAGCAGCGCCGATCCGTGCAGCGTGCGCGCGGACGCCGGCATCGCGGGGACGGCCAGCGGCCGAAACAGGGTCACGCCGAACACATAGAGCAGGTACAGCCCGACCAGCGCCAGGCCGGGGACGAGCGCGCCCTTGTACATGTCGCCGACCGAAGCGCCGAGCTGGTCGGCCAGCACGATCAAGACCAAGGACGGCGGCACGATCTGCGCCAGCGTGCCCGAGGCGGCGATGACGCCGGACGCCAGCCGCTTGTCGTAGCCGTAGCGCAGCATCACCGGCAGCGAAATCAGGCCCATGGCAATCACCGTGGCGGCGACGACGCCGGTGGTCGCGGCCAAAAGCCCGCCGACCAGGATTACCGCGTAGGCGAGGCCGCCCCGCAAGGAGCCAAACAGCTGGCCGATGGTGTCGAGCAAGTCCTCGGCCATGCCAGAGCGTTCGAGGATCAGGCCCATGAAGGCGAAGAAGGGGATGGCCAAGAGCGTGGGGTTGGCGACGATGCCGTAGACGCGCTCGGGCAGCGCGTGCAGCAGCGAGACGTCGAACAGCCCGGCGGCGATGCCGATGCCGGCGAACAGCAGGCCGTTGGCGGCGAGCGCGAACGCGACCGGATAGCCCAGCAGCAGGAAGACCACCAGGCCTGCAAACATCAGGGGCGCCAGGAATCCCAGCGACGCGGCGTCCATCAGACGTCCTCTTCCGGTTTCTCGTGCGGCAGCACCAGATGGCCGCTCAGCACGCCGATGCGCTTGATGACTTCGGCCACGCCTTGTAGCGCGAGCAGCGCGAAACCTGCCGGCAGCAGCAGCTTTACTGGCCAGCGCACCAGGCCGCCGGCGTCGGGCGACATTTCGTGCGTGATCCAAGCCTCATAAAACATCGGCCACGACAGCCACATCAGCAGCAGCGCCATCGGCAGCAGGAACAGCAGGCCGCCGGCCAGATCGATCCATGCCTGCCCGCGCGGGCCGAAGCGGTTGTAGAAAATGTCGATGCGCACGTGGCCGTTGTGCTTCAGCGTATAGCCCGCCGCCAGCAGGAACATGCCGCCGAACAGATACCACTGGATTTCCAGCCAGGCGTTGGAGCTTTCGCCGAGTAGATAACGCGAGAGCGCATTGCCCGCCGAAATCAGCGTGGCGATCAGCACCAGCCAGATGGCGAGGCGCCCGAGGCGCTCGGTCAGCGCGTCGATCAGGCGGGCCAGCGCGAGCAGGGCGTTCAAAGTGCGCCGGTCTCGCGCAGGAAATCGGCCAGCCGCTCGGCGACCACGCGGTAGCCGGCGGCGTTGGCGTGGATGGGGTCGGCCTTGAGGCGGTTGTCCTTCAGCACATCGTTGAAGACGTCGTCTTCCAGCGGCAACTGCATTTCCTTGGCGATGCGGCCATAGAAATCCGGTGCGCCGCCGAACAGCGTGGGTTGCGGCACGGCGATCAGCATGACCTCCGCCCCACTGGAGCGGATGGTCTGCACCAGCAGTCTAAGATTGCTTTCGGTGGCCGCTTCGGGGTGCTTGCGCAGCATGTCGTTGCCGCCCAGGCACAGCAGCACCAGCCGCGGCTGGTGTTCGGCCAGCACCGCGGGCAGTCGCTGCAGTGCCGAGGCGGTGGTGTCTCCGGGCACGCCGGCATTGATCACGGTGCGTCCGGTCAGGCTCGCTAGCATCGCGGGGTAGGCGGTGTCACGGCTCGCGCCGGTGCCGTGGGTGAGGCTGTCGCCGAAGGCGACGATGACGTCGTGCGGGCTCAGCTTCGGCAGCGTCGGCGCGCGCTCGCACGCGGCGAGAAAAAATACGGCAACAAGCGCAAATACAAAGCGCCGGGATGCCCGCATTTAGTTGCCCGCCACCGTCATTCTGTCGATCAGGATCGAGCCCACCTGCTTGGAGCCACGGCGTTCGATATCCGTGCCGATGCCGACGATGCCCTTGAACATGTCGGCGAGGTTGCCGGCGATGGTGATTTCCTCGACCGGATACTGGATCTCGCCGTTTTCCACCCAGAAGCCGGCGGCGCCGCGCGAGTAGTCGCCAGTGACCATGTTGGCGCCGTGGCCGAGCAGTTCGGTAACCAGGAGGCCGGTGCCCATTTGTTTGAGCAGGCCGTCGAGGTCGTGTTCGCCGGGGGTGACGATCAGGTTGTGGCTGCCGCCGGCATTGCCGGTGGTTTTCATGCCGAGCTTTTTCGCTGAATAGGTCGACAGGAAGTAGCCCTGCAGCACGCCGTCCTTGACGACGTCGCGGTCGAGGCAGGCGACGCCTTCGCTGTCGAACGGCGCGCTGCCGAGGCCGCCGGGAATCAGGGGCTGCTCGCGGATGGTCACCAAGGGGGCGAACACCTGCTGGCCCAGGCTGTCGAGCAGGAACGACGACTTGCGGTAAAGGCTGCCGCCCGAGACCGCGGCGACGAAGTTGCCGATCAGGCCGGTGGCGATCTGCGCCTCGAAGATCACCGGGCAGGTGCGGGTGTCGAGCTTCTTGCCATTCAGGCGGCGTACGGTGCGGGTGCCGGCGATGCGGCCGACGGTCTCGGCGGAGTCGAGGTCATTGGCATTGCGCGCGCTGGTGTACCAGTAATCGCGCTGCATCGCCCCCTTGTCTTCGCCGATCACCGCGACCGACATGCCGTGGCGCGAGCCGGCATAGCCGTTGCAGAAGCCGAGGCTGTTGGCGTAGATGAATTGCGAGGTGTGCAGGCTGACGCCGGCGCCTTCGGAATTGGTCAGGCGCTTGTCCACCGCCAGGGCCGCCGCTTCGCAGGCCTTGGCTCGCTCGGCGGCTTCTTCGACGCTGAGGTCCCACGGGTGGTAGAGGTCGAGGTCGGGCACGTCCTTGGCCAGGCGGTCGGCGTCGGGCAGGCCGGCCGCCTCGTCCTCGGCGGTATAGCGCGCGATGGTCAGCGCCTTCTCCACCGCGCTTTTCAGCGCCGCTTCCGACAGGTCCGAGGTCGAGGCATGGCCGCGCCGCTGGCCGATATAGACGGTGACGCCGGCGCCCTTGTCCTTGTTGTATTCGATGGTCTCGATTTCGCCCTGGCGCACGCTGACGCTCTGGCCGACGCCTTCGGAGATTTCGGTGTCGGCGGCGGTGGCGCCCTGTTTGGCGGCGTGCTCGATGACGAGCCGGGACAAGGCCATGAGCTGGTCACGGGTATAGCTGAATTGGGAGCGGGACATGTCGGCTTATTTAAAGAAAGAACGGCGTCTGAGGGGTGGACTGGGCATGTTTGAGCGTCAGAAACTACAATGACGATCATAACAGCAACCGAAAGCCCTGCCGTGCGCCTGATCGACCCCGATGCCGAACTGGAATTTGACCCCGATGACGTCTACGACGGCCCCAGCAAGAGCCAGAAGAAACGCGACGTCGAAGCCCTGCAGGACATGGGCGACGAACTGGTGAAGCTGCCCGACGCGCAATTCAAGCGCATCGAGCTGCCGGAAGAGCTGAAGCAGGCCGTGGCCGCCTGCCGCAAGATCACCCAGAACGGCGCGCTCCGGCGGCAAAAGCAGTTCATCGGCAAGCTCATGCGTTCGGTCGACCCGGTGCCGATCCAGGCCCAGCTCGATGCCTTCAAGGGCGTGTCGGCGGCGGAAAACGCCAAGCTGCACCAGGCCGAGAAATGGCGCGAGAAACTGATCGCCGACAACGAGGCGCTGACGCTGTTCCTCAACCAGTACCCCGACACCGATGCCACACATCTGCGGCAAATCATCCGCAATGCGCGCGATGAAGCCGCACGCAACAAGCCGCCCAAGGCGTTTCGCGAGATTTTCCGGGTGATCCGCGAGGCGATGCAGAAAACGGACTGATTCACGCAGGACGCGAAGCGGCACGAGCAACAACATGGGACGTGCGCTTGGCGGATAAAAAAGTTTGAACAGGGAGAAGCCGCATGTGGGGACGTGTCGCCAAAATTGTCTTGAGCCTGCCGTTCCTGATTGCGGCCGGCCTGTTCGGCCTGTATCTGGTGTTCGGGTTTTTTCTGGTCAACCCGCTGGCGCAAAAGCTGCTGCCCTGGGTGGGCGAGACCCGACTCGCCAGCCGGCTTTCCGCCGACGAGGTCAAGTTCAACCCGCTGACGCTCGAGGCCACGGTCAGCGGCCTGAAGCTGGCCGAGCCCAGCGGCGCGCCGCTGGCAAGCTTCGACCGCCTCTATCTCAACCTCGAAACCACGGGTCTGTACCGCTGGGCCTGGCGCATCCGCGACATCGAACTCGACCGCCCGCGCGCGACGCTTGAAGTGCGGCGCGGCGGCGCGCTCAACTGGGGCGCGCTGCTCGCCCGCCTCGACGAGGACAAGCAGCCGCCGTCCGACACCCTCGCGCGCGTGCTGATCGATCGCATCAAGATCGCGCGCGGCGACATCGACTACACCGACGCCAACCGGGCGGGCGAACCGTTCAAGGTGACGCTGTCGCCGCTCGGCATCGAGCTCGACGGACTCTCGACCCTGCCCGAGGACCGCGGCGACTACCTGATCGCGGCCAAACTTCCGGAGCAGGGCGGCACGCTCAAATGGAAGGGCGACGTTGGGCTGAACCCGGTCGCGTCGAGCGGCGAGGTGGGCCTCGAGGGCGTGCGGCTGACCAATCTGCTGCGGGTGATCAAAAGCCCGCGCAATTTCGAGTTGCCGTCCGGCACGCTGGGCGCCGGGATGCGCTACCGCTTTGCGATGGTTCGCGACGCGGCCGGTGCCGATGTGCCCTGGCTGCAGATCAGCGGCGCCAACCTGGTGGTGCAGGAACTGGCGCTGGCGCCGCGCGGCGGCGATCCGGTGCTCGAACTCGCCGAGGCGCGCATCCACGACGCGAACTTCGATCTGGCCCGGCGCGAGCTCGGGGTGGCGGGGGTGAGCCTCGCCGGCGGCAGGTTTGCGGCCACGCGCGATGTCAAAGGCGTGCTGGACTGGCAGACACTCTTTGCGCTGACCGGCAATGGCGCGCCGCCGGCGCCGACCAAGCCGGCATCCGCCGGCACGACGCCCGGCGCGCCCTGGAAAATCGGCGTGCGCGAAATCAGCCTCAGCGACTGGTCGGCGCGCTTCCTCGACCTGGGCTACGCCAGGCCGCTTGGCGTCAACGCCGAGGGCTTCGGCCTGACTGCGGCGCTGACGGGCGAACTGGGCGAAACGACCGCGATCGAAGTCGGCCCGCTGAATGCGGCGCTGGGGCCGGTGCGGGTGCAGTCCGGCTCGCAGCCCGTGGCGGAGCTGAAGCACGCGACCCTGGTCAACGCGGGAATGAAGCTGGCGGACAACCGGCTGGTCATCGAGGCGATTGAATTGAATGGGGCCCAGACCACCGTCACGCTGGACAAGAACAAGACCCTCAACTGGGCCGATATCCTAAACAAGGCACCCGGCGCGCCGACCGCCGCACCGGCCAGGACAGACACCGACGCCGTTTCTCCGTTTGAGGTTCAGCTCGCGCGCCTCAGCCTCGGCGACATCGAAGTCGACATCGTCGACCAGTCGCCCCGCGTGCCGGTGCGACTCGGGCTTGCCAAGGGCTTTGTCACGCTGAAAGACCTGAGCCTGGACCTGAACCAGGCGGTGCCGGTCGAGGCCGGTTTTGCGCTCAGGCAGGGCGGCCGTTTCGACGCCAGCGGCACCGTCACGCCGGGCAAATCGTCGGGCAGGCTGGACCTGAAGGTGGCGGGACTGTCGCTGAAGCCGTTTGCGCCCTACGTCAACCAGTTCGCCCGCCTCAACCTGCATTCGGGGACGGCGTCGACTCGCGGCAAGCTCAGCTTCGAGCAGGCCAAAGCGGGCCTGAAACTGCGTTACAACGGCGGCTTCGCGGTGGACGACCTGGCCATCACCGAGGAGGAAACCGAGGAGGCCTTCCTCGGCTGGAAAAAGCTGTCATCCGGCAGCCTGGCCTTGAGTCTCGGTCCGGACCGGCTGCGCATCGGCGAGCTGACCGCGCTGAATCCATTCGGCAAGGTGATCATTTTCGAGGACCAGACGGTCAACCTGCAGCGCGTGCTGCGCAGCCAGCCGGCGGCCAGGCCGGTTGCGACTGCCCAGACCAAAGCCGCCGAGCGGCCGGTCGCGTTTCCGCTGGCGATCGAGCGCCTGCGCATCATCGATGCCAATGCCGAGTTTGCCGATCTTTCGCTGACGCCGCAGTTCGGCACCCGCATGCACGACCTCGGCGGCGTGGTCACCGGGCTGTCGACCGACCCGGCGACGACGGCGCAGGTGGAGCTCGACGGCAAGGTCGACGACTATGGTTCGGCGCGCGTGCGCGGTTCGATCCAGCCGTTCCGCGCGACCGAGTTCACCGATTTGAAGCTCACCTTCCGCAACCTGGAAATGACCCAGATGACGCCGTATTCGGGCAAGTTCGCCGGGCGCAAGATCGACTCCGGCAAGCTGTCGGTCGATCTCGAGTACAAGATCAAGAATCGCCAGCTGGCCGGCGAAAACAAGTTCATCGTCAACAAGTTGAGGCTCGGCGAGCGCGTCGACAGCCCCGATGCGATGAAGCTTCCGCTCGATCTGGCCATTGCGTTGCTGGAAGACAGCAACGGCATCATCGACCTCGACCTGCCGGTGTCGGGCAGCCTCGACGACCCGCAGTTCAGCTACGGCAAGATCATCTGGAAAGCCATCGTCAATGTGCTGACCAAGCTGGTGACTGCGCCCTTCCGTGCGCTCGGCAACCTGCTCGGCATGAGTTCGGAAAAGCTCGAATCGGTCGACTTCGATCCCGGCAGCAGTGCGCTGCTGCCGCCCGAGCAGGAAAAGCTCAAGGCGGTGGCCGAGGCCCTGGCCAAGCGTCCTGCCCTGACCCTGACCCTGGCGCCCGGCTACGATCCCGCGGCCGACCGGCGCGCGCTGCAGGAACGCGCCCTGCGCCGCGAGACCGCCGCCGCGGCCGGCATCAAGCTGGCCGCGGGCGAAGCGCCGGGCCCGGTGGACGTCAACCATTACAAGATCCAGACCTGGCTCGAAGACCGCTACGCCGAGCGGGTCGGCAAGGCGGAATACCAGACGCTGCGCGCCAGCTTCAAGGACAAGGATGCCGGCGCCGCCGCGCGCGTGCTGGAAAGCGAAATGGTCGAGCGGCTGGCGCGCCGCTTCAAGACCCGCGACGAAGGTCCCGCCTCCGCTTTCCATGCCGAACTGCTGGAGCGGCTGACCCGGCAGACGAAGGTCGACGACGCCGAATTGATCCGGCTTGCCGAGGCGCGCGGCCAGGCCATGCGCGAGGCCCTCGTCAAGCTGGGTCTCGATGCCGGCCGCGTCAGCGTGTCCGCGCCCGCCCAGCAGACGGCCAAGGGCGCACTTGTGGGCAGCAAGCTGAGCCTGGGCGCCGGCCGTACGGCGTCACCCACGCCTGCGGATGCTGCAGCGGCCGGGGCCGCACCGTGACACCGGCAGGCCGCAGCCGGCGCGCTGTCCGCCCGGTACGCCCGCGCACGACGTTTCGCCGCGTGCGCATTCTGCTGCTGCTGGGCCTCTTGGTCGCGGCGCTCAGCCTGACCTGGCTGGAACAAACCATGGTGCGCGCCTGGCGGTTGCCGCTCGAGGTGACGGTGGTGCCGATCAACGGCGACGGATCGGACGCGGCGACGGAAACGATCCGCAGCTTGCAGGCGAGCGATTTCGACGACATCAATGCGTTTCTGGAACGCGAGGCGGCGCGCTACGGCCTCAAGCTGTCGCCGGCCATGCAGCTCACGCTGCTGCCGGCGCAGGACGCGCATCCGCCCGCGCCGCCGCGCGACGGCAGCGTGCTGAAAACCATTTACTGGAGCCTGCAGCTGCGCTGGTGGGTATACCGGCAATCGGGCCAGCTACTGCCGCAGCTGGGCACGGTCAAGCTGTTCGTGCTGTATCACGCGCCGCAGGACGGCGTGGCGCTGGAACATTCGCTGGGGCTGCAGAAAGGCCTGATCGGTGTGGTGCACGCGTTTGCCGACCCCCGACAAACGCGGCAGAACAACATCGTCATCGCGCATGAGTTGCTGCATACGCTGGGGGCGACCGACAAATACGATGCCGAAGGCCGGCCGGTCTATCCACAGGGTTATGCCGATCCCGAGCTGCCGCAGCTGATGCCGCGCCGCGCAGCTGAAATCATGGCGGGGCGGCTGGTGAATGCCGCCGGACGGCTGGTGATGCCGCCGAGTCTTGAGCAGTGCGTGATCGGTTCGATGACCGCGCACGAACTCAATTTCGACGAAGGCTTTCGCCGGCGTTTTGGTGGGGGCGATTAAACCGCGCGCAGACGTGCGAGACGCGCAAGGCCGAAATGGATGAAGGCCAGCGCAGCGACGACCGGCGCCAGCAGGTTGAGCAGCGGGACGAACTGCAGCAGTCCGGTCAGCACGCCGAGTCCCCACCAGCCGCCGCGTTCCTGCTTGAACAGCCGCTGCATTTCATCGGCGCTGGCGTGTTCGGCGATGGCGTCGTAGCGGAACAGCCGTTGATTCAGATAGGCGGCGGCCACGAAGGGCACGAGGACGCCGACCCCGATCAGCCACAGCGGCAGGGTCACCACCCACAGCACGATGAACACGACGATCGCGATGCCCGCGTTCCACACGCTGCCGATCATGCCGCCGCCGTTTTCGCGCCCGAGGTCGGGATAGTCGCGCTCGGCCACCACGCGGATCAGGGCGGGCATGCCGAACAGCGCGGTGATGACGAGCGCGGTCAGCATCACCGCCGGCACGAACAGCATCAGGTGCAGCAGCAGCTGGATGCCGTTGGCGATCCACACCGGTTCGAGGTCGGCGAGCCAAGTCTGGATGCCGATGGCGTCGAGTCCCTGCGTAAGCCAGCCGGAGAAGGTACTCCAGAACGTCACCCCCAGCACCAGCCACAGCAGGATCGCCACCAGCATCGGCCACACCACCACCCACAGCACGCGCAGGCTGAACAGATCGCGCAGCGCGCGGGCGACGGCGTCGAGGATTGCGCTCATGTGCGGAGCCTCAGTGCGGATTTGGGACGGAACACGGCGATCGTGCCGGGCAGGGCTTCGAGATAGGGCCCGCCAATGAGGTCGATGCAATAGGGCACGGCGGCGAAAATGCCGTCGAGCGTTTCCTTGATCGCCTTGGGCTGGCCCGGCAGATTGAGAATCAGGCTGGCGCCGCGGGTGACGCCAACCTGGCGCGACAGGATCGCGGTCGGCACGTATTGCAGCGACACCGCGCGCATCTGCTCGCCGAAGCCGGGCAGCACCTTGTGCGCCACCGCCAGCGTCGCTTCGGGCGTGACGTCGCGCAGCGCCGGGCCGGTGCCGCCGGTGGTGAGGATCAGCGAACAGTGCTCGGCGTCGGCAAGTTCGATCAGCGTGGCTTCGATCTGCGCCTGCTCGTCGGGAATCAGGCGGGTGACGAAGTGCACCGGGTTGGCCAGCACATCGCCGAACCAGGCCTCGAGCGCAGGCAGGCCCTGGTCCTGATAAACGCCGGTGCTGGCGCGGTCGCTGATTGAAACCAGGCCGATGCGAACGGTGTCATAGTTCATATGGTCGGGAAATTAGTTGGAAAAGGGGCTTGCACGAATGGCCCAATTTATCAGAATGAGAAGCTGCTGACTGGAGACACGCATATGAAACTGATTCAAACCCTGCTGGCCGCGAGCGTGTTGTGGGCGGGCACGGCCCTGGCTGACCCGCCGAAGGGCTATCCGTTTGTCGACTTCGACGCCGGTCTGAAGGCGGCCAAAGCGAGCGGCAAGCCGATCTTTCTGTACTTTGGGCGCTACGGCTGCGCATGGTGCGACCACACCAACAAGAAGACTTTCTCCGATGCAGGACTGAAAAAGCTGTACAGCGACAACTATGCACTGGTCTATGTCGATGCCGAGTCGGGCAAGCGGCTGACGCTGCCTTCCGGCGAGCGCATCACCGAGGCGGAGCTGGGCGTGCGGCTGCAGGCTTTTGCCACGCCGCTGTTCGTCTACCTGACGCCGCAGGGCGAGAAGATTTTCCAGGCGCCCGGCTTCAAGACGGTGAAGGATTTCCAGGACTATGACAGCTACGTGCGAGGCGGGCATTACAAGCAGAAGACCCTGCTCGAATTCCTGGGCAGCAAATCGTGAGGGCGGCCGCGCTGCTGCTGGCGGTGCTGGCGTGGCCGGCGCAGGCCGCGTGGGAATGGGGCGCGCCGCTGACGGTCAACTCGGTGCAGGGCGCAGCGATTTTCCCGCATATCGAATCGGCCAACCGCCAGGGCGTTGCCGTCTCGGGCGACACCGTCGGCGTGGTGTGGGAAGACAACCGCAGTGGCAGCCCGCAGTGTTATCTGGCACTGAAGCCTGCGACGGCGGCGCAATTCCAGCCGGAAATCCAGTTGAGCAAAAATGAATGCTATGAGCCGGTGGTGCTGGCGCTGGGCGACGGCCGCTTCGTGGCGGCGTGGGAAGAGGCCGGCGCGATCCAGGCGCGGGTGCTGCCCGGCGGCACGTCGCTGCAGTTGTCGAAGGCCGCCGCGGCGCAGGTGACGCTGGGCGGCCGTGGCGACATTGTGTATGCGGCCTGGGCCGAGGAGGCGGGCCGCTTCAAGCGCATCGTCGTCGCCACGCTGAGGCTGAAGGGCGACGCGCTGGGCGTGCAATCGGTGCAGCCGGTCGAAGCGGCGCCGTCGGTCGACGACCAGGGCTGGCCGGCGCTGGCGGTGACGGGCGATGGCAGCGTGACGGTGGCGTGGGAAGACCGCCGCTACAGGCATACCGTGCCCTTGGTGAGCCACAGCAGCGACGGCCGCAGCTTTGCGCCGCCCGCCCGGCTGACCGACCGCCGCAGCGGCAGCGTGGATGGGCTGGGCGCAGGCACCGGCGCGATGCGCCCGACGCTGGCGCCCTGGGGTGAACGGGGCGCCGTCGCGGTATGGCTCGACAAGCGCGATTTCCTGTCCGGCTATGACGTCTTCGCCGCATTCGATCCCGGCACGCGCCGCTTCGGCAAGAACCTCCGGGTGCAGGACAATTTCGGCGACAACATGGCGCAATGGCATGCGCGGGTCGTCAGCGATGCCAGCGGCCGTCTGCTGGCGCTGTGGGATGACGCCCGTGACGGCACGCCGGACGTGTGGTTGTCCGAATGGGACGGCGAGGCGTTCGGCGACGACTTTACCGTTCCTGCGGCGCATGGCCCGGGCGCGCACTCCGACCCGGTGGCTGCGCTGGATGCGGGCGGCGCGCTGCATGTGGTGTGGCTCGACCGCGATGAGGCGGCTGGCACACGTGTCAGATATGTGCGCGCTGTGCGCAAATAATTAAGTCATCGTGCGCGCCGTGCGCAAGTAGCTCATCGCGCGGGCGGTGCGCAAGTAAGTCATTGCGACACTAGAGCCAGCCACGCCGTTTCAGCCGCCGATACAGAACCAGCATCGCGGCAGCGGTCACTCCCAGCAAGGCCGGGTAGGCCCAGGTCCAGCGCAGTTCCGGCATGACCTCGAAGTTCATGCCGTACAGGCTGAATATCACCGTGGGCAGCGCCAGCAGCGCGCCCCAGCCGGCCAGTTTCTGCACCGATTCGCTCTGCTTGAGCGACAGCGTCGCGAGATGGAACTGCATCGCGTCCGAGGTCGACATGCGCAGGCGGTCGATCGCGGCGGATACGCGCATCGCATGGTCGTGGATGTCGCGGTAATAGGCCTTGAGTTCACGGGTCACCAGATCGGGGTGAAGGCGAATCAGATCCTGGGTGATTTCCTGCATCGGTTCGGCGCTATCGCGCAGGGTGGTCAGGTCGCGCTTCATGGCATAAAGCCGTTCCAGCATGTCGCGCTCCGGTTTTGCGCGGTTCATCAACTGGCTCTCGAGCGACTGGAAGCGCTCCTGCATGCTATCGAACACCGGCCTGAACTGGTCGACGATGAGATCGAGTACCAGGTACAGCGCGTAGGGCGCGGCGCGCGGGATGCCATTGGGAGGACGTTGCAGCCGCTCGCTGACCCGCCCGTAGTCGGTGCCGTTGTCGTGGTGGATGGCGACGACGTAGTTGCTGCCGGCGAATACATGCGTTTCGCCGAATTCCATTTTCTTCTGCCACAGCTGCGCGGTGCGGGTGGCGATGAAAACATGGCCTTCGTATTCCTCGAGCTTGGGGCGCTGGTGGGTGGAAATCGCGTCTTCCAGCGCCAGCGCGTGCAGGCCGAGCGCATCGCCCAGGCGAGTAATGGTCTGGCTGTCCGGCGACCGGGATTCGACCCAGATGAAGCGGTCCGGCTGCCCGACATGCTGAAGGATCTCGTCAAGCGGGATTCGCTGGGCGTCAGCGCCATGGAAGAGCGTGCAGTCGATGGGAGTCTCCTGTTTTCAAATCGGCATCGAAGCTGAATTCTAGCCTGCATTGCGACTGCCCCCATTTTGCTGCGCTTGCAAAAAAACAGGCTGCCGGCGCGGCACGCGGCCGTGGTGACGCTTGAGAAATTGCGCAGTCGCACGGTACACTCACGGCATAACGGCACGACTCCACCGATAACAAACTACAAGGAGAGATAATGAGGAGAATCTGGTTGTGCCTGGCGCTCGCGCTGGGCACGGCGGCACCACTTGCGAGCGCCACCCCCTACGCCTTTGGTGTGCTCAACCAGCGCAGCCTGCAGGCGACCGCGGCATACTGGAATCCCATACTGAACTATGTGTCCGCCCGTTCGGGCGTGCCGCTCGAATTGCATATTGGCCGCACCGCCAACGAGACGACCGACCGGGTGGTGGCAGGCCGGCTGGATTTCGCCTACACCAATCACCTGTTCACGCCGAAGCGCGATCAGCTGGGTTGGCGGGTGCTGGCGCGGCAGGATTCCAAGGGCATCCGGGGGCAGCTGGTGGTGCTCGAGGATTCGCCGGTCCGCACGCTACAGGACCTGGCCGGAAAGCCGGTGAGCTTTGCCAATCCCTATGCCTTCGCGGGCTTTTATGTACCGATGGACATGCTGCTGCGCGCCGGCGTGCAGGTGACGTCGCAGTTTTCCGGCAACCAGGAGGCCGCAATGGGGCAGCTCATGTCCGGCCACGTAGCCGCTGCCGGCGTGAACCACCAAGTGATGGCGGACTTTGCCCAGCGCCGCCAGCTGAAATACCGGGTGCTGGCGGAATCGGAACCCTACTTCGATCTGGCCGTGATGGCGTCGCCGCGCATCAGCGCAGCCGACGGCGACAAGGTCCGCCAGGCCTTCGTCGGCATGTCGCAGGACCCGGAGGGACAGCGTGTGCTGCAACGGGCGGCGCAGTCGCTCGGCCTGGCACGCGGGCGGGGATTCGTGGCGGCGGATGACACTGACTACCGCAATTACCGAGTGTTTTTCAGACGGACCCAGGTGCCGGTGAATGAGTGAGCCGCAGGTAGCGCGCACTGCGCGCTACAGCCTGCAGGCCCGCATCATGGGGGCGGTATTCGTACTCGTGCTGGTGATGTATCTGGCGACGCTGGCGGTACTGGGCGTGCCGCTGGTGCAGCGCGCGCAACAGAATCTGGATGGCGGTGCCGAACGCGAACTGGGCGCGCTGATGGCGGCGATCCAGGATCATGTGCTGCTGCGGGATTATCCAGCCATCGAGCAGGTCATCAAGGCGCGCGCACACACGATTCATGTTCGCGCTGTGCGCTTCACGTCGCCGAAAATCACCCTGGAGACGCGAGTGCCCGTCGAACCGGTGGCGCATCCGGCGTGGTTCGCCGCGCTGCTGACCATCCATGCGGCGCAGGCGCAGTCCGACCTGGTGATCGGCGGCGCGTCCTACGGCACGCTCAGCGTCATGCTCGATGCCGGTCCCACGCTGCAGGAACTGTGGGTGCTGGCGGGGCGCTTCACCCTGCTGGCCATCGGCAGCCTGGTCGGCATCATGCTGCTGCTGCACTGGCATCTGCGGGTGAGCCTGCGCGGCCTGTACGCCCTGCGCGAGACCGCGCGCGCCATCGAAAACGGCGATTTCAGCGCGCGCGTCAGCCTCGCCTACAGCTCGCCGCCTGAAGTGCGCGAGAGCAAGGTGGCCTTCAACCACATGGCAGACCATGTGACCCGACTGATCAGCGCCCTCGAGCGCAAGCATGCGGACCTGCTGGTAGAAAAGGAACGCCTGCGCGTGACCATCGAATCGATCGGCGATGCAGTCGTGGTGACCGATGCCGACGGACTGATCGAGTTTCTCAACCCCACTGCGGAAACGTTGACCGGCTTCAGCAGCCAGCAGGCACGGGGCCGTCGGGTGGGCGATGTACTGCCGCTGATCGACGAGGGCAGCGGCGAGCCGGTCCCGAGTCCGCTGGAGCAGGCGCTGGCGCGCAACACAGTGGTCGACCTGGGCAACCATGCGGTGATTCGCCGCCATGACGGTGCAACCATCGCGATCAGCGATACCGCCGCGCCGATTCGTTCCGCCGACGGCAAGGTACAGGGCGGTGTGCTGGTGTTCCAGGACGAGAGCGAACGGCGAAGCCTGATGCAGCGGCTGGCCTGGCAGGCCGAACGCGATCATCTGACCGGACTGTGGAACCGGCGGGCGATGGAGGAACGGCTGGCCTGCGCACTGAACGCAGTACAGCAAGGGGTGCAGCGTTTCATTTTCTGTTACATCGATCTCGATCGCTTCAAGCTGGTCAACGACACCTGCGGCCACCGTGCGGGCGATGCGCTGCTGCAACGGCTGGCGGTTCTGATGGGCCACCGTGCGGAAAATGCGAACCATTATCTGGCGCGGCTGGGCGGTGACGAATTCGGCCTTTTGTTCGTCGATGCCAGCCTGCCGCAGGCGCTCGAGCATATCCAGGGGCTGCGCGATGAAATCGCCCGTTTCCGTTTCGAATGGGAAGACAAGGTGTTCCGGCTGGGGGTGAGCTTCGGCGTGACCGAGCTGCATGCCGGCATGACCGACATCGGCCAGATCCTGGCGCAGGCGGATACTGCCTGCTATCACGCCAAGTCGTTTGGCGGCGGCGCGATCCAGGTGTATGAGGAGGCGCACCCCGCGTTGCAGAAAATCAACGACGAAATGCAGTGGGTGGGCGCGATCACCAAGGCATTCGAGGCGCACCGCTTCGTGCTGTATCGCCAGCTGAAAGTGGCGCTGTCTCCCGCCGTCACGACGCAGCATTATGAAATCCTGCTACGCCTGCGCGGCGAGGACGGCACCATCATTTCACCAGGCGAGTTCCTGCCGGCCGCCGAGCGCTACGGACTGGCGCCCAGCTTCGACCGCTGGGTCATCCGCAACTTCTTTGCCTACCTCGACACCCATCCCGAGGACGAAGCCAGCTATGCGATCAACCTGTCCGGCCGCAGCCTCAGCGACCCCGGTACGGCCGAATTCATCCTCGACGAAATCGGCCAGTACCACTTCGACCCCGCGCGGATCAGCTTCGAAGTCACCGAAACCGCGGCGATCGACAGCCTGGATGCCTGCGAGCGCCTGATCCTGACGCTGCAGGCGCATGGCATCCAGTTCGCGCTGGACGACTTCGGCAAGGGGCAGTCTTCGTTTGGCTACCTGAAGCGCCTGCCGGTCACCAGCCTCAAGATCGACGGCGAATTCGTGCGCGGCATGAATCTCGACCGCGAAAAACTCGCGATCGTCAAAGCGATGCATACGCTGGGGCAGGAACTGGGCAAACAGACCATCGCCGAACAGGTCGAGACCGAGGAAGAACTGGCCTGCCTGAAAGCGATGGGGCTGGATTACGTGCAGGGCTTTCTGCTGCACCGGCCGGCGCCGCTGCCGGTGGATTAAGCGGCGCGAACGGTATTGCGCAGGCGCGCGTACAGTGCCGTGTAGGCGGACACGATCGCGGTTTCGGAATAGCGGCGCTCCACTTCGTCGGCACCCGCCTCGATCAGGCGTTCGCGTTGCCCGGCATCGAGCGCCAGCCCATGCTGCAGGACCGCCGCCAGCCCGGCCGCATCGGCGAGCGGCGCCAGCAGGCCATTCACGCCATCCTGCATCAGCTCCTGCGGCCCCTGGGCGCGGGTCGACACCACCAGCGCGCGGTTTGCCCAGGCTTCCAGGATCACATTGCCGAGCGGCTCGTGCACCGATGCGCAGACAAAGACATCGGCCAGCTGGTAGTAGGGCGCCGGATCATGCTTCCAGCCGGCCCAGTGCACGCGCGCTGCGATGCCGAGTTCGGCGGACAGGGCTTCCAGTTCCCTGCGCAAGGGACCGTCGCCCACCATCAGCAGATGCAGCGGTGTGGCGTCGAGCGTGGCAGGCAGGCGCGCAAACGCCCGCAGCAGATCGGCCCAGCCCTTGTTGACGTGCAGGCGGCCCAGGCCGAGCACGACGCGGCAGCCGCGCAAACCCAGTTGCTCGCGCAGCACGTCGAGCGCGGATGATTCAAGACGCGCCGGCGCATCCACGAAGTTGCCGATCTGATGGACCTGCCCGGCAGGCAGACCATGCGCGATCAGATAGTCGTGTATCCCGCGCGTGTTGCCCACCCAGGCGTGGGCGTGACGGTAACCCTTGAGATTGTAGAAGCCGCCCAGCCGCGCCAGGTGCACCGGTGTGCGCCCGCGCGGCAGGCGCACGATACGGGTCGCGCGGCCCATATAGGTCTGCACCACGTCGGGCCGGAAGTCGGCGATGCAGCGATTGATTTTCCAGCGCGAGTACAGGTCCCAGCTGCCGAGCATGGGCGCGTGGTAATGACGCACGGCCGGATCGATTGCGCGGGCGATGGCGCCATTGCCTACCGTGACGGCGGCGACGGGTTCGCCGCGGCGCGCCAGTGCATTCACCAGGCGGATGAAGAAGCCTTCCGCACCGCCCAGGCCCTTGCCCCCGATCACGTGCAGGCTGCGCGGCGCCTCGCTCATGGCGTTCAGAACGGTAGCGTAAGCTCGGGCGCGGACTCGTGGATCACGCGGCGGAAGTCGGCCTGGATGCGTTCCAGCGCCTCGGCGGTGTCGGCCTCGAAACGCAGCACGATTACCGGCGTGGTGTTGGACGGGCGCGCAAGCCCGAAACCGTCGGCGTATTCGACGCGCAGGCCGTCGAGCGTGATGATTTCCTGCGCATCGGGAAAGCGCGCGTTTTTCTGCAGCGTATCCATCAGCGTGTAATGCTCGCCCTCGGCCATCTTGATGTTGAGCTCGGGGGTGTTGAGCGTGTCGGGCAGGCCGTGCAGGGTGGCGTTGATGTCGGCCTGCTTGGAGAGGTATTCGAGCAGGCGCGCGCCGGCGTAGAGGCCGTCGTCGAATCCGAACCAGCGTTCCTTGAAGAACACGTGGCCGGACATTTCACCTGCCAACAATGCGCCGGTCTCCTTCATCTTCGCCTTGATGAAGCTGTGGCCGGTCTTCCACAGCAGCGGGCGGCCGCCGCGCTCGCGAATCCAGCCGAACAGCTTGCGCGTCGACTTGACGTCGAAAATGATTTCGGCGCCGGGGTTGCGCGAGAGCACGTCGTCGGCGAACAGCATCAGCTGGCGGTCGGGGAAGATGATGCTGCCGTCCTTGGTGACGACGCCGAGACGGTCACCGTCGCCATCGAAGGCGAGGCCGATTTCGGCGTCGCTGGTTTTCAGCGCGGCGATCAGGTCCTGCAGGTTCTTCGGCTGCGAGGGGTCGGGATGGTGATTGGGGAAGTTGCCGTCCACTTCGCAGAACAATTCCTCGACCTGGCAGCCCATGTCGCGATACAACTTGGGTGCGAACGCGCCGGCCACGCCGTTGCCGCAGTCGACGATGATTTTCATCGGACGCGTGAGCTTGACGTCGGAGACGATGCGGGTGAGGTACTCGCCGGCGATGTCATGCTTGCGGTAGCCACCGCTGCCATGTGCGAGGTCGTTGTTGAGCAGTCGCTCGCGCAGCTTCTGGATGGTGTCTCCCGACAGGGTTTCGCCGCCGAGTACCATTTTCAGGCCGTTGTAGTCGGGCGGATTGTGACTGCCGGTGACCATCACCGCGCTGTGGGTGTTCAGCTGATACGCCGCGAAATAGGTCATCGGGGTGGCAACCATGCCGAGGTCGACTACGCCGATACCGGCCTTCTGAATGCCGCGCGCGAGTGCCGCAGCCATGTCGGGTCCGGACAGGCGGCCGTCACGGCCGATGCAGATTTCCTTCTGGCCACGTGCGATGGCTTCGGAGCCAATGGCGTGGCCGATGGCCTCGACGATCTCGGCGGTGAAGGTCTTGCCGACGATGCCGCGGATATCGTAGGCCTTGAAAATTTCCTTGGGGTATTCCACAACGTACTCCCTGTGTGTGATGTTCGGATTCTAACCGTGCTGGATGGAGAAGTGCTGCAACAGCCGTTGCGACAGCCAGTCGAGGCGGCCGGGGAAGGGGCCGGACGGAAAGCCGACATGGCCGCCCGTATCGGGCTGATCGAGGGTCACAGCGGGCGAGACGTCGGCCGCGCTCGGCAAGGCCCACGCCGGCAGGAAGGGGTCGTTTTTCGCATTGAGGACGAGGGTGGGCACGGCGATGGATTTGAGCATCGGCTTGGACGAGACCTTGAACCAGTAATCGTCGGCATCACGGAATCCATGCAGTCGCGCGGTGACCAGGGTGTCGAATTCGCGGAAGGTGGTGGCTGCTGCGATGGCCTTCGCATCCAGCAGGCCGGGAAAACGCGCCGCCTTGCGCAAGGCCTTGGCCCGCAGCGTGTAAAGAAAGCGCGCGGTGTAGAAGCGGCGATTGAAACCGCGGTCGAGTACGCTGCCGGCCGCTGTCAGATCGAGCGGCGCGGACACGCCGGCTGCGCGGTCGACCAGCGCGCACGCGGCATCGCCCTGTTCGCCCAGCCATCTCAGCAGCGCGTTGCCACCGAGCGAGACACCGACGGCATACAGCGGCGCGTCGGGGTGGCGCGACTTGACGTGACGCAGCATGCGTTCGACGTCTTCGCTGTCGCCGGCGAAATAGGCGCGCGGCAGCCGGTTGTCCTCGCCCGAGCAGCCGCGAAAATGCGCCACTACGCCGTGCCAGCCGCGTGCGTCGACATGGGACATGAGGCCGCGCGCGTAGTGGCTTCTGGCGCTGCCTTCCAGACCGTGGATCAGTACCACCACGGGGGTAGCTGTCCCACGCATTTCGGTGCGCAGTGGATCGGCGTCCTGCTGGGGGTCGAGCGTGCCGTCGGCCCAGTCGAAGTCGAGGAAATCGCCATCCGGCAATTCCAGTCGCTCGCGCCGGTAGGCGACTTGCGGGACGCGGATCAACAGGTTGGCGTAGATGGTCTGCAGGTTGCCGCCGGGCAGCCAGGCGGGCGCGCGGTAATCGGCGGTGGCGTCGGCGTGCGTCAATGGCCGCTCAATGCAGCACCACGGGCGGCGTGCGCGCCGGCGGGGTGCCGCCGACGTGGAGTGGCGAGGCATGATGCAGCACCATGCGCCAGCCGTCGGCGTCTCTGCGGTAGACATTGGTCGCCAGGATCGGCGGGCGCGGCTCGGTTTCCTGGCCGATGATCAGGTGTTCGCGCACGATGCGGATCACCTGATCCGCCGCGCGCAACGCATGCGCGAGTTCGACCTGCACGCGAAACTGCCCGGCCGCCTCGAACATGCTGTGCCAGCCGAGGGACACGGCGGCGCGCCCGTTCAACGGCGCGGCCATCGGATGGATGCAGGCAATGCTGTCGTCGTCGCTCCAGACCGCCATCATGGCGTCGAGCGAGCGCGCCTCGAAAGCGGCATAGAACGCGGCTTCGGCAGCTTCGGGCGTGGGAAAGGCGGGTTCAGGCGTGGCGGATTCAGACATGGGGTGTTCGGACTTGGCGCTTGCGTGGGTTGAAGGACCCCGCGTTTCGCGGGGCAGGCAGCGTCGCGGATCCACTCGGCCCGCTCGGGGCCGGGCGTCAGTGATGACTGCCGCTGGGCTTGCCCTTCAGCCGATAGAGCGTGCCGCAATACGGGCACAGCGCATCGCCGCGCGACTCGATCGGCAGGTAGACGCGCGGGTGCGCGTTCCAGTCGGCGTGCTGCGGCATCGGGCAATGCAGGGGCAGATCGCCTTCGTTGACTTCGATGACGCGCTGGGTGTTGTCGGGCCGTTCGCTCATGCGGGTCTCGCTTAGTTGACCGGGGTGAGCCAGTCGGTGTGGGCCGCGGCGCGGCCGTGCACGCAGTCGAAATACATCGCCTGCAATCTGGCGGTGAGCGGACCGCGCGTGCCTTCGCCGATGGCGCGGTTGTCAAGCTCGCGGATCGGCGTGACTTCGGCCGCGGTGCCGGTGAAGAAGGCCTCATCGGCTGAATACACCTCGTCGCGGGTGATGCGTTTCTCGACCACCTGCAGGCCGATCTCGGCGGCCAGCTGCACGATGGTGTCGCGGGTGATGCCTTCCAGCGCGCTGGTCAGGTCGGGCGTGTAGAGCTTGCCGTTCCGGATGATGAACACGTTTTCGCCCGAGCCTTCGGCAACGAAGCCGTCGACGTCGAGCAAGAGCGCTTCGTCGTAGCCGTCCATCTCGGCTTCCTTATGCGCGAGGATGGAGTTCATGTAGTTGCCGTTGGCCTTGGCCTTGCACATGGTGATGTTGACGTGGTGGCGCGAGAACGAGCTGGTCTTGACGCGGATGCCGTTGTCCAGCGCTTCCTGCCCGAGGTAGGCGCCCCACGGCCAGGCCGCGACGATGATGTGCACCGACAGGTTCTTGGCCGAGATACCCATCGCTTCCGCGCCGTAGAAAGCCATCGGGCGCAGGTAGCCGGATTCGAGCTTGTTTTCGCGCACAACGGTGCGCTGCGCTTCGGAAATCGTCGCCTTGTCGAACGGCAGCTTCATGCCGAGGATGTGGGCGGAGCGGAACAGCCGGTCGGTGTGTTCCTGCAGGCGGAAGATCGCCGTGCCCTGTTCGGCCTTGTAGGCGCGCACGCCCTCGAAGACACCCATGCCGTAGTGCAGGGTGTGGGTGAGGACGTGGGTGGTGGCGTCGCGCCAGGGTACGAGCTTGCCGTCGTACCAGATGACGCCATCGCGGTCGGCCATGGACATGGTGAAAAATCTCTTAACGAATGGAAAACGCTGATTTTACCGGAATCCGGCAGCGGCGCGGCCCCCGGTTTATGGCACGATCGGGCTGTATGGGGGGGCTGAACATGCAATGGAAAGGCTGGCTGGCAGCACTGCTGCTGACGCCGTTGGCCGGCTGCGCCGAGCCGGCACACGTCGATTATGACTATTACCTGCTGGCGCTCGCGGTGGCGCCGGCATTCTGCGAGGACGCGCCGCAGCGCAAGCAGGGTTATGCGCAATGCTGGACGCTGTCCGAGGCGGGTTTTATCGCGATGCCGCTGACCCTGCACGGGCTATGGCCGAATCGCCTCGACCGCAGGCATCCCGCCTGGTGTGGTGGCGAGACGCGCGGCGCATTCTGCAGCCTGCCGCCGCTGCGGCTGCCGGCGGACACGCGGGCGCAGCTCGCGCGCGCAATGCCGGCCGCGGCCGATTGCCTGGACCGCTACCAGTGGGCCAAGCACGGCAGCTGTTCGGGGCTTGCCGAGGCCGGCTATTTTGCCGCGTCGGCAGCGTTGACCGAACGCGTCAACCGTGCCATCGGCGGCGAAATTGCGCGACATGCGGGCCGCGAAGTCAGCCTCGCCCTGCTGCGCGAAAACCTGGCCAAAGCCGACCCGGCACTGAAGGATGCGGTGAGTTTCGACTGCAGGACGCCGCGCACGCCCGACCCTGCCAAGCGTCGGCCGATGCTGCGCGAAGTGCGGATTTATTTCGATCGCGACCCGGCAACCGGCGCGCCAGGATCGCCGCTCGCCTACACCCGGGCGGGCGTGCGGCATTACAACTCGGGGTGTCCGCAGGGCAGGGCCTATATCGATACGCCGCTGGATTGAACGGCGGCGGGGGCCCCCGTGGGCGCGCTTTGTGAGCTGCTCGCGGGCTTACAGATACGCCTTGGCTTCCTCGCCCGGGTTGGGCAGCCCTGCAATCCGCCACGCCTCGCGCGCGTCGGGAAACAGATGCTGCATGCAGTCGGCGCTGTGCCCGGCCAGATGGCAGACATGGCTTAACGCGGTGACGCTGCCGTGCCGCGCATACGCACGCCGCAAGGTATGCAGCAGGGCCAGCTGTTCCTTGCTGAGCTGGCCGAGCCCGTCGTTCTGGGCGACCTGACCGGCAAGCCCCTCGCTCCACATGGCGGGATCGATCAGTAAACCATCGGGGTCGAAAATGGCGGTACCGGGTTTGTTCATGGCTTTTCCTGGGAAAGCGTCGCTTAGGCTAGGTATAGCATCCCATTCGAAATCAGCCAGGCTCATATCTGGATGCCCGGTTTTGCGCGATCAGGCGTGTTCTCCGAGCCGGCTCACCAGCGTGCGCACCGGCGCCGGCAGGGCAGCATCGAGCGCGTCGGCCGGCGTCAGCCAGATCTGCCCGGGCAGCGTCGTGCGGCGCGGCGCAAGCTCCATCCGCACCGGCAGGATATGCAGCTTGAAATGGGTGAAGCTGTGGCTGAGCTGCGGCCAGGCCTGCTGCGCCTGCGCGGTGAAACCGAAGCGGTCGCGGCAATGGCGGGCCGGGTCGTCTTCCATGGCGAGTTCGGGCAGGCTCCACAGGCCCCCCCACACGCCGCGCGCCGGGCGCTTTTCCAGCATGAGTTCGCCGCGGTCGAGCAGCAACAACATCTGGACCTGTCTTTCGGGCAGGGTTTTCCGCGGGCGGGGCGTGGGCAGTTCGGCGGTTCGCTGCTGCGTGAAGGCGATGCAATCCGAGCGCACCGGGCAGCTTGAACAGGCCGGCTGGCTGCGCCGGCAAACGAGCGCGCCGAGGTCCATCATGCCCTGCGTGTATGCCTCGATGGCGGTGTGCGGCAGGTGCGAATCCGCCAGCTGCCACAGCGCGGTCTCGACTTTCTTGTCCCCGGCCCAGCCGGCGACGCCGCCGTGACGCGCCAGCACGCGCTTGACGTTGCCGTCGAGAATCGCGGCGCGCTGGCCGAACGCCAGCGCGGCGATGGCGGCGGCGGTCGAACGGCCGATGCCGGGCAGTTGCGCGATCTGTCCGAGGTCGGCCGGAAATTCTCCGCCATGCGCTGAAACGATGACACGCGCGGCGGCGTGCAGGTTGCGTGCGCGGCTGTAGTAGCCGAGTCCGCTCCACAGCGCGAGCACTGCGTCCTCATGCGCGGCAGCCAGGCTGTGCAGATCGGGAAAGCGCGCGACAAAGCGCTCGAAGTAAGGAATGACCGTAGCGACCTGGGTCTGCTGCAGCATGATTTCCGACAGCCAGACGCGGTAGGGGTCGCGCGCGGCCTGCCCGCTAGCGTCGACTGGCCCGCGCTGCCAGGGTAGGGCGTGGCGACCGTGCTGCCGTTGCCAGCGGACGATGCGGGATGCAAATGAATTCACCCCGGCAGGGTAACCGGGGTGAAGGGGTGAATCAATGACGCGGCGGCGCTGCCCGCTTGCGCTTGTCAGGCATGGCCGAGCTTCTGGCGGAACAGGTTGACCAGCTTGCCGAACGCCGACTCGGTGATGGACTTGCGCTCCACGATCACGGCTTCGCCGCTGCGCAGCTTGCTGGCCAGGCGGTTCACGCTGATCGAGAAGCTGTTCATGCCGTCCTGGTCCGAGAACAGGTAGGTGCTCTTGATGCTGCTGGCCCAGCCGAGGCGTGCCCAGCGGAAGGTGCCGTCGTCGTAGTGGAATTCCACCCAGTCGCCCTTGTTGAGTTCGCGCGCGCGCATCGTGAATTCATCCTCCACCTCGGGTGCGGCAGGTTCGACCTCGGCGACAGGCGCGACTTCGGCCGCAAGCGGGGTGGTGTATTCGCCGATTTCCTCGGGCGTGATCTCCGGCAGCGGCACCGGCTGGGCATTGGGACGCACCGCGTTGGCATGCAGAATCACCAGGGTGGCGAAGAAGCGGTCGGTGAGCTTCTGCGGCAGGTCGATTTCCGCGACGCCCTCGCGCAGGCGCTTCAGCAGCCCCGGGAGAATGCGCACCAGCATCAGCCGTGCATCCATGTCCGACTTGGGCTGCACGCTCCACACCAGTTCGCGCATGGTTTCGACATGGCTGTTGAAATGCGCGCCCTGTTCGCCTTCATTGACGAAGTCCATGGTCAGCAGCTGGGCCCAGTCGCGCCGCAGGAATTCACGCACGATCTCGTCCACCGGTTGTTCCTTGAGCGCGCGGTTGATGAAGTCGTGCACGATCACCGGCGCGAGTTCGGCGCGCTCGGCCTGTTTGATATGAGCAATGTCCTCCTGCAGGCTGACATCGATCGTCTCTTCTAGCGTTTCCTCCAGCTCGGCGCCCATGGCCTCGAGCTCCTTCGCGGCATCGCCGAAGACGGCGATGTCCTTTTCGAAGGCATCGAGCACCCGTGTGATCACCTGCGAGATCGCTTCCAGGCGGGCATGCCCGGCTTCGTTGTCGGGCAGGTGGACGGACAGCTTGGCGATCGCGTCCAGCATGCGGCGGACCGGATGGTGAGGCTGCAGGAAGAAGTTGCGATCCAGCATCGCGGCTTTCAGGACCGGGATCTGCAAGCGTCCGATTTGCGCCTTGAGATGATCCGGGATGCTGTTCTCGTCGAATACCACGTCGAACAGCATGGCCACCGCGTCAACCAGCACCGCATCGAGCGGGCTGGCGGCCTGCATGACCGGGCTCTGCTGCAGGCTGCGCAGCACGTTCTGCATCGTGGCCGCTTCCAGCAGGGGCAACTCGTAGCGCACCCCGCCAGGCAGCATCATGGCCGAGCCGGCTTGCAACTGGCCGAGCGAATCGACCAGGCTGAAGCCGGGCATTCCCCCCGCGGCCATGCCGCCCGCCCCGCTGCTGCCGCCCACCATGCCGCCCCCGCCGCCTGTGCCGGTACCGTGTGCCAGTTGCTCGAACAGCTTGAACAGGTCATTGGCAGGCTG
>Ga0180009_10001652_pt1 | contig 27029 bp, 51 predicted proteins | sample OS_PC_MetaG_FD_123537 | JGI IMG/M metagenome (GOLD analysis project Ga0180009, IMG submission 123537) | Groundwater microbial communities from the Aspo Hard Rock Laboratory (HRL) deep subsurface site, Sweden - OS_PC_MetaG | ecosystem: Environmental > Aquatic > Deep subsurface > Groundwater... | reverse complement strand
CGGTCCTTTCTTCCACTCCATTTTTTTAAACAATTCATCTCTCTTTTTATTAACGGCCTTTGTTAATTTTTCAATATAATCAACGGTAAAGTCTTCCATAATTCCTCCTGTGCGAATAACAAGTGATTAACGGGTTTCTGGATAACATGAAATCAGAACATTATCAAGACAGTTCTCGTGTGTTCATTCCGAAAGCAACCAATTAACCCGAAGTCCAGACTGAAAAAACTTCTCGTCTTCGATTTTGAGATTCAACTTTTCAAATAGATTCTTGTAATTATGTTCAAAACAGTGTTCTGCCAATCGATCCAAGCCACCGAAATAGGTTGCGATAAACAAATATTTATTGCACACCCTTGCGTGTTCTTTTAGTACCTGTTCAATATTTTCCGGCGGAACATGAAGCAGTACCGAAAACGAAATCACAAGATCAAATTCGTTGTCGTTATACGGAAGCTCATTTCCATCCCAATAATCGGGTAGGACATCAGTATTCCGAAAGCATTTGTACCGCATGCTTTCTACAAAATCGCACATTGTGAAATTGGTTGCGTTACTATTTAACGGTGGATGCAATTCATTATAAATCCGACCATATCCCGAACCAACTTCTAAGACATTGGTTATATATAATAGGTTGTCGGCAATCAATTCACACAAATTCTCAACTTCCGGCTTTTCAGATTCTTCACCTGGTGCTATATAATTCGCACCGCGTTCATGCCAATATTTTTTCGGGTTATATGTCATGTTAAGATCTCCTATGCTTTGTGGCTTTAGCTTTTGGTAATATTTATCTTTCTAAATGAACCATTAATCAATATGTGTCCATCAAATATCAAATCCAACTTTCGTTTGATGTCTTCAAGTTCATCAAGGATATCTTGATTTGATGGCATCACATCTTCTATTTCATCTTGCTCAAAAAACCTATATTCAAGATCTGGATTCGTTTTCTGCATTCGTTCAAAACGCTTCCTTAATTCGTCAACATTTTCTTCGGTTAAATTTCTCTGTTCACCCATTTTTTAAAAAAATCCTTTCATTTTACTTTGAAACCACGTTGGAAAAAATTTGTTAAAAACAATAGCATGATTGTTCCACACGGACCAAGCAATCCGAAAAAAGCAGCCATTCCATAATGGTCTCTTGACTCTCCGGAAAGACGATTATCGCCAAGAACAGCACACCAGTTTACAAATCCGTATAATAACCACATTAATATCCATGCCAAAGTATCCATAAGTTATCCTCCCCAAAACATTTTTGACTGTCCAATAATAAAGACGTAAATGGGAATAATGATTCCAATTGCCAAAAATCCAACGACAGTTACAAACAACAACGCACTTCCTGTAAATTTTAAGATCTTAATTGTCATTTTAATCACTATATCTTATTATTTTTCTTTAACATTTCATAGCCAAGAAAACCGAGTCCTATCAAACACAAACCACCAATCGCAACCAATACGCTTATCCATAGCGGAGACAATACCCACCACCATGACCATGATATCGTTCCAATAAGTTTCAAGACGATAAATACAATAGTCAACAAATAAACAAACCCAATACCGTTATTTGACGAACTTGATGAATTTGACATTTTATTTATCTTTCTTTAATATTTAGTTTATAATTGAAAAGTCTTTCAAACAAAATAGAACACCAGGCCCAACAAAAACAAAACAGAACGAGCAAAGAACCAAATATGCAAATCGTAATCCACGCCGAATATTTAATAATCGACCGTTTGATTAATTGTAGTGTCATCAAATATCAAAATCCTTTTCTTGCTTGTTAAATGCCATGCGTTACACTCCCTACAAAAATAATACCTAATTTCTTCACGCCCTTTTTTTGTTGTCTCTGATAAAATGCTTTTTGCTTTTCTTTCACGCTTAATTTTCCTCTTGAAGCATATTCTTTTAAATCCATTTTTACCGTTGTTTCCCATTTAGAACACCATAGCCCGGATTCATATTCAAATATTTACAGCACCATATCTGATACTCATCTTTGTATCACACGTTCTGCATACCATACAGTGAGCATCTGCCAATTCAACACAATCACCACCACATTTGACACAAACCACATAATACGTGGCTTCCTTTTCATCTGGTATTTTTGTGTAACGCATATAATAACCAGAGTAATTACTATCGATGAGTATTCTATTATAGAATCCCTGTTGAAGTACCCTACTCATCATTTTTGATTTTTCCACACTATCTGGACCTATAAATGAGATTGTTACAGTATTATTCCAAATTTCGTTATCACGATCTATTTTTTTTATCTTTTCAAACAAATCATGTCGGTCTGAATTACTTAAAAAAGTTGAATCCTTCATATTTACCCCCAATCGATAGGTTTAATTAAGAACATTATTAACAATCTCTTTGTAAAGATGAATATTCTTTTCGATACTATAATTTTCGTATACAAAGTTATGGTAATTAATTGGATTATAACTTCCTGTTATAATCCCCTTGAATTGTTCAAAATCAAGCCAACACCATTCGGTAGGAAATATATTTTCAGCACCAGGAAAATCAAAAACAACTGGTTTAAGTCCACAACACATGGCTTCGAGAATGCCCATGCCAAATGATTCGAAAACGCTAGAACAGAGAATGTAATTCATACTTTCCATAAACTTGGGCAACTTGTCATTATCAATCATACCATGATAATGAATATTCGGATTCACTGTCTTCGTGATAAAATTCTCCAAATAATAGACCAATTCCGGTTCTGAAATCTTGCCCACAATATGCAATTTATATCTCGGATCTATCTTATACAATCCATTAAACATTGTCAAGGCCAAAGGTAGATTTTTTACATAACTCATCCGACCAAGCATTATTATATTAAAGCGGCGTTTTCGATCGGTAAATGGAAACTTGGTATGATCTATCAAATTCGGAATCACAATGCTATTTTTCATCCACGGAAATTTTTCGATTCCTATTTGTTGGACTGTCTTGGAAACGAAAACTAATTTATCGATTCTGCCAATAGATCCTATTGGCAGTAATTCAATTTGCGTTATCGTTCGCGGTGTGAAAAGTTCGTAACGGTGTAATCTCAAAATCGTCTTTTTCTTTGAAAAATGCGGAGACAAAAGCAATGTTTTGATTATATCAATTGATATGCCATCAGCCCATTCAAGCCAGATTAAATCAGCTTCATACAACTCGTTTAAAACAGTCGTTCTATTCGTAACATTCACTTTTGTAATATCAAATTCATCAGACAATGCAGGAATCAAATCCTGAATAAAATGAAAGTTGTCTGCGCAGGCTACTATTCTTACTTTTGGTTTCATTTATTTAAACCTCAAATACGGATTGCCGAATACCATGACATTATTAGACATCTTCAATGCCCTACCCCTCCCAACAGATAAAACACCAACCCTATAATTCCCATCCGGCAATTCTTTGTTATTGTCGAGATGCCACTGAACAAATGCTGTATCATCCAGCGGTTTCATTGTGAATTGTACCATTGGAATCGGTAAAATAGACAAAGCACCAATAGTCATACACGATTTAAGAAACTTTCTTCGGTCCATCGTTCTGATGTTGAGTTTCATTTTCCCCTCCCCCAAATCTCTTCAACTTCATATTAGCCCAGAGGGATTAAAGACAATTCTTGGTGGATATAGAACATTTGGTCTGTGTTCATTTGGTTTTAAATATTCAATCTCAAATCCAATCTCCATGATCGGGATGTAAAAAAAAGAATCATAAGACTCAAAACATTGAATATCGCCATATTTCTCTTTCAATTCGTTCAATCTTTCAATTACTTGGCTTATAATCAAGCCAGATTCTGCATTTTTAGTTTTGTTGTTTCGCATTATTCCGTCCCCTTCTCATTTTTGGGGTTCATTTTTACTTAATGGCTTACCCTCAACAAGTAAATACAGTCCCATAAAAAAAGCAAAAATAAGATAGCACATACCAAAACTTCCAACCAAAATTTTCAAGAACGGGTACCACTCACAACAACTTCCCCACTTGATAATATATTCCATTCCAAAAATTGTCATTAAAAACGACATGAACAAAACGAATCCTAAAAATCTTGCCATATTTTATAATCCTTATATTTGCAAACCAGTGAATGGTCTTGCCGAATTCAACACCATTTTCAAAATTTTCAATAGTTTCAACAAATGTTGAAAATGTGCATTATAATAAATCTCTGCCAATCCTGATCGTTTTTCCAATCCCACCCTTACCATATCCGAACAGTTCAGAATTGCGAGCCAGCACCCATGACAGATAAAAAATATCCTTCGGCTTAATTCCACCACCAGATAGAATATCCTCATATAGCAAATTGTAACAGGCTTGGTTATCAATATCCAAAATATCAATAGAATCTCCAGTAGTGGTATCGATCCATCTCGCTTGATAACCACTCTCTGAAACCGAACCTTCAAAATCAGCACCAAGTTGAATTGCCAAATAAATATAATGAATAAATAAATTGTAAAATAGACCACCCGTATTTTTCGGATCGCCCTTCCAAGACTTAAAATAGTCCTCATCCCTTACGAAGTGTGCTACCACACTTTCGGCTCTTTCTGGAAGATTCGGTAAATACCGTAATTGAAGGACAATATTTATTTTGTCGCTGATAATAGGAGGCTCCCACGGAAGAAACGCGGGCTTCTCACAAATTATCTGAAATTCTTTCCATGTTGAGTTTAAATTTGAGAGTAGGTATTGAATCTGAGATCTGTGAAATTGTGATGGACTACAAATCACATAATAATCGATAGTATCCATCAATTTCCGATAAAAACGATGGTTTGCTTCTAAATTTACCGGAAGCTGTGATGAATATAAAGAGCGATCTTCGTGTCTTGGATCTACAATCCAGACAATTTCACCACCAACATGTTCAATTGCCTTCCGATGATATCTTGCAACCTGACCGTCTCCGATTAATGCGAATCTTTTCATTATACATTCCCCCAAAAGCCAACATTACCGTAACCATAATTTATCGTCTTTTTGAATGCCCCTAACGGCAAAGTACCAACCAACTTGTTATTTGTATGGTTTGATGTTTCAACCCTTTCCACAATATTCTTCTTCCCATAAAAGAAAGCTATTTCCTGAAAGGTAAGTTTTGGGTACATTTCTGATTTCATTGTGAACGGGCAATCAGTGCGTAGAAGTGTCTGAATCGCTCTATCATCCGTAATCGCAACATCTGGCCTTCCCTTAATGGAATGTTGTGCATGACACTTTGCGTACCACTCACCAGACAATTCGACAGGTGAATCCATCGGCGAACATACAGCAACGCCACGACCAGTTTTTCCGGTTTCATCCATGATGGTGCATACTGTAATTACAATTTTCCCCTTAAATTTACCAGATTGGGCTTTGTACTTTTGAAAAAATTCTTTCATGTTTGAACCCCCGTTTTTGGGTTAATGTTGATTTTGGAACGTAGCATACTATTCCCTTATTTTAAAGTCAAGAACTTTTTTATTTTTTTGTTGACTTATTGGCTTCGCTTGTGTATTATGTGTTCGTTAATTAAATGTATCTCAATCGTGGGGTCTGCAAATGACCGATAAAACTATAAAAGAGGAAATAACCATGTGGTTTTGTACTGATTACTGTCAATTTTGGGAAATCCGTGATGACGCAACCGCTGTACATGGATGGTGTCGGAAATATCATCGTTTCGTAATGCACACAGATATCTGTGGGTGTCCGCCAGAAGATAGAATTGATAACAAAGCCATGCACACGGACGACGAGAAGCCTGAGAATGTCGGGCGGGACTATGTTTTTAAGAACCATTTTATTAATTCGCGCCGCCGGTGATGGCGGGCGTTATCTGTGGAAAGAACAAAATGAAACAAACCAACCTATTTTCATTAGAGGAATGTAACGAATGCGACGGAACGGGGGTAGCTTATATGTGGTCCAGATCTTTAGGGCCGGGGCTGAAATATACAATCCCTATTCATTGTTCGTGCAAAACAGGGTGGGAACGGTTTAAGGAATATAATTGGGGAAAACCAAAAACAGCTAACCAGCAGTTGCACCCCATGACGGGGTGAACTGTATGTTATCTGTGAGGTGGAAATGAAATTAACAGAGCCACAAAGAGCGCGAACAGATATAACCTTCAAAAAGAAAATTTTTAAGATCTATCCCGGCGAAGGGCTGAACCCATGCTGTGAGGATAAAATCAAAAATGTCATCCCGTGGCTGGAAGAATCAATGCCAGGAGATAGTGTCAGAATAGATATACTTGAAATGACAAAAGAGGAATATGACGCACTCTCTGAATACATGGGACCATGACAGATAACAAATCGTTTCACAGGACAAGCCTGTGAACTAATCGTTATGCCACGGAGGATTGGATGCCATTACCCGAAAAATTCTACAATATGTACGACAATGAAGTTACATTGGAGCAATTATGTGTTCAAGAGCCGCATTGGGCGGCTAATCGTATTCGCACATTAGCGAACGAAATTGATATGCTAAGAAATGCACAACCAAAAGATTCAGCGGACGCAAAAAGCTGTACTCACAATAGAACAATGCCAATAAATAGTTTTTCTGGTTTATATGAATGTTTAGAGTGCGGCAACCTTTTGCGCCGCTGAGTATTACGTTATGGCGGAAAAAAGTGAATGCGGCATCATACAATACTTGGTACTGGCTTGGGCCGCGATAAAGCTATTTAAAACAAGTGCCCCGCCATTAAAATAATAATTTACAACAAAGATGGTAAAATCCAGAAAGAATATCCAAGATACCATCATGTTTATCACACAGGTAATCAAAACAGAAAAGGAATGTCCCCGATATGTCAACAAGCAAAATAGAGTGGCTACGAGATGATGTCGGCCATCAGGGATCTACGTGGAATCCGATAACGGGCTGTACTCATTCCGGCTCACCAGGTTGTGACAACTGTTATGCAAAACGTATGGCCCAAAGATTGAAAGGCCGATACGGTTATCCTGAAGATGATCCATTCAGGGTTACGTTTCATCCCGACAAATTAGGCCAACCATTAAAATGGAAAAAATCCCGTAAAATATTTGTTGTAAGTATGGGAGATCTGTTCCATGAGGATGTGAAATTCGAATGGACAGCTGCCATTTTCGGCATAATGGCTTTTTGTCAAAACCATACTTTTATAGTTTTAACAAAACGTCCAGAAAGAATGTTGGAATTTTTTACAAGATTTCACGATGGTGACTATGCCAGAAATCTTCAGTGGTGGAAAAATGAAGCTTGTCAACATCTTCCAGAAAATGAGTCAGTTGGAATCTGTAAAAGATCAGAGCCAACCAATCTTCCACTTCCTAATGTTATTGGAATGGTAACAACTGAAAATCAGAAACATGCTGATATTAGAATCCCGCTATTATTACAATCACCATTTATAATTAGGGGTATTTCCGTGGAACCAATGATTGGCCCAGTGGATCTTGGAAAATACTTACCCCAACTCGTCTATAATCCAGGGTGCAAAACACCCATGATTGAAACATTTATGGTGCTTGGTTGGGTAATCTGCGGCGGCGAATCAGGCGCAGGGGCGAGACCGATGCATCCTGATTGGGTGCGATCACTAAAGGATCAGTGTATTTCCGCTGGCGTTCCATTTTTTTTCAAACAATGGGGGGCGTGGACAGGCGAAGAAGGATGGTATCTCCAAGACAAATTCGGCGCAAACCATAGATCCATGATTGTGGATAGAGATAGTAATGATTCGGTCGGCGTTTCAATGGGTAGAATTGGCAAAAAGAAAACCGGACGATTATTGGATGGCAAGGAGTGGAATCAATTTCCAGATATTGAAAATGAGCATCAAAGCCGAATATAAATGTCTAAAATGCGGTTGCAAATGGAAAGAAGTATTGCGTGGACCGACTCAATGTCCGATGTGTAATCACCTGTATGTAAAATGGGTTAATTACCAGGAATTATATAAAGCCATCTTCAGAAAAGACACGTTACAACAAGATGAAATGGCACGTAGAAAGAGAGGTTTAAAATGAAACTATTTAAAAGCAGGTGTTATAACGGTGGCCAAAAACACAAATTCGAACCGAGATACGATGAGGTTCAAATAGGTGGTGATATTGAAGCGAAAGGTATGAGTTCGGAAGACTACAGGAGTCTTATGTTACGTAATGTTTATCTTTTCGATATTTGCGTTTGGTGCGGAAGGAGGATTGATAAAAATGATCCCAAATAAGATACTGTCGTGGCTTTTGCACAATGCAAATACGAAGCCAACTTTCGTTTACAAAAATGCATTTTACGAAATCAAAGACGCAATGCTAAAAAAACACGGCCAAAATACAGGGGCATACGATCTCCAACACATCCAAAAAGAATGTTGGACATGTCATGGAACTGGTGAATATCCGTATCCGTCTCACTGGGGAAAGCGTTGCCTAAGATGTGGTGGAACCGGCTTATATACCGACTTTTGGGTTAAACTTGATATTTGGCAATTCGGAAAATACGAATTTCATCTGCCGAAGCAAAGAATGTACGGGAAAACGCTTGCAGAAATATGTATTAATAAGGATATCCCAGAAAAAAGCGGGAGAAAAATTATCGATGATTATATATCTCACAGAACCATGGTATGGAGTACAGATAGTTGTCTTATCCTTTTTTTATTATACAAGCCCGAATTATTCTGGAAAGCATTTGGCAGAATCGGATTCTCTCGAAAAACACCAGTTGCTATTTTGTTTAACATTGGGTTTAAATTAAATCCGAGAGCATTTTATATTAAAATTAAATATCGGGCATATAAATCATGGCGAAGATTATATTGGGAAATAAAGCACCACAAAGACACTGACGCTTGGAATCCGTATAATGATGATTCGATACCTTTTTAGGAGAAACAAATAATGAACACATTTACAAGAATGTTCCGTGAATCTGAAGAATTCCATAACGGGAAAATTAGGTTTTCTTCTGGTGGTTGGGTATTAAATCCATCTGAAAAGCTAATTGAAAAAACGATGAATAAAAATCCAACATTTAGAAAGCACGGATTATTAAAAGAACTGGATGCAGATGGTAAAACAATGTGGCTTGTTTCGGAGAAAAGTGGCTATTGCGATAATCCAGAAATAGTGAGTAATGAGTACCCAAAAATAAAGAGCAATCAACAGTGGTGTATTCCGGCGAGTATATGCAAAAAATGCACACACTATATCAAGGGCGGTCAAACAAGGCTATGGTATCCACACTGTGTTTACAAGAAAGAAAAACGTGGTGGGAAAATTGGTGCTGCAAAACACTTATCCGAATGTTTTGGTAACGTCGTAAGGACAGCAAACAAAATTATGGGTAGATAGGAGATACAACTTGAAAATTTACATCAAGTGTAGCATTGAAACCGATACATACAAAATAGAAGATTTCAAAAATGGTGCATGGCTTACAATTTTGCCACTTGAAACTCAAAATTCCAGTTTAGGCATAAAACCAGAAATCTCAAAAAATATCCAAATAAAAGATATAGATGAATTGTCAAATCAAATAACATTAACATAAGGTGAAAAACAATGATCAAACACGAAGAGGAGATTTAAGAGGAGAAACTAAATGGAAATCAAGACGAATAAGACCGTAAAATATCTAAACATTATTTATTTTGTTGATGATGAAAATAGATACGCTTTAGCACCATGGGTACTCAGGACTGCCAGATATAGTTACGAATTCCTTGAGAAGCGTGGTAAAATATTTCCGTCACCCATTCAAAACAATCTCGGATTGGAAATAAACGAAGATATTATAAATCTTATACCATCACCAAAACGATCGTTTTTTGAAAGATTCAGGGGTGTAGCAAGGGCAATCGGAATTGTGGGATGACACGACAAAAACAAAAAACGTTACTATGTCTGGAATGTGGTGATCCTGTTACGGTAAAATGGAAGGCACAAAGAGCGGTGTGTCCACCACCGGCTATGTGTAAAAAGATAAGACACTTACGCCAACAAAAAGAGTATCAGAAAATAACAGGCAAGATAATATCGATCACTGACAGATCGAGAGAGGCAATCGATCCGTTGGAAGGCATATTTAAGAAAGGACCGAAAATTCTGACTATAACAGATTACCCGGAATTGGGAAAATTGATTGATGCCAAACTCCAACCCAAGAAAGACAAAATGCGCAAAACGTCCATACCGGAATAATTAGTTGACAATACTTATTTAATAACAGTTGACAAAGGGTTGACAATCTGAGAATGGAAGACAGAACCGTAAACTTTATTTTTGCACTCGTAGTTGGCAGAGCGTCTACTGGTGATATAAATCTAAAGAACGTCTGGGATAATGAAGGAGCCGTGAAATTTTTCGTAAGCCATTTTATAATGGACTTTCAACAGAGAGAAATCGCTACCGGAATTCCAACTTCGTATTATCATTTGTGGAAAGATAGAGATTGTAATAATACGGCAATTACCGAAAAAAAAAATATTGAGGTGATTAAATGTTTGCAATAGGAAACAACGAATTAGGAAATAAGCCAGCAATCGGAACACATATCATATGTTACTCTTGTGGCAAGAGACATAGAATTCAATATGGTAATGAGGTTAATAAAGATGGAACCAAAACTCCATCCACGCGACTTGCGTTTTATAAATGCCGTGGTGAATCATATCTTGCAGGAGTAAACGGAAAAGATATTAGGAAAAGATAATGCCTACATTAATATGCAAATCGTGTGATGCTACAACAAATAATGTTTGTTCTAACACCATACCAACCAGTGACGGACTACAACTAATGGCTATCGGATGTGTTATGCATCATTTAAAAATAAGAAATGGATTGTGGGTTATGCCTTTGATACAACAACTGATTACAACAAGGCTTACGCAATAAGTCTTATCACTGGTAGAGATATTAAAAATTTTTTAGGGAGAAGAAATAATGGATGATGAAATATATTTAAAACTGTATGATCATATCATTGGGTTGATGCCGTTCAGGGAAGATTTCGTTCTATTACCAGAAGACAATTTTGAATTAATCGGTTTCGATTCTCTCGATATTGCCGAATTAATAATGTGGTCAGAAACAGAATTTGATATCGCCATTGCCGAAGCCGATATTCAAGATATAAAAACATTGGCTGAATTCGCAGATCATATCGAGATGTTGAAACTTGAAGTGAACGAAATGTACTAATTGTATATATTAAATATATGCCGGTGTAGCTCAGTAGGTAGAGCAATTGATTTGTAATCAATTTGTCGGGGGTTCGATTCCTCTCACCGGCTCCAAAACTAAGGATCAGCAGCCCAGTCAGGCCAGAGCAGTGGGCCGTCAACCCACCGGTCGAAGGTTCAAATCCTTCCTGGTCCTCCCCAAAAAATAATAGCTGGGTAGCTCAGCTGTTGGGGCATAGGGCTTTGATCCTCAGATCGCAAGTTCGAATCTTGTCCCAGCTGCCAAATTAAAGAAAGGAAAATTAATTACATTTTATTAATGTTCGGCAAGAACACCCTGCGGGCTTGCCCCAGGGATGAATTACCGCTTTTCTTTTAAATAGTTGTTGACTTTTAAGCTAAGCATATTTATAATGATATTATGCTTAAAAAGACTTTCAGGTATCGACTGTATCCAACCTCCAAACAGAAAAAGGCACTTCAGGCTTCTCTTGATGCTTGTCGTTGGGCATATAATCAAACCATTGAAATTCGCAATAAGATGTGGGAAGAAGAAAAAAAATCCCTTTCTTTGTATGATACCAGCAACTTTTTGGTTCAATGGAAAAAGGATAAGCCAAGTCTGATGGATGCTTTTTCTCAGTGTCTTCAGAACGCTCAGCTTAGAGTTGATCTGGCTTTCAAGGCGTTTTTCCGCAGAGTGAAGGCCGGTGAGAAGCCCGGTTATCCAAGGTTTAGAGGATTTGATCGATACGATAGCTTTACTTTTCCACAAAGTGGCTTCGGTTTTGTTGGCAATCGCCTCAGATTGTCCAAGATTGGTTCGGTTAAGATTAGAAAACACAGGAACATCGAGGGAACTATTAAAACCCTTACCATTCGCAGAACACCCACCGGTAAGTGGCATGCCTCCTTCTCCTGTGAGGTTGAACCTAAGCCACTTCCTATTATTGATAAGGTTGTCGGCATTGATGTCGGTCTGCAATCCTTTGCCACGTTTTCTACTGGTGAGAAGATCGAGAACCCCCGTTTCTTTAAAACTGACGAGAAAAAACTTGCCAAGGCTCAACGTAAACTTTCCAAAGCAGAAAATGGGACGCCTAAAAGAAAGAAGGCCAAAAAAGTTGTTGCGCGTATTTACGAAATAATCTCGAATAAACGACAGGATTTCGCCCACAAACTTTCGCTTGATCTGGTAAGAAGATTTCAATTCATTGCCTTTGAAAAACTCAATATTAAAGATATGAGAGAAAGCGGATTTAAAGGCATCCGAAAATCTATTGGAGACGTAGCTTGGGGACAATTCATACAATTCACGACTTACAAGGCAGTATGTGCCGGTAGAACCGTAGTGTATGTGAACCCCAGCAACACGAGCAAAACGTGTTCCCGATGCGGGCAATTGGTTGAGAAAAAGTTGTCTGATCGTGTTCATACCTGCTCCTGTGGTCTTGTTCTTGATCGGGACCAAAACGCTTCCTTGAATATTTTAAGACTCGGGATGGAGTCTTTAAGTCTTTGACTTTAGATGCCCCGCTGCTTGCGGCGGGGAGCATTCACTGGAAAGGAAATGAGGTTTGGCTTCACTTATAATCTTAACAAACGTAGATTTTAATACAACCATATAGTTAACAAAATTATAGAAAGGAGTTTTAAGTGAGCAACTTATTAAAAGAAGATTATTTTGTAGGCATAGAACAAATCACAGAAAGACTTGACAAAATCATTGAACTACTCGAAATTAGAAATAGTATATTTCAAGCAAAAAACGAACTTACTATTGGACAATATTGCTCAAATCCATATAGTGCACCAAAATGCACATGTTACAAAAAGGGACAGACTGCTGCTGCTGAGTATTGTCCAATACATGACAAACCATATATGGGAGGAAATCAAATATGGCAAACGACTTAAATAGATGTGATTTTATTGGTAGGCTTGGAAAAGATCCAGAAATTCGTTACACACCAAACGGGACAGCTGTGGCAAACTTCAGCATTGCAGTTGGCGAAAAGTGGAAGGACAAAAATACTGGTGAGCAGAAAGAGAAGACCGAGTGGGTGCGTTGTGTGTCGTTCGGAAAATTGGCAGAAATTTGTGGGGAATATTTAGAAAAAGGGAAACAAGTCTATGTTTCAGGTAAACTCCAAACCCGTGAATGGAACGACAAGGAGGGAAATAAACGATACACAACGGAAATCATTGTCAACCAGATACAGATGCTTGGTGATGGAAATCGTAATGGTGAATCTGAATCTTCTGGAAAAACCCAAAGTAGGCCACAGCCTCAAACAAAACAACAACCAGGATTGGGAAGATCGGAACCAGAAGATAGCAATAATATACCATTTTGATGTTAGCCAGTTAACAAAAAAGTGGTTTGTTGTTAGCGGATTTCATAATAGGAGCAACAAAGGGGTCGATTTAAAACCAAAATATTTTCGGAGGTGAACATGCCAATAAAAAGTGAAGGATTTGAAGACCTGTTAGTTGTTGGTAATAAAGAACACGATCTTCTTTTGAAAAATCTAAGTATCGTGATTGCCGACTGTAAAGTAGCTGCTTGCATAACCGAACTTTGGGCGAATGATATCATTCTTGCATTTGAGGCTTCTGGATACCGAATTGTGAAAGATGAATCAGTATCGCATTGCAAAATAAGATCTCACCTTATCACTCAATTTTGCAATCTGGATGATAAGTGGCCACAAGACACCAATACAGAATTTGCATCCGTTGAAGATGAAAATGCAAAGTGGATCTACGAAAGCCCAGATAAAGGCAGAACCATTTATCGAAGACCATTCGGTGATCACGATACGCCAAGAGAACAAATAGATCGAAGTCAAATCCCACGCATATACGATAAGACGCAAGAGAGCATTATACGATAAAATACAATAAGGAGTTATAATTAAATGGACAAATCAGAACTTTACATAAAAATGTGCGATCATCCATTAATTCAGGATAGGTGGAAATTAACCGAAGGAGATTTTGTTTATTGGCCATCACAACCTCCCGCGATAGAAGTTTTTGACGCTAATGCCGTAGATGCTTGGTCAACCGATGAGGTTAAAAGGGAGCATGGTGGTGGTGTTTGGCTCCCTCGCCAAGACCAGTTGCAAGGGATGGTATTTAGTAAGGATTATGGTGCAAGAACAATTATTAAAGCACTATGGGATGCTTGTGAAAAGCATGGTTCATTAATACCGAGAGTAGAATACGGTTTTCCTCCTATCGGAACCGTAGATGAGTCATGGTCAATGGAACAACTTTTGCTTTCTTTTGTAATGCATGAACTTCATCAACTGAAATGGGATGGAAACAAGTGGGAAAAGGTAGGGGGTATCACGCAATGATAGAACAATCGATAATAGACGAGGTAGTAAAAATAGCAACGCGATCGGCAATGAATGGGCATCCAGTCGAAAAAATAACATGGCTGCCTTCGGCCAATGCTGCTGGTGATTCAGATGGTGCGTTCGCTATTAAATACTGTAGACCATTAGGTGCTACCGAAACATCACCATGGGAGAAATGAAGTGATGAATATTGAAAAATTGCACGAACTATTCAGGATACACAAAGACAAAACCGAATTGGAGTGGATTGGTAATTGTAAAGACTGTGGGGAAAAAACCAGCGTTCTCATAGAATTAACAGACTTGGGCTTTAAAATTACTGGTGGTGCTATCTACGAAAAAGACGACAATTATAAAATAAAATGTGAGGACTGTTTCATTATCAATCCATACATTTATCAGAAAACCTTAGTATATTCAAGGGTTGTTGGATATTTACGACCCGTTGATGATTGGAATGTGGGTAAGCAGGCAGAATTTAAAGATAGAAAAGCGTTTGATATTGACTCATTAAAATGATAATAGGGGAAATAAAAAATGAAAGTAGAATTCGATCTACCTGATTTTAAATTTCATATTGGGGATGTAATTGAAAGAAAAAACGAGCATAACGACAAATCTGTGTTTGTTTGCATAGTGAGTTCTTCGATGGATGGTGTGTGGGCCATTGATGAGATGACTACATCTTTTCTTGTTCAACACGGCCATTATATTACGTCCGTTCAAGCTGATAGCTATTACGATCACATAGGTGACTACTCCGCCAGATAAATCAGGCGGCTTCTGTGGCAATGCCAAGGGATTGTAGCCCCAATCCTAATATATTTTTCGCTGCATTAACGTCCCTATTAAGAGAAAGAGAGCAACAAGGACAATGATAGATTCTATCAGACAATTTAAGTTTTTGCCTATTGCCACATCTCGAACAGTTTTGAGAAGTGAAAACAGGGTTGATCTTAATCGTTCGTTTCCCGGCCCATTCTGCCTTGAATTCGAGAAAATTAAGAAATTGCCTCCATGCAACATCGGATATGGATTTATTAATGCAGCGGAAGTTATTTTTTTGCATATTATTGATAGAAAGGTCTTCAACGACTATGGTATTGAATTTATCAACAAATTTTCGGGATTCCTGATGGGCAAAGTTTTCACGCTTCCAGGTAATGCGTTCATATACACGAGCGACTACCTTGCGAGTTTTTCTGTGAAGCTTAGATCCCTTGGTCTGTTTCGAGAACTTCCTTTGCACTTTATCGATCTCTGCTTGTTCCTCTTTAAAGAATCGTGGGTTATCAACCTTGGACCCATCGGAGAGGGTGGTAAAAGATTCAAGCCCCATGTCAATACCAATGGTTGGTTCGATCAGTTGCTTTACGGGAACATAGTCAATAACGCAGGAAAAAGTAACATACCATTTTCCGGTTGCAGATCTTCGGATCGTGCAGGTTTTTATCATCCCCTCAACAGGCCGATGGAGATTGATCTTGATGCCGCCGATTTTGGAAAGCTGAACTACATTTTTAAGCAACTTGAAGCCGGCTTGCGGGTAGGTAAAAGAATTATACCTAAACTTTCCCCTAAATCTCGGATAGCCTGGCGTTTCTCCATGTTTAACTCTACGGAAAAAGGCTCTGAATGCAAGGTCAAGCCTGATAGCAACTTCTTGAAGGACTTGACTAAAGATATTGCTAAGAAATTCATATTCTTTTTTAAGTCCTGGAATAGAATTGGTATGGTCATACCTGGAAATAGATTTTTTTTCGGATTCCCAGGCATTTTTCCGTTCCTCAAGGAAACGGTTGTAAAGCCAGCGACACCCGTCAAGTGTTTTATTCAACTTGGCCGCTTGACTTTTATTTGGGAATATCCGATATTTAAAGGTCTTACGCATAGTGCTTATATACTAACATTTAAAATTCTAAACGTCAAGAATTATTTAAAGGAAGGGGCGGGCTTTCATCTGCCAGTTAAGACAGACAGTTTTCCCGCCCGGAGATCATAAAAGATTGATACGACCGGGAAAATGCATTTGTTTCGAAAAAGAGAAATTGGAAAAGTACGAAAAAGTTCAATGGAACACAAAACTTGTTGAAGCTGATTCACCAAGCAATATTGATGAAAGGAGAAAAAATGAAAAGAGCGTCTAACGAAGATTTTAACACGTATCGAGAAAGACGGAAGAAGAGCAAAATTGTAGAAAAAGCGATTCGAATCGGAACCGTAATATTTTCTGGTGGAACGTATCGCAGACATCCAAAACCAGAATCAACACCAAAAAATATTTTAATATCACCAGCTGTTGGTAAACGACATAAAGGTGAATCACTTGATGGCTTTAGAAAGCGAAGGATGGTTTGCAATTCGAGAAGACGCGATAGAAAAAGGGCGTATAGGAATAAAACCATAGGGTGGATTACATAATAAAATACTTTAAATTTACACTTGCGTGGGCATTATTTGTAGGGGCTATTTGTATTATGGCTCTGGTGGTTAATAACATCAAAAAAATAATATTCAATATTAAACTATATTTAGCCTATTATTATATTTATACCAAAGAAGATTTTATATTTTTGGTTATAGGTTTAATAATGGTGTTACTCTTTTTAATATTAAGTTATTTTTTTCCGATCATATTGTTTTGGCGACCACCATGGTTGTTGAGGGGATTAACCCAAGGATAATATTGATTAGATTGCTTGTGAAGAAACGCTTGATAACTGGAGATACTGGAACGAACCGACAAGAAATATTCGTTAGTTCGATAACAACTTTTGACACAAATAGATATATCTATTTGTGTTAAAAATATTAAAAAAGGAGTCCGTTTGTCCAATCTAATTTCACCATGTCCTAATTGTAGCGAAAGGACAACATTTAGTCAGCAACGCAAAGACGACAGCAACAAAAAGCTAAGCACTCATTCTGCTGAGTTCTTTGATGTATACGGGCAACCAGTTGAAAGACGTAGGGTGTCTCAAAAATATTCCAAATACGATTATGCAAATTATGCATATTGTACAAACTGCACCAAAAGAAGAAAAAATCTGTATTACAGCGATATCAATAAACAAGTAAAACAATTTAATTTTCCCAAACGAGCGTTTTTGCTTGAACACTTCGAGATGTACGATGTATATCATAGATACCAATACCAAAACGATAGAATGGAAATCGCAAAAAGTCTTGGCTATCAATACATATCAGAAGCTACGGCGAAATTATACAAAGAAACAGGATCTATTTACCATGCAGGACGGATATTAAAAATTACACCGCATTCTGTCAGGGTTGAGCTAAACATGATGGGTATTAAGCGCAATCGTGCCGGCGGTCAATGGTGCAAGGGAATAAGCGGAAGGTGGAAAAATATTGATACAAAAGAACAATACTTAAAACTCACAAACAGAGGGAATCGCTACAATGGATGATTCATATTTATTGAGGGCAAAGTGAAAATCATATTCGAGATCACAGGGAAAAAAGAAAGGCGTCTTAGCGGAAATAGGTGGTCTATCTATTTCCAAATTACGACATATTATCCAAAATGGAAGTTTTGGAAGTGGGATTTCTATTTAAGAAAGTTGTTGTAATGCCACATTAAACGTGTTAATGATACTTTAAAGATACACCTTTGAAAAGGAGATTAAGAATGACAATAAAGAAATTAGAAATCGTTTGTGACAGATGTGGATTCGAAAGCGACGATCGCTTTGATTTTTACGATAAACATTTCTCTCGAATATCTATGGATGGAAATGACATGACTGAATATTTTCATTTGTGTAAAAAATGCCAAAACGAATTACATGATCTTATAACATATCCATCCCTGTACTTAAAAACAAAGACCTCTCGATACGAAGGCGTACTGTTGTTTAATGGGGCGTCGTCACCAGACCTGTCGGGTATATGTCGTGTATATTCTGGTATTATTATTCAATACAAACCCAATCCATTCTTTGCAACAACATAATAAATATTTTAAGGAGGAGGGATAAAAAATGCGATGGAGGGAATTGCTCGAAACAGACTGTGACGAATCACACTTTACGATAATGCAACTGTTACAAATGGACATGGGCAGTAAAACACGGCAAATAATAATTGAACGCATAATGAATCAAGCGGACAAAAATATCCCTGATAAAGTTTTGGAAAACATAAGACTTCACATGAAAGATTGTATGCACAATATATTTGAAATATGAATTCTATAACGCATCTTCAAAAAGGAGAGCCACAAAATGAGTTGGACAACTGGAACGGAAATAAATTTCATTAAGGGACTTGGCATGGGCTTATTTGCAAAAGATAGTTCAAGGGTTAAACTCAGATCGAGAAAGGAAATGCTCAAACAATATCTTGAAAGCACCAATCTTCGTGTTAATTGGGCTGACATAGACTCAGAAATTGTTATCGCTTTTGCCAGGGAAGAACTAAGACAGTTATCTTAACCTAAAATCCGAGGTTGATAAAAAGATGATAACCGCATATCCCAAAATATTCACAATTGGAACCGACTATATCAAAGACATTTTTCAAGGTGATGTTGAGGTAAGCGAAAAAATCGACGGTAGCCAATTCGCATTTGGTAAAATAAGAGGAGAGATTTATATAAGAAGCAAGGGTGCTATGTTGTATTTCGAAAACCATCAAAAAATGTTTTCTCAAGCGATATCATACATAGACACTATACGACATATTATTCCAGATGAAATGGTGTTTTATGCTGAATATCTACAAAAGCCTAAACACAACACCTTAAAATACGACAGAATACCCAAAAACAATCTAATTCTTTTTGGTGCGATGCATATAAGCCAAAAGTTTCTTCTAAACACATTGGAATACACTGAACTTTTGGGGATAGAACACGTTCCCGTGATTTATTACGGGAAGATAAACAGCGTATCCGATTTGGCAGAAATGCTTAAAAGAGAAAGCATTTTGGGTGGGACCACAATAGAGGGTGTGGTTGTCAAAAATTTCAATAAACCATTTTTGCTTGGTGGTCAACCGATACCGGTCATGGCCGGAAAATTTGTTTCAGAATCATTCAAAGAAGTGCATAGGGAAAGATGGGGCCAAGAAGAAAAAACAAAAAGTAGGTTTGAAATATTCATTGAATCGTTCAGGACGGAAGCCAGGTGGGAAAAAGCTGTCCAACATCTTCTTGAAAGTGGCAATCTCAAGAACGAACCAAAAGATATCGGTAGTCTTATCAGGGAAATACACAAAGATATAGAATCGGAAGAAGCCGAAAATATTAAAACGTGGCTATATAAGGAATATATAGACCAAGTAAAAAGAAAAGCAACGGCGGGTATGTCGGAATGGTATAAAATGAAATTAGCAAATCGAAGTTTTGATTAACACATGTAAACAATCTGGGCGTGGCTCAGTCAGGTAGAGTGCTTGCCCTGGGAGCAAGAAGTCGGAAGTTCAAATCTTCCCGCCCAGATCAACGAGATATATTATGGCGTATAATATAAAATGCGACAGAATAATAATTAATAACTCACACTATAACTTTTGCAAGGATTGCATTAAATATTCAAATGTCAATGTGTTGAGGTGTTGGATACTTCAAAATATTGAGAGCTTAGAACATAGGGCAAGAATAACATTGTCTCTCGCGTCGTGTTCTGAGAAAGAAAAAAGGGAAAGGCATGGGAAAAATGGACGACCTAAAAAGAATTAGAAACGAAATGTGTAAATTCGTGAATAAACCATGCATCGAAGATCAATGTGAAGATTGGAAAGCAACTCATGGAATGACATTCGCAGAATATCAATCAGAGCCAAGACCAAAGTACGTTACCGAAATAAGATGGTGTAATCGGTACAAGAGATGCATTCCTATGAGATATGGAGCGGTATAAAATGAAAAAACAAAAGAAACGAATTGAAAACGAGATTTGCAAATTCTACAGCAATCCATGTATCGAAAGTGAATGCCCGTGTTGGAAAACCAACGACTGGTTGCCAGTTTCAAGAAAGATTCCTGGTTCTGGTTGGTGTACTCTGTATCGCAAACACATTTATTTTCAGTATGAAGAAGATTAAAAACTGAATTGCAGGATGGCAGATAAAATGGAATTGATAAATATAACAAATATCCTAATTATAATCTGGCTTCACTGGTTCGCTGATTTCGTATTGCAATCAGACAAAATTGCTACAAGAAAAAGCGAAAGCATATTCTTTCTCGGTGTCCATGCCATATTTTACACCCTACCATTTATTTTGTATTTTGGGGTAATATACGGCGTCCTAAATGGGATAACCCATTTCATTGTTGATTTTGTAACATCAAAAATAACCAGGCATTATTGGTTGGAAGAAAATAGACGGGCATTTTTCATGACCATTGGATTCGATCAGGCAATCCACATGACCGTTTTGATAGGATCGTTTTATTGGCTGATGTTTTGAGTGGTAAATATGGCAAACATGCCACAATTAAATTTATCAAAGACAAGGAGAAATTATTATGAGCTTAGATGTCAGTTTATATATTAAAGCTGATGAGCAAGTAGCACAACAACAACAAGAAGAGGAGGAAGAGGGAAAGATTTATATCAGAGAAGATGGAAGCACCAAACAAATTACACGCGAAGAATGGGACGAACGCTTTCCCGGATGCGAACCCGTTACAACATACACCGAAACAGAAGATGGAAAACAAGAAGTTTTTTCAGCAAACATCACACACAACCTTACCGAAATGGCTGGCGAAGCTAAAATTTATAAACATCTATGGCGACCAGAAGAACTTGATATTAAATTTGCATGTGAATTAATTGCACCACTCTGGGAAGGATTGCAACGGTTAAAAGATTTCCCTGAAGAATTTAAGAAATTTAATCCAACCAATGGTTGGGGAACCTACGAGGGGTTAATTTCTTTCGTTGAAGGATATCTGGAAGCATGTATACAATATCCAGACGCGTTGATCGATATTTCTCGCTAACAAAAAACCAGTTAACAGATTGCGTGTTGTGATGTTAAAAATAATATCGGACTTTAAAATTGAGACATAAACCCAAATTTTTAAACCCATCGAATTCGAGGGGATTAAAATAATATTGGTACTTTAAAAAATGGAAACTAAAGCAATAACATACGGTTCACTCTTCTCTGGAGTGGGCGGCTTCGATCTTGGATTTGATAATGCTGGAATGAAATGCAAATGGCGTGTTGAAATAGATAAATATTGCCGCATGGTATTGCAATATCACGACAACGAAACGGAGATATTTAAAGATGTCAAAAAAGTCGGAAGACACAACCTCAAACCAGTTGACGTTATTTGTGGAGGATTTCCCTGCCAAAATTTGTCAGTGGCTGGAAAACGCAAAGGCTTGGCTGGAAGCAGATCGGGATTATGGTTCGAGTTTGCAAGAATTATTGCTGAGATTAAACCGTCTTGGGTTGTCATTGAAAATGTACCCGGACTTTTTTCATCTACCCAAGGATCAGATTTTGCCATCATTATTCAATGGTTGGTTAAATGCAGGTATTGCGTGTCGTGGAGGCGTCTTAACTCTGAATATTGGGGAGTCGCACAACGAAGAAAAAGAGTGTTCATTGTCGCAAGTCTTGGAAACGCAAACTGCGTCAAGGTATTATTTGAGTCCGAAGGCTTGCCGTGGAATCCTAAGAAGGGCAAAAAAACGAGGCAAGAAATTACCGGAACCCTTGAGGCTCGCACTAAAAGCGGTGGCTTCGGATCAAGTGTAGATAATGCCGAAGAAGACAAATTAATACCCGAAACAGCTGGTGTTCTCGGAAATCGCATGAGAGATGATTTGGATAGTCATGGGGCGTACATTCCAGAAATTATTTATAGCGCAACAGAAACAGGTGCTGGATTTTGGTCTGTGAGTAAGCCAAGATTGAGATCTACAACGGCACCAAGCCAGCCCCAAACGATTGTGCTATCAGTCAAGCATAAAATAAAACAGAAGGATTATATCGCAGGTTTTTTACCATCACAAGAATCAAACGCAAAAGGCATAGGTTTTGAGAAGGAAAAAGCACCAACATTAAGGAGTGCAGCCATAGGAGTACAGCGCAATATGTCAGTTCGGAGATTAACACCTATGGAATGCGAAAGACTACAGGGATTTCCAAATAACTATACAAAATATGGAACGGATGAAAATGGTAATATTGTAGAAATATCAGACACCCAACGTTATCGCCAGATGGGAAATGCGGTTACGGTTTCGGTTGCAGAATGGATTGGCAAAAGAATATTAATGGTTGAAAATAATACCAACACTTTAATATAAAAACCAAGGAGTGGGCATAAAATCTAAACGCCAAAATAATACTATTACCGATTACCGAAATGGCATTACCGATTCATTATCCATTTAAAATGGAACACATTGACAAATCCTGAACATTATGGTATGTAAAAGTTTTGTATTTATTTGTGGCGGATTGGGCGCGTCTCGCGAGACGTTAAAAGGGTTCATGCACTCCCAGGTATGGACCCTTAGCCCAATATCCATTGGGAGGCGCAATGCCAGATAATAACAACAAAAGTGATAATATTTCAAAAAAACCAAATCAAAAATTAGATTTCAATTTCGATCATCCCAAAATACCCACCAGAGAAATACCAAGATTTACAGATCTCCGCAAAATGGAAATCCCGCCCAAACAACAATTAATAGCACCATGGTTGACAGAAAAATCCATATCCCTAATATCCGGATGGCGCGGAACCGGCAAGACATGGTTTGCATTATCGATTATAGACGCCGTAGCTCACGGTAAACCATTCGGTCCATGGCAGACAGGCAAACCAGTCCCTTGTTTATACCTGGACGGAGAATTGCCCATAGAAGACGTTAAAGAACGACTTTATTATATAGGTGCTGGTGTTAATAATCAGAACTCACCGTATATTTATTCCAACGATTACGAAACATCAAAAGGATATCCAAAAGCCAGTCTTTATAATAAAGATTGGTGTAATGAAATGAGAAACATATTAATATCGTTGGGTATTAAATTATGGGTTATCGACAATCTTGCGTCCTTAGCCGGTGGCTTAGATGAAAACACAAAAAAAGATTGGGACCCAATTAATTCGTGGTTGCTTGATTTAAGATTTTCTGGCATATCAACCATAATGCTTCAAAACACAAGTAAATCAGGTGTACAGCGTGGTACATCCGCAAGGGAAGATAATCTCGATATTTCAATAATATTAGATCGGCCATCGGATTATAAAAGAACAGACGGTTGCAGGTTCATTACAAAATTTACAAAGAATAGAGTAAGAACCGAAGATCTCGGTTTAATAGAGGACACGGAGTTTAATTTAATACGCAACGCATCGGGAATATATGAGTGGGAATATAATAAGCCAACGGGTAAAAATTCAAGCACAAAAAAATGCGGTATTATAAAAGCTATTTCTGATGGTACCATCAAAAAGGATATAGCACACGAATTCAAGGTTACACCAACATACGTCAGTAAGATCGGTAAATCTGCAATTAAAGACGGATATTTGAATTCGGATTATAGTTTGACGAAAAAGGGTGTGGAATATTTGGAAACGGAAGTGTAAAAAATGAAAGTGTCAACTTGGAGAAATCTGCAAGGATTAATATGGAGAAAAGAGGTGGGTGAATGAAGGTCACGACATGGAGCGGCTGCTATAATAATCAGTGGCGAAAGCTAATTGTCGCGGACGCTTTCGCCCACCCATGAGTCAGCCAAGTTTTCACCAGGCTTAATACAAAAAACATATTCCCATTGCCTTAAACAAGGCTATCTTAAAAAGAACAATATTTGCGGTGATCCTTTCGGTGGAGTAGGATGCGGTGGAATATTTGCAGCCTATGCTGGCATATCTTGGATCGGAGTAGAATTGGAGGCCAAATTTGTTGATCTTGCCAATCAGAACTTCGATTTACATCGAGTAACCTGGAGATCATACGGTTATCCCGAACCAGTTATAGTACAGTCTGACAGTAGACATTTTGGTGAAATAATGACCGGGGATTGGTGCTGTTGTGAGGATGAAGATGATTAAATGTGCCATATGCGGAACCGATTTTAAAAGAAATGAAAAGCGCATAAAATGCTGCTCAAAAAATTGTGGGCGAATTCTTCAACAGAGATATTTTGAAGGGTTGAGGGTGAAGAATAAAACCAGGTGTAAAAATTGTGGTATTGAGTTTATTAAATCTCACAAAAATCAAGTCTTTTGCGGTCATAAATGTCATGCTGTTTATACTGGCTTTGGCAATAAAAGCGATAATATTTGGGCGTTAAAAAAATATTACCAAGAAGGAAACAAGCCGTGGAATTTCAGCAAAGTCGGCAAGGGGATAGTCTGTATTTATTGTGGGAGTAAGTTTGACGTTCATCCTCATAAAATAAAAATAGGCAAGGGGGTTTATTGTTCAGTCCATTGTTACAGGCAGGCGACACATAACCCCGAGATACCGGAAAAAACAAGGGAAAGACAGAGTCCTGAGTATAAGGAGTGGCGATGGAAAGTTTTTAAACGTGACGGCTACAGATGTAAAAAATGCTCTCAGAACGGGTATCTTGAGGCCCATCATATTCAGGCATTTAATGATTTTCCTAAACTTCGGCTTGAAGTCTCGAACGGCCTAACTCTTTGTGTCTCATGCCACTGTAAAGTTCACAAACGGACTATAAAAAAATATTTTTGTGTCGATTGCGGTAAAGAAGTAAGTCATCGGAGGGTTGTCCGGTGTTTCCATTGCCATCAAGTTTATGCGTCACATTCAAGGTGGAAAAAATATAATGAAAATAAAAATTTGTAAGTGTTGCGGAAAACCTAAAAAACCAAAAGAGATAGATAGGCGTTTTTCTGAGATAGTGGGCGGGTGTGCGGCGATTTGTACATCTCCACCGTATGTTGACAGTATGGAACGATCCGGTGGAATAGATCCATTAAAATCAAAACATACTGGTGGTCCTAATTCTCAAATGAACAACAGCGATACTCGGTATGGTTCATCAAAGGGCCAGATAGGCACCCTAAAATCCGGAGATCTTGATTCGATTATAACTTCTCCACCATTTGAAGATATAAACGTATGCCAAGATCCAAAATATCAAACAGGAAGAACCAGCGGTGGTGGCCCATTGTATGGTGATTATGGGAATTCGGAAGGCCAAATTGGTAAAATGAAAGGTGGCGACTTAAATGGTATAGTTACATCTCCACCATATGAAGAATCATTGGGCCATAATCGTGGGAAGGCCGGAGCCGAAAGGGAGGCTTCCGGAAAATACAAACAGGGTTATACGACTGGCGAAATCACAAAAGAATATTATTCACACAATCCAGACAATATCGGCAATGAAAAATCAAAATCATATTGGGAAGCAATGTATAAGGTATATTCAGAATGCCACAAAGCACTCAAGTCGGGCGGATATCTTGTGGTCGTGGTCAAGGCGTATGTCAAGAATAAAAGGCGGGTACCGCTTCCACAACAAACTCTAAAACTCCTAATTCATCTTGGATTCGAACCGATCGAAAGAATAAAAGCTATGCTTACCGAAGAAACTATACAAGGAAACCTATTCGGAAGCGATATTGTTAAGACCAAATCCAGGAAAAGCTTTTTCCGCAGACTTGCAGAAAATCGTGGTTCTCCAAAAATAGATTGGGAAGAAGTTTTGATTGTACGAAAGATATCGCAATACCAAGAATCGAATCTGAAACAAAACAACTAAAATTGTTTTAGATATTGAACCATCCGGTATTCCCGGATAATTCGACACTAAAGAATAAAAATGAGACAAATTAAATTTAGAGCGTGGTTTAAAACCAAACCTACCTGGTGTAATCAAATGTTTTATTCTGACGAAGAACAAAGTTTGGGTGATTGGTTTTTTAAGGTACAAATTGAGCAAAGTGATGCAATATTAATGCAATACACCGGCTTAAAAGATGCCAACGGAAAAGAAATATACGAAGAAGATATTCTACAACAAAACAATACTTCTTATAAGCATCTTGTAAAGTGGTACGACGATAGCGCTGGTTTTCATTTAACATGGATTTCCGATTCAATAAGAAGGACAAGATCTATTATTGTTGTTATTGGAAATACACATGAAAATCCTGAACTGCGAATGATACGTTAAAAAATAATAAGTGGAAAACAATAATGGCATATTCAAATAGAATCGATGTTTAATATCACAACCCTATTCGATATTAATATTTGATTTATTTTTTTTGTGTAGTAACATTTTTTTTGCATAATAACATCATAAATGTTACTATGCAATATTTTATCTAGATTGGAAGAACCTCAAAATAATATCCTACCAACATATCAATACTTTCTCGAAGAAATAATATAGATACTATCTATAATATCTTTTCCCGATATTCCCAAATAATAACTCT